>ENA-OQJF01000358-OQJF01000358.1-human-gut-metagenome-genome-assembly--contig:-NODE-358-length-12176-cov-3.119678_pt1 | contig 12176 bp, 14 predicted proteins | sample MGYA00242595_ERZ504761 | MGnify/ENA primary metagenome ERZ504761 (study PRJEB26092, sample SAMD00036367) | human gut metagenome | host: Homo sapiens | study: EMG produced TPA metagenomics assembly of...
TTTTTATTCTTTACCGCTTCTGTAAAAGCCCAGAAAGAAGACTAAAGACTTTAACGTTGACTCTACCCTTTATGCCTATTATCAACGTTGTCAGGAATGCTTATTGCAACCCGTTGTACTTAGCATGTCCGATACCTTGTATCGAATGGCAGAGGAACGGCATGATAAACGGATGCAGGCAGTAGCTATTTCCACCCAACTGGATTATCATTATTTTCAGGCAACAAATGAAGACAGCATTATCTATTATACCAATAAGGTGAAAGACTTCGCCAAAGCAACCCAACAACCCAAGTATTATTATTTCGCATGGTCGAACAGGCTTATTCTATATTATCTGAAAAACGGTAGAACCAATATTGCACTTTATGAAGCGCAAAAGATGCTGAAAGAAGCACAAGAGGAAGACGACAAAACCGGTCTGTCCCGCTGCTACAACATCATGTCGCAGATTTACACAGTCAAAAGACTGGATTCCATGGCTTTCGAATGGCAATTGAAAGAAATAGAACTGACGGAGAAATATGATCTGGAAAACTATAACATCTCGCAAACATACAGCCAAATAAGCAGTTATTACATCAATACCAACCAGCCGGAAAAAGGCACTGGAAGCATTGAAAAAGGCGGATGCAACCGCATACTCCCCTACACAAAAAATATCCGTGCAACTGGAATACGTTAATTATTACAGCAAATTCGGAGATATGCAGGCAGCCGAGAAAATACTAAACGAATGTAAAACAGCATTTGATCAGGATAAAAGATTATGGTCGATAAAGAAAAGACTATATAATATAGAATACGTCTATTATCTGCAATCCAAGCAATACCCAAAGGCACTGGAAGCTGCCAAGAAACAGGAAGCGGAGGAATTAAACCTTAGCGAAAGTATACAGAACAGTGTCCATTACCTGACGAAAGGAAAAATATACAGCAATATGGGTAATATGAGCGAAGCAATCAAATACCTGCAAATGTATATCGAAGCAGAGGATTCTTTAAAGATAGCCAATGAACAAATGGCCAGCAGCGAATTTGCCACTCTGCTCGAAGTGGAGAAACTCAATGCCGAAAAAAAGGAATTAATGCTCCAGGCACAGGAAAAGGAGATACGCAATAAGACGACATTAATCATCTCATTAATTGTCTTGTTAGGTATCCTATTCATGTTCTTATACAGAGAGAATTTCCTGAAACGTAAGTTGAAAGTTTCGGAAAGCGAACTTAAAATCAGGAATGAAGAGCTCACTATATCCCGGGAGGAATTGCACAAAGCCAAAGATATAGCCGAAGCAAGCAGCCGGATGAAGACAACGTTTATTGAAAGTATGACACATGAGATTCGTACACCGCTTAATTCGATTGTAGGCTTCTCACAGATTTTAAATGACCATTATAGCAATAGTCCGGAAACTCAGGAATTCGTCAAAATCATAGAGAATAATAGTAATGACCTACTCCGGTTAGTTACCGACGTGCTTGCTCTGTCCGAACTCGACCAATATGACAAGCTACCTACGAATATCACCACAGACGTCAACGCCATCTGCGAACTTGCTTACGAAGTAGCTAAAAATAAGAGCCAGAAAGGAGTTGAAGTATTCTTCAAACCTGAAAGAGAAAGCCTGTTTATACTCAGCAATCAGGAACGTATCTCACAAGTATTGAATAATCTGATGCACAACGCTGCCAAATTCACCTCGCACGGAAGTATCTGTATAGCGTATTCCATATCGGAAGCTGAAAAGAAGATTGAAATCAGTGTCACCGATACAGGAATGGGGATACCCGCAGACAAACAAAATTGCGTATTCGAACGTTTCTATAAAGTAAATTCTTTCACACAAGGGACAGGACTAGGACTTTCTATATCCCGAAGTATTGCAGAAAAACTGGGAGGCAGCCTCCAGATAGATTCTTCTTATACAGACGGATGTCGGATCGTACTAACCTTACCTTTAGTATACGCCTAAGCAAAAAACCGTCCGAAGCCGTATCTAATCCGAAAGAATAGCCTATCTTTGCAACGTTTTAATAGATGTTCAGGTTATGAAACTTTCTGCTATTTACCAGATTTTTCTGGATTGTCAATCAGTAACCACTGATAGCCGGAATTGTCCGGGCGGTTCATTGTTTATCGCTCTGAAAGGCGAGTCATTCAATGGCAATGCCTTTGCCGGAAAAGCGTTAGAAGACGGTTGCGCATTTGCTATTATTGACGAGGCCCAATATGCCATAGAGGGTGATCGACGATACATACTCGTAAACGACTGCCTGCAAACATTGCAACAGCTAGCCAACTATCATCGACGTCAACTCGGAACACGGGTTATCGGTATCACCGGAACCAATGGAAAAACAACAACCAAAGAATTAATCTCCGCCGTTCTTTCTCAAACGCATAACATTCTCTATACCCAAGGAAACCTGAACAACCATATCGGAGTGCCAACAACTCTACTCCGGCTGAAACCGGAACATGACCTTGCCGTCATCGAAATGGGTGCCAATCATCAGGGAGAAATCAAATTCCTTTGTGAAATAGCCGAACCGGATTATGGCATTATAACCAATGTCGGTAAAGCTCACTTGGAAGGATTCGGTTCTTTTGAAGGTGTAATCAAGACTAAAGGAGAGCTGTATGACTTCCTCCGCAAGAAAGGAAATTCTACAATCTTTATCCACCATGACAATCCCTATCTGATGAATATAGCCAAAGGATTGAATCTGATTTCTTATGGAAGCGGGGAAGATCTTTATGTCAACGGCTGCATCACAGGGAATTCACCTTATCTCGCTCTCGAATGGAAGGCAGAAAAGAATGGTGAAATCCACCGGATACGGACGCAGTTAATCGGAGAGTATAATTTCCCCAATGCCCTGGCTGCCATTACAATCGGACGGTTCTTCGGGGTGGAAGACCGGAAGATAGACGAAGCGTTGGCCGGATATACACCCCAGAATAATCGTTCACAGCTTAAAGAGACAGCAGACAATACCCTTATCATTGATGCATACAATGCCAATCCTACCAGTATGGCGGCTGCCCTGCAAAACTTTCGGAATATGACAGTTTCTCACAAAATGCTTATATTGGGGGACATGCGCGAACTGGGCACCGAAAGTCTGAACGAACATCAGAAGATTGTTGATTATATAAAAGAGAGCGACTTTGAAAAAGTATGGCTGGTCGGAGAGCAGTTTGCATCTGTCTGTCACTCTTTCAAGACGTATGCAAATGTACAAGAGGTCATAAAGGAACTTGAAACAAATAAGCCTAAAGGCTATACCATTCTCATCAAAGGTTCCAATGGGATCAAACTTAGCTCAACAGTAGAATATTTATAATCACTGTTTCATCATTCTTGGACGCACCACATAATAAGCAACCAGACTTGCGAGCAATGCTCCGGTAGAATTTGCTGCAAAATCCAGCCAGTCTCCTCCACGGTAACTGGTACAATATTCTTGCAGCAATTCTACACACCCGCTGAACAGCACGGGGCAGAAGAACGCTCCTACCCAAGCATGCCACAACGGTGCCTCGTCCCGGCGATGTGCACGCAAAAATTCCAGCCACAACATACCTGACATACCGAAATACATACAAATATGAACCAGCTTGTCTAAGTTAGGAATCTCACTCAAATCCGTCTTGGGCGGCTTAAAAAATGAAAGATAAATCACAGTCAGGATTATAAAAAGTGAGATCGGATATTTCTTAATATAAGATAGCATATCTAAATAATATTACATATTTCGTGCAAATATAAGTATCATTTTCTATATTTGCACTCCTATAGGTACATTTTATAACGATTTGTAAGATAAAACAAGATTTATGACAAAAAATGATAGAGCGAACTTCGGTAGTAAGTTAGGCGTAATACTTGCTTCCGCCGGCTCGGCAGTAGGACTGGGTAATATCTGGCGGTTTCCCTATGAAACCGGAAATCACGGAGGTGCTGCATTTATATTAATCTATTTAGGGTGTATTCTCCTTTTAGGGCTTCCTATTATGATTGCAGAGTTTCTGATAGGACGCCATTCGCAAGCTAATACGGCAAGGGCTTACCAAAAATTAGCTCCCGGCACACATTGGCGCTGGGTGGGACGTATGGGAGTATTGGCAGGTTTCCTGATTCTCAGTTATTATGCCGTAGTTGCAGGGTGGACGCTGGAATATATTCTCGAAGCTGCCACTAATGGTTTCTCCAGGAAAAACCTCCGGAGAATTCATCACCTCGTTCCAACAATTCTCCAGTAATCCCTGGCGACCAGTTATCTGGTTAATAGCCTTCCTGCTGATTACGCACTTCATCATCGTGAAAGGGGTAGAAAAAGGAATCGAGAAATCTTCCAAGATTATGATGCCTACCTTATTTATTATTATAGTTATATTGGTTGTTTGCTCGGTCACTCTACCGGGAGCCGGTGCGGGCATCGAGTTTCTACTGAAACCGGACTTTAGCAAGGTGGACGGAAATGTATTTTTGAGTGCTATGGGCCAAGCCTTCTTCTCTTTAAGCCTGGGAATGGGATGTCTTTGTACGTACGCCTCTTATTTCAGCAAAGAGACCAACCTGACAAAAACGGCTTTCAGTGTAGGAATCATTGATACTTTCGTTGCGATATTAGCCGGATTTATCATCTTCCCGGCCGCTTTCTCCGTAGGCATACAACCTGATTCGGGTCCAAGCCTCATCTTTATCACTCTGCCTAACGTATTCCAACAGGCATTCGGCGGAGTACCTATATTAGCATACATATTCTCTGTGATGTTTTATGCATTGCTGGCAATGGCTGCATTAACCTCCACGATTTCCCTGCATGAGGTAGTAACCGCCTATCTGCATGAGGAATTCAACTTATCCCGTGGAAAAGCAGCAAGACTCGTGACCGGAGGATGTATCTTTTTGGGAATATTCTGTTCACTATCCCTCGGAGTGACGAAAGGATTCACGATTTTCGGTTTGGGAATGTTCGACCTCTTCGACTTTGTTACGGCTAAAATCATGTTGCCGCTCGGCGGGCTCTGTATTTCTCTCTTTACCGGCTGGTATCTTGATAAGAAAATCGTCTGGTCGGAGATTACAAATAACGGTTCAATAAAAATTCCTGTATACAAACTAATCATCTTTATATTAAAATATATCGCACCAATCGCTATCTCACTGATATTTATCAATGAACTGGGACTAATCAAACTATAATGTGGAAAGACTTTTTTTATTTCACTAAAACCGAACGACAAGGCATTATCGTCCTTGTCGTTCTTATTATAGGGGTATTCTCAATTCCCCGGCTCGTGCAACTATTCTCCACTCCTCAAGAAGTTACTCCTGAAGAAGATGAGAAATTCAAGCTAGAATATGATGAATTCATTTCATCGATCAAAGAAATAAAACCTCAAAGGAAATTTGCAGAAGGGGACCCTCCGAAAAACTATTCCTATTCACCAAAAGAAGTCAGGCTCTCTATATTCGATCCGAACACTGCCGATTCCATTACTTTTATATCATTGGGATTGCCTCCGTGGATAGCTAAAAACATTCTGCGTTACCGCAAGAAACAGGGAAAGTTCCGTCATCCGGAAGATTTCCGAAAGATATACGGGTTGACAGACGAGCAATATCAGACTTTACATCCTTATATCCGTATTACCGAACAGTCCTCAACAAAAGATACCGTCCGACTATTAATGAAACAAAGGATGCCGCAGGATACCCTGTTTAAATATCAGCCCGGCACCGTCATCAACCTGAATGAAGCAGACACGACCGAACTTAAGAAAATTCCAGGTATCGGAAGTGCCATTGCCCGTATGATTGTAAATTACCGGACACAGCTAGGGGGCTTTTATAAAATAGAGCAATTACAGGAGAAACATTTAAAAGCAGAGATGCTCCGGCCCTGGTTCTCTATCAACGCAACCCAAATCCGCCGTATTAACATAAATAAGGCAAGTATCGAACGGATGATGCATCATCCGTATATAAACTACTATCAAGCCAAAGTTATTGTGGAATACCGAAAAAAGAAAGGGGTCTTGACAAACCTCAAGCAATTATCACTTTACGAGGAATTCAATACAGCAGATTTCGAACGGATTACTCCTTATATTTGTTATGAATAGTTCCTCGTTTGTCACAATAAATAAAAAAAAGATGCATTCCTATCACACCAGACAAGAATGCATCACACACAAACAAAACAAACACTCTACTATCATCTTCACAGACTTCCGTAGAGAAGCGACTATAAATATATAGCTAAAAGATAGAACACTTGCAAGGTTCTACCTTTTTGGTATGCATTTTTAGAAGTTGAGTTCTCTTATTAATCTTTTTTAATCATGCCGTCAACCATATGTATCGTTCGGTCGGTGATTTTCGAAAGTCCCTCGTCATGGGTAACAATCACAAAAGTCTGTCCCAAACGCTCCCTCAGGTCAAAGAACAGTTGATGTAAATCTTCTTTATTATGTGTATCCAAACTACCGGAAGGTTCATCCGCCAGTATTACAGCCGGATCATTGATTAAAGCACGCGCCACAGCAACGCGTTGTTTCTCTCCTCCCGACAACTCATTCGGTTTATGGGAAGCACGCTCTGCCAATCCCATAAAATCGAGTATTCTAATAGCATGTTCGTTTGCCTCTTTCGAAGATACTCCTGCGATAAACGCAGGAATCATCACATTCTCCAATGCGGTGAACTCCGGCAACAATTGATGAAACTGAAAAACGAAACCTATATTCTTATTACGGAATGCAGAGAGTTCTTTTTCTTTCATCCGGCTCACTACAGTTCCGTCAATCTGCACATTACCTGCATCCGGTTCGTCCAACGTTCCCATGATCTGCAACAAGGTAGTCTTACCTGCCCCACTAGGACCTACAATACTGACAATCTCGCCTTTGTTAATTTCCAGATCAATACCTTTCAGGACTTGCAATGAACCGAAGCTTTTTGTTATTCCTTCTAATTTTATCATGATATTTATAATCGTTTAATGACATATTCCGCCAAATAGCAGCCGAACACAGCCGGCATATAGCTCACTGTCCCGCAAGTTGATTTCTTATTCTGTTCATCATCAGTCAGCAATACAGCTTTCGGATCAGCCTGTTCGGTACTGAATACTACCGGAAGTTTACGTTTCATTCCCATTTTCTGCAAACGTTTCCGCACCGCCTTACTTAGTCCACAATGATAAGTATCCCAAAGATCTGCAAAACGGACCTGAGAGATATCGCTCTTTGCTCCCGCTCCCATACTGGACACAATCTTGATATGCCGTTTCATCGCCTCATAAATCAAGAAGCACTTCGGACTGATTGTATCAATTGCGTCTACTATAAAATCATACTTGCCTGCGTCCAATAGTTCCGGTATATTCTCATCTTTCAGATAAACAGGGAGTACCGTCAGTTCAATATCCGGATTGATATCTTTATACCGGGTAGCCAATACTTCCGCTTTCGGCATTCCCAACGTAGAGTGCATGGCAGGTAACTGGCGGTTCATATTCGTAGGCTGCACAGTGTCCGCATCTACAATAGTCATTTTGCCAACTCCCGTACGACAAAGCATTTCGGCAGCATAAGCGCCCACTCCGCCTAATCCCACAACCAATACGTGTGCCTTCCGGATGCGATTCATCTTTTCTTCTCCTAACAGGAGTTCCGTTCTTTGTTGCCAGTCGTTTTTTTCCATTAGCTTTTCTTTAACCATTTATAGAACCATTTACCCACTTTCTCATAATGTTGTGATTCATTATGACCGCGCGGATCAGAGAAAGACACAATTTCCTGCGGATCTCCGAATTGGTCGGGATACAGGATAATCAAACTATTGTTTGAGAAATATTTTCCTAGCTGCGCCGGAAGACGTTCGAAAGAGGTGTCATAAGAGATAGAACCGCGACGGGCTGAGATTACCACCAGCAAATGATCATAGTTCACTTGCCCTGTTAATAACAAAAGGTCTTCCCATTCTTCCAACAAGGAAAATTCAGTCGGAGTTCCTGCATATTTTTTCTTTACCAGTTGCTGAAGACGCATCAGCGTACGTTCATTGGAAAAGAAATGCACGCGACATCCCAGAATACTTCCCATACGGCAGAAATGTTCCACCCATTTTGAGAACCCGGTTTCATATTCCGCCTTTGGCGGCACGGCAATATTTATCCGGCGCAAGGTATTAACCGGCATCAGAAACTTAGCGATCATCACCTCGCGATGTGTACCTTTCAAAAGGCTTTCCGCCAAATTCCCGAAAAAGGTATCAACAATATTCGCTTTCCGATGCAGACCGATTACTACATCCGTAGCTTCATATTCTTTAATCGTGTGGATAATTCCCGAAGCGATGTTCAGGTCATAACGGCTGACCATATTTACAGGAACATCGGCAGCAGCAGCAATCATTGCCGCTTTTTCCAAATTTCGCTTTCCTTGCAGTTCTTTCTTCTCCGAACTGTTACTATCATTAATAACGTTTAATGCGATTAAACCATTCTTCTGTTTGGCGTCTTTTATCACTAAAGCCAGATTTATCAAATCCTCAATTGTATCCGGGTTAGCCACGGGAATCAATATCTGTTCGGTACTTTTCTTTGCACCTTGTTCCTCTGATTGCAATTCCTCATTCATAGCGAAACGGCGGGCAGAACGTTCTGTTACCAAAGAACTGATTACACAAGTAAAAAGAATCATCACCACCGTACCGTTCAACACATCATCATTCAGCAAACGCTCCCCATTCTCCATAATAATTTCGTGACCGATCAATACCGCTGCAAGCGTAGCTGCTGCCTGAGCATTACTAAGTCCGAATATCATACTCCGTTCATTCGGTTGCATACGATAAATCTTCTGCGTGATCCATGCAGCCAGCCATTTACTAAAAGTAGCTACCACTGTCATAACGACAGCAACTTTCAATGCCTCGCCTCCAGTAAACAGGCTTCGTACATCAATAATCATTCCTACACCAATCAGGAAGTAAGGAATAAACAGTGCATTTCCTACAAATTCCAACCGATTCATCAAGGGAGATACATGAGGAATCAGACGGTTCAAGACCAATCCGGCAAGGAAAGCTCCCAAAATGCCTTCCATTCCTACAAACTCCATTAATCCACCACCGAGAAAGACCATCGCCAGCACAAATACAAATTGCATCACGCTATCATCGTACTTCCGGAAAAACCAACGGCCGATACGAGGAAAGAAGAAAACAATCAGAAATCCGAGAAAAGCAACTTTTGCCACAAGAAATCCCCAGAACCAACCGTCAACAGTTCCTTTGAACATACCGCCTATGACGGCAAGGATTATCAAAGCAAGAGTAACGGTAACAGCCGTACCACCAATCGTAATATTGACACTGCGCAAACGCGACAATCCATAACGACTGATAATAGGATAAGCTATCAACGTATGAGAAGCATACATACTAGCCAGTAACACAGCGGTAAGGAAACCATAACCCAACACACTCATACTACTCCAGATACCCAATCCCATTGGAATAAGAAAAGTGAGCCAACCGAACACAATGCTTTTCGTCCGGTTCTTCTTGAAGTCTTCCATGTCCATTTCGAGTCCGGCAAGGAACATGATATAATATAGTCCTACTTTACCGAAGAGTTCGAAGCTGCTGTCACGATCGAGCACGTGAAAACCATGTTCACCTATCAGTACTCCCGCCAGAATCATGCCAATAATATGAGGTATATGAAGGCGTCCCAAAATCATCGGAGCAAAAAGAATGATAATCAATACCAAAAAGAATACCCAGGTCGGATCGGTTATCGGTAAAGTCAAATTAAAATCAAACAAGTTCATAGGCTGTGGCTTTAGGAATTCAATGCAAAGGAACAAAAAAGTTCGCATACCACCAATAAGTTACAAGGTTTGAGTCGTGAGTTTTAGGTTATTTCAATACAGGTTCTATCAGTTACTGCTAAAAACTCATAGTCTTATAACTTTTTTCTCACCCGAAATACTAATTATATGGCAAAATGTTATAATTTTGCAGCCAAATATCTTCTATTCGACAGTGTAAGAAGATAAATACAATATTCACAATTTAACAAAAGAAAAAGATGAAAGTAGCTATTGTTGGCGTAAGCGGAGCCGTGGGACAGGAATTCCTGCGCGTGCTCGATGAGAGAAACTTCCCGTTGGACGAGTTAGTTTTGTTCGGTTCTAAACGTAGTGCCGGAACAATTTATACTTTCCGCGGTAAACAGATCGAGGTGAAACTCTTACAACACAACGATGACTTTAAAGGGGTAGACATTGCTTTCACTTCTGCCGGAGCAGGAACATCCAAGGAATTCGAAAAAACAATCACCAAGTATGGTGCTGTGATGATCGATAACTCCAGTGCATTCCGTATGGATGCCGATGTACCTTTGGTAGTGCCTGAAGTAAATGCCGAAGACGCATTGGAACGTCCTCGCGGCGTCATCGCCAACCCGAACTGTACGACTATCCAAATGGTAGTTGCACTAAAAGCCATCGAACAGCTTTCTCATATAAAAACCGTGCACGTGTCTACCTATCAGGCAGCAAGTGGTGCGGGTGCTGCTGCCATGGACGAATTGTATGAACAATATCGCCAAGTATTGGCTAACGAACCTGTTACCGTGGAAAAGTTCGCGTATCAGTTGGCATTCAACCTGATTCCTCAAATTGACGTCTTCACCGAAAATGGTTACACCAAAGAAGAAATGAAGATGTTCAACGAAACACGCAAAATCATGCACTCCGATATCAAAGTCAGTGCTACTTGCGTACGTGTTCCTGCATTACGTGCTCACTCTGAAAGCATTTGGGTAGAAACAGAACGTCCGATTTCCGTAGAAGAAGCCCGCGAAGCATTCGCCAAAGGCGAAGGATTGGTTCTTCAGGACAATCCGGCAGAAAAGGAATATCCGATGCCGTTGTTCCTTGCAGGTAAAGATCCGGTTTACGTAGGACGTATCCGTAAAGACCTGACGAACGAAAACGGACTGACTTTTTGGATTGTAGGTGACCAGATCAAGAAAGGTGCGGCATTGAACGCAGTACAGATAGCTGAGTATCTGATTAAAGTAAAAAACGTATAAGAAGGCATAAAGCCTAAGGATATCCAAATGATCGATTTAGGGATATTCCTAAAATAAGAAAATGCAAGGCAACTAATTCGCTATGAATTAGTTGTCTTTTTACATTTTTAAGCATTCCCTCGAAAATACAGTTGACGACGAAAACGGGAGTAACTTACTGTTTTTCTTATTATTACACACCATTTTTTAATATTAGTATTCTATTTCACAGTATGAGCCCACACAAAAGGAATATAATTGAACCTTTTTCCTTTTTCCGTTATATTAAAGACTATTTCCTTTTTCAACTTTATTTCCATTTCTTGATAAACAGAAACCGGTACTGTTGCAAGCATACTAACAGCCGGAAAACGATATTCTACATCACGTATTATTCCTGTGTTAGTATCAACACGCAGTATTATTATAAATTTGCAACCTTGTACCCGCGTTCTCTCCTCTTCAGAAAAAGATTCATTCAAAATAGACAAACATTTTCCCCATAACTGACTATCATCTACAAAGTTTGCCTCTTTTCTTTCAGCATCAGTAATTTCTGCGCCCGTTTCTTTATTGACAGCTTCAACTTCTGTAAACTTATTACTTTTACTATATAGCCTTACAGACTTGGATTCTTGTGTTACATCACAAACATAACGCTGAGCATAAAACACCTGAGTAGTATCATAATAAAATGTTTTGTGCTATACATATCAACTAGCACAAATAACAAACTAACTAGGACTATTACTTTTTTTCTCATATCAACTAATTTTTAGCTATTTCTCTTAAATTTTCAAAATCTAAATTCCACACCACGACTATTGTACTATATGGATAATCTTTTATAGGCATCAGTTTTTCTAAAAACATTTACAATATTATTTTCAATAAGACCATTCACATATTCCGGTGACATATCAGGTAGTAATCTCCTTTTATTGTTAATATATGTACTTAACATCTGTATCGCTATGCCTCGATTGTCTGCATGCTCAGCCGCAAACGACCATCTTGGAGCATCATCCTCACTCTTTAATAAATAACAGTATTGCGCAAATGTGCCTCAATTC
>ENA-OQJF01000359-OQJF01000359.1-human-gut-metagenome-genome-assembly--contig:-NODE-359-length-12175-cov-3.625581_pt1 | contig 12175 bp, 11 predicted proteins | sample MGYA00242595_ERZ504761 | MGnify/ENA primary metagenome ERZ504761 (study PRJEB26092, sample SAMD00036367) | human gut metagenome | host: Homo sapiens | study: EMG produced TPA metagenomics assembly of...
GACAACAAAAGAAATAAAAAGAAAGTAAGAAAGACCTAATTTGAGTATTTTTAATGTTTTCTTCACATGAAAAAGAACTTCCGGAACATCGCTTTCAACTTTTTATTGTACATTTGCCACGTCAAACAAATATTTAAGTTATGGGAACAGTTAAGTGTATCGGTATTTTGACTTCCGGAGGTGATGCTCCGGGGATGAACGCAGCTATCCGCGCAGTGACACGAGCAGCTATTTATAATGGATTACAAGTTAAAGGTATATACAGAGGATACAAAGGTCTGGTAACAGGCGAAATCAAAGAGTTCAAAAGTCAGAATGTAAGTAATATCATCCAACTGGGTGGAACAATTCTGAAAACAGCTCGTTGTAAGGAGTTTACTACTCCGGAAGGCCGCCAGTTGGCTTACGATAATATGAAAAGAGAGGGCATCGATGCCTTGGTTATCATCGGTGGTGACGGTTCGCTGACAGGTGCCCGTATCTTTGCACAGGAATTTGATGTTCCGTGTATCGGACTTCCGGGAACTATTGACAACGACCTCTACGGTACAGATACGACCATCGGATATGATACCGCATTGAATACGATTCTGGATGCAGTGGACAAAATTCGCGACACAGCCACTTCACATGAGCGCCTGTTCTTCGTCGAAGTCATGGGACGTGATGCAGGTTTCCTCGCCTTGAACGGAGCAATTGCTTCAGGAGCAGAAGCTGCCATTATTCCGGAATTCAGTACGGAAGTAGACCAACTGGAAGAATTTATCAAGAACGGATTCCGCAAATCAAAGAACAGCAGTATCGTATTAGTGGCCGAAAGTGAACTGACCGGAGGTGCCATGCATTATGCTGAACGTGTAAAGAATGAATATCCGCAATACGATGTGCGCGTAACTATCTTGGGACACTTGCAGCGTGGTGGTAGCCCTACGGCTCATGACCGTATTCTGGCAAGCCGTCTGGGTGCGGCAGCGATCGACGCAATCATGGAGGACCAGCGCAACGTTATGATCGGAATCGAACATGATGAAATCGTTTACGTGCCGTTCAGCAAGGCTATCAAGAACGACAAGCCTATTAAGAGAGATCTTGTCAATGTATTGAAAGAGCTTTCTATCTAACTCATTCTTCTTAAAAATTCTTTTTTATATTAGTATAAGATAGAGAGCGGTGGACAATTGGTTTTTCCAATTCATCCACCGCTCTTTTTATCATTCAATATCCAGACTTTTCGCATGGCCACTTTATGCTATTTTTCTCGCCTCAACGGAAGATAAAGAAATAGCTTTCTCACGTTTTCTCTTATTCATAAGTTTTTTTACCCATAAATAATAACCGGTCAACGGCAATGAGGCACCAATCAAAGCAGCAATAAAGGTAAGAATCCGAGTCAACATTCCTCCCCAGTTGCCAACATGTACAGAGTAAATCCAACCACGAATTTTTCCTGATTTATCCTGATGTTGATAAAGATTTGTTTCTGTAAATTCACCATTATCAGTGTTGAAAGAATAACGGTCAGCTGCACGCTGATTTCCGAAACGGTTGAAAGAGACGCTCGCCGTACCGGAAGCAACACTGATTTGTTTATATTCCGGATTCTGGCGGCTTAGCTTATCGTAAACTTCTTGCCAATAGACGAAAGGTGAAGTGACAGAGTGTATATAATTGTGATCGTTTTCCGAATGTTCCTTATTCCCTTCTTTTCTTCCATCACGCAAAGCCAGCTCGGTATCTCCCTTTTGAGAACCACCTTTCCGCTCCTGCCCATAAGCAGCCCGTTGTTGCACTTCCACACCGAACACTTTATAGAAAGCGGCCCGATACCACGGGAAAGACCATGTCAGCCCCGTCAACGACATAGCTAAAAGAAAGATTAAGGAATACATTCCTCCCGCTACGTGCAGATCATACCAGAACCTCTTCCAACCTTTTTTTGTTGATATTTTCAGACTGTTCTTCAGTATCTTACGTGTACGTGGCCACCAGATAGCAATTCCTGAAATCAGCACAAAAACGAATAATAGCGTGCTGACACCCACAATCATCTTTCCCCAAAAGATCCCTTCATTACCCGGATTCATACTATCCAGCAACCAACGGTGCATCCGAAACATAAACATAAAAAAGCCGCTACGCTCACTTTTCCCTTTTACTTCACCCGTATATTGGTCTACATATAATGACGCACGACGTGGTTTGGAAAGGTTAACCTGATAAGCACGCTCGGAATCGGAAGAAATGCTGACGCTAGTCACAGAAACACTGTCGGGCAATGTAGCTGTCACCTTTTCAAGCAACTGTTCGATAGGGAGTGGGACTTCTCCCACTGTTTCCACATAATAAAGTTCGTGGCGGAACAACTCATTCACCTCATCCTCGAATACCAACATAGCACCGGAAAAACAAATAAGGGTGATTATCAATCCGAAAGGGACAGAAAGCCACAAATGTATCTTTTCAAATATTTTTTTCATAATCTATTTATTACTACTATTTCTTGAAAAAGCCTGCAAAGCTTTCCGCTCGGCAGGCTTTCATCTACAAAGAACTATTTTCTATTTAACAGGTATTTGTTACTTTGAAGGATATTTCATCTTACCTACTGTAGTGATAGCGTCAGCCTCTACCGTCAAACCTTTCACAGCCTTACCCGTTTTGGTATCAATTTTATAGAAAGCAGGGTGTTCACCAGTAGTCACAGTAACAGCCATATAAGCATAGCCATTTTCTCCATAAGGCTCGCCGCCAAACTTTCCTTCAGCAGGCAAACCCGTAACAGGAATAATCGTCCTATCTTCTGCCTTAAAAATAGCCAGCTCGCTGACATCCGCACTTGTACCGCCATGAATCATATCATCCGCTCCTTTTTTATACAATTGAAGCAGGAAGTAATCTTCAGAGATGTGCCAGCAACGGAAAATAGGATGTTTAGTACCTATCTCTTCAAAGTTCACATAGTAATCCGGATCGAAATCCGTTGCACCCGCTTTGATACGCATTACGCCTGAGGGTTTCTTTCCTGTCACTTTCTTCAAATCAGAAGATGAAACTGCCGTACGCCCATATCCGGGAGAGAACACATACACATCGCCATTATCAGCGGCCCAAATGGTCTGATAATATTGTGAACGCATACGACCACATGCATAACCGATTTTATCAGTCGTAGCAATCACGGGTGTCCCGTTGAAGTTAGTACCACTATAAATTGCTACATAAGCATTGTCCGGATATTGTGTGGAAGGAATTACGCCAGCCGTATAAGCACCACTACCACTACCGCCATCAGCTTTAGTGATAAGTTCTTGGTCGGTTACTTTGTCCGGCCATGCCTTAATACCGTACTTACTCATACCCATCGGAATGACAGAAGTATAAATTTTATTATTAGCTTCTACCAATCCTGCCCAAGTAACTTTTTCACCATTACCCAAGAAATTTTCGGCGATCAATGTGCCTTCTTCTTGCGAACCGTCAGTTGCGTCCAGATAATTAAACAACAAAGCCTGAGCTACATTCTGCTCATCGTCTTTCTGACTTGAGTCTCCGGTAGAAACAGTCACCACCTTGTCTCCCCATGTTCCATACGATGTGATACGATTAAAGGTATATGTATATTTTTCTTTCATTTTACCATCTGCTCCCAAATAATAAGAAGCTCCCGTACCGGCACCACCTTTATTATAAACTAAAGCAAATACATAATCCAACCCTTTATATACCCAATACGTACCGCCAATCACTTCGGTACCTTTTCCTTTTGTTGATACTGTTCCTTCATCAAGAGAACTAACTGCCACCAAATAACTTGCTTCACCAACTGTAGCAGCCACTACATAGGCTGTTTCTCCGTCAGTCGAAGGGTTATCCACCAGATTATCAACATCATCGCAAGATGCAACAAACACACCACCACTCAAACAAAAGGCTGCCGCAAACACACACAGCAAAAACTTTTTCTTCATATATTCTTTATTATTGATTTATACTAAAAACTTAATCTTATTATCTACCGAAAAACACTCTGAACTTTCCATAAAATGCACGTCCAGCCTTTTGTAGGCTGAAATTGTCAAACAGTTGCGCATCCGTGAAATTCTGACATTCAAATGATACGTTATAGCGCCCGTTCTTCATTGTATAGGACAAGGATAAATTATGAGAAAACTGTTCCGGCACCATGTTTTTTGAATCTTTATCGCCGATATTCTCCCAATAAAGAGGGAAATCGTGTTGCCAGTAGCTATCATAGCCTATCGTCAGTACATTTCCCTTAATAAACAGGTCATTCCAATGGAAATTAGCATTTATATTGGCGTAACGATAAGGGAGATTCGGCATACGCACCTTGTAATGCATACTTTCCTGCAAAGAGGTGCCTGCCAGGTACTTTTCATAGTCACGGGTATCAATACAATTAAATGTACCGCCTACATCGAACCAGTGCGAGAAGCTATAAAGCAGCGATAAATTATATCCTTTAGTCCTCACATGCCCATGATTCTCATAGTATCCGTAACTTGTTCCCCCCAATACATCCAATCCTCTTTTTACTGTAATCTTTCGTATCCCGATATATCAAGCCGGCCTCGGCATACACCCCGTGTTTGCCAAACTGATAATTATAGCTGAAACTCAGATTCAGATTATCACTTTTCTCCGGCTTCAAATTTACTTTACCGGCTTCCAAGTCTTCATCACCAAACAGTTCGTCTGTCGTAGGAAGCCGAAAAGCCTTTTCATAAGAAAGTTTCACCTGAAAATCTTTCCATAAAAAATATGTACCCGCAGCACCGTATCCGAAAGCACTTACCGTATTGGATAAATTTATATAATTACCTATGCCATCCGTATTCTGTGACACCGGACCTTTGTTGTATTGCCGGTAATGCTTGGCAAATGCCGAAATATTCCATTTGTCCGACGGCATCAGGCGATAAGAAAGACCGCTGACATTCTTACGCGTAATTTTAGGAATACTAAAATCCGTAAATTTGGAAGAAGCACCTATGATAGAGCGGCTTGTACGTTCAAAATCACTTACCACATGGCTAAAAGTAAACGTATGCCGCCTCTCCGATATGATAATTCATCCTCAGCGTTCCATTCCAGTTCTTGTTTTTAGATTCACTATTCTGATAAGACTGTTCTCCCCGGCTGCCCCTTTCGTAAAACTCACCACGCCAGTTGTAAGCCCGTGAAGCGGTATCGACATTATTAGTGAGGTTATGGTTATAATTGGCAGTCAGCAGTAAATCCAAATTCTTCACGAATAAGTTCTTTTTGTAGTATTCCAACGAAGGGGCCAATGAATGTCCTTTGCGGAATTTTTCACCGAACACGACATCTTGATAAACACCAGTTTGTATCTCTTTATAGAAATAGGAATAATTGAAGCTCAGAGCCAATCTGTCCGCCCATTTTTTTCCAACCACACCGATTTTTCCAATCACAGCTTCATTATGGTATTGGTCATTGAAACGTTTCAGATGGTAAATCTTACTTTTGTCGAGTGGCGGAAAACGCACACTTCCATCTTCTCTGATTTCAAAGTCACGTACATACGTATCTACATAATAATCATTATCCGAAAAATTCTGAAAAGCGTTCACTTCATACATAAAACCATTCTTGAATATTTGTCCGAAACGTACGTATGACTTATGAGTGTTAAATGAACCGTAAGAATAAGAAGCATCCAGAAACCACTTCCCGGGTTGTTTGTTAGTGACAATATTAATCACTCCCCCGATAGCATCCGTACCGAATCCTACGGGAACCACACCTTTGTACACCTCTATGCGATCTGCATAATTAATAGGAACATTATTCAAATCGAATGCAGCACCGGCCCCTTCTTGCGGTATTCCGTCAATAAAGATTTTCACATGCCGCCCGCTAAAACCGTCAATATACAACTGCATATCCGATCCTACTCCGCCTGACTCACGGAGTTTTACCCCCGGCACCTTAGTCAGTGCGCCGGCTAAAGTCTGTGTACTGTTATGCAACTTCTTCGCGTCAACGGCTACCGCATTAAAGGCTGACTTATTTACCCGGCCAACTCCGGAAGTTGTTACTACGACCTCTCCCAACTCTTTCACTTTCGGTGCAATGGTGACATTGACCTTTATCCTTTCTCCTTTAGCTAATTTAACCTTCTTTTCTACTGTTTGATAACCTACAGCCGAAACGACAAGTATATATTCACCTTCCACAGTTTTCAAGTGATAAATTCCCTTTTACGTCCGTATAACTGCCATAGTTCGTTCCTTTCAGATAGACCGTCGCAAAATCTACGACCTCCTTTTCTGTAGATATCACTCTGCCCGAAATCATACTAGTATAATGACGCTCGTGCTGTGAATATGCTGATACAGAAAATAAGAATACTAGAAAAACAAAAAACATTTATTAATCATCTCCTTTTTACTTTATACCTATTCATTACTTTAAAAGCGATGCAAAGGTAAGTAGAAACAGGAGCGCAAAACAATCCCTATCTATTGGTAAAAATTAGACAACAAATACTAAACATATAGATATACACAATACCTATATATATGTAATTACTAGATAAATTAAATAAAAAGAGAAAAAATACCTACTCCAACCATTGCGCCAGCAAACGCTCCGTTATTTCCCACAACTGCTCTTTCTGTACATGGTTCACATACTTATCGGATAAGCTTTTCCGGTGATTATTGACATAGAGTTGCCCTGTCACACCGGTTTCTTTTTTGTCCAGCAACAGACCAATTGCCGTAGAAGCTCCTTTCTTCGGCTTACGAATAAAAGGACGGAAGAATATATCTGTCAGAGGGTCGAACCACTTATGCATCGTGATGATATCAGTAGAGACAATTCCCGGATCGGCAGCATTGACGGTGATTCCTTTCTCCCGAAGTTGTTCGGATAGTTCGAAAGTAAATAATAACAAAGCCAATTTTGTGTTACTATAAACAGGTATTCTCCAAAAGTTTCCCGTTTTCCCCCTGTGAAAGAAATCAGGAAAATCAAGACGGCCGATTGCATACGTACACGAAACCATATTTACAATACGTGCTCCGGATGCCATAGTCGGAACTAATTTACGAGTCAGCAGGTAAGGACCAACATAATTTACACTGACCGTCCGTTCAAATCCATCGTTCGTAATAGAAAATCCGGTTTCCATTGTCCCGGCATTATTCATCAACAAGGAAATGGAAAGTTTACGTTCCAAAATCCGATCAGTAAAAGAGGCTACGGAGTGCATCGAAGACAGATCAATAGCGAGTACTTCCAAATTCGGATTTCCGGTTTCTTTCATTAAACGTTGGCACACGTTTTCCGCTTTTTGCGGGTTATAACAAGCCATTATGACATGATAGCCGGCTGTGGCCACGGCACGGGTTATCTCCGTCCCCATGCCTCCGTCAGCTCCGGTAATGATCGCCCATTTCACTTCATTCATTGTTTTTCCAATTTTTCAATCTCCTTTTGCAGACAAGGAGGCAGTTCTTCATTCAAATGTTTATGACAAGCCATTTCGATCGTGTACATACGGCCAATGCAATAATTGCTATGCCCGCAATTACAACGTGCACGGTCTTCACGTGCCATACGGTTCACAAATCCCGGTTCATTCAGCAGGGCACGTGCCATTTGAACAGCATCAAAGCCGGCATCCAGCACCTCATCAATTTTCTCACGAGAAACAAGGCCGCCTACATAAATTAACGGAGCACCCGGAAGGGCCTCACGGAACTTCAGCGCATCTTCGAGAAAATATGCCTCTTTGAAAGGAACAGTCGGAATCATCCATTTTCCGAACATCCGGACGCCATATTTCAGCCACCAGCAATTCATATAATAAGCCATAGAACGGATAGGCATCGCCCCTCGCATCACATACATCGGCGCACGACTGACGAAACCACCGCTCAATACCAGCCCGTGAGCACCCAGTTCGAGCAGGCGTCGGGCTACTTGTATCGTTTCCTCCGACTCCATTCCACCTTTGAAACCGTCGCGCATATTCATTTTCACAAGAACCGCCATATCGCTACCGGCAGCTTTCATCACTTCTTTCATCACTATATCCATAAAACGCATCCGGTTTTCCAACGAACCTCCGTATTCATCCTTCCGGTGATTCGTGTAAGGGGAAAGGAACTGGCTAATCAGATATCCATGTCCGGCGTGAACCTCAACAGCGTCGAAACCAGCTTCTCTAGCCAGATTGACAGCCTTTCCATAAGCACGCGCCATTTCAGGAAGTTCTTCTTTCCTCATTCCGCGCACAAAGGTCGGTTAGAGTAAAGATTGAAACCGGAAGAAGCAGAGATAGGAGTTACTCCACAAATGTTCTTGTGGGACATATTACCGCAATGACCGATTTGTATACCTGCTGCGGCACCCTCATCGTGTATGGCGTCGGTCACTTCGCGTAAACCGGGAATTATGGAAGGTCGTAACCATAATTGGCGGTCAAAAGAAAGCCCGCTTTGTGTCACGGCAGCATAAGCAACCGTCGTCATGCCAACCCCGCCTGCGGCTACCGAACGGTGATAATCCAACAACATTTGTGAAGGGGCGTTTCCCGGACACATACTTTCAAAAGCTGCCGAACGAATGGTCCGGTTGCGAAGTGTCAAAGGTCCAAAAGTGACCGGGGTAAATAACTTTGATTTCATAGTAGTATGATATATTTTGTCAAAAGATAGCCTTAATACAGAAAAGGGAATACCCGTTTCCTATTTCCCACCTCATCACCGAATTCCTCGCGGTAACGGTGCCAGATTGCGTTGGCACGCGGGACAAGGTTAGCGATCGTCCACCAAAGAAACACAAGTCCGGAAAGTGAACAGGTGAGTATCGCCCAGCCTGCCCACTCTACTATTTCGCCGAAGTAATTGGCGGAAGTAACGTAGCGGTACATCCCTTTTTGAGGCAGATAGTGGCGGGTATCTCCCGGCTTTCGCAAATGCCGGATGATATAATCCGAGTGCCAGTTCACCAGCATACCAAGTAAAAAAAGCAGAGTTCCGAGAATAAACCATGGTGACATAAACCAATCAATGCCGTACATTCCTTCAGGCGCAAGATGAAATATCCATTGTCCTTGCATATATCCGTTCAACAAATTAAAAAGAATGCCCATTGACATAATAGCTAACGGCATTTTACTCTTTCCGGTCAGCAATAGAGGAAAAACGAATGCACGCTGGAAATAATGAATCTGGAAGAATATGAAGAACATCAGTATGACGGGATCAAAACGGCGTTCCGAATGCACCCACATCCAACACATAACTAAAAATACAGGGGCCTCCATTAATATCCAAGCTAACTTATTGGAAATAGCCACACCCCACGAAGCAGTACGAAAAATACCATATCCGGCTTTCACAAAGTAAAGGGCAATAAAAACAATCAGAGCGATCAGGCTCATTATGCCCAAAAACAGATTAAATGCATTCATAGTCATACAGATATTCTTTTACAATGTGCAAAAGTAACAAAAAAGAGGAAAATTGCAACGCAAAACTCCTTAAATAAAAACTCGATGACACACAGAAAGTTTTCTCTAAAAAACACTTATCCCCAGGCATACCTCCGGAAATGATCGGAATATACACCTGGGGACTACACTTATCTATTCAATAAAAGGATTGTTTCCTGTCAGCGTTCTTTATTGGGATATAAGCCAGATCATCAAGCACGTTCTTATAAGCCGGACGGATAATACGTTTGCCTTCGAAGTTCAATTCTTCATTGCGGTGGGCACACCAGCCTACGATACGTGCCATTGCAAACAAAGGAGTGAAGATTTCCTGCGGCAATCCGATCATTTCATACACAAAGCCCGAATAGAAGTCAATGTTGCTCGATACTGTCTTGCCGTTATTCTTGATGCGTCCGAAAGTCGCGATCGCCCGTTCTTCCAAAAGTTCGAGGAAGGCAAACTCACGTTCCTTGCCTTTTTCACGTGCCAGATCACGTGCCAATTCTTTTAGTAAAAGTGCACGCGGGTCGGAAATCGTGTAAACGGCATGACCAATACCATAAATCAATCCGGTCTTATTATAAACCTCTTTATTCAGCATACGAGTAAAGTAGGTGTCAATCTCATCAACATTTGTCCAGTCCTTGATGTTCTCCTGCAAATGATGGAACATATCAGCAACCTGAATATTTGCACCTCCGTGAAGCGGGCCTTTCAGAGAACCGATACCTGCGGCAATGGCCGAGTAAGTATCTGTTCCGGTAGAAGAAGTGACACGGACAGTAAAAGTCGAGTTATTACCACCACCGTGTTCTGCCTGAAGAATCAGAAGCAGGTCAAGAGTACGTGCATCCAGTTCGGTATAGTCTTTTTTCAGCATATACAGGAAGTTTTCAGCGATAGAGAGTTTCTCCTGCGGATGTCGGATATGCAGCGAACGTCCGAAAGTAGCATGACGCAGCATATTATAAGCATAAGCAATAATGGTAGGGAATTTTGAAATAAGGTCGATACTTTGACGCATCAGGTTATCACGGGAAGTGTCGTCCGCATCCGGATCGAAGCGATACATTTCGAGTACGCTGCGTGCAAGGATATTCATAATGTTATTACCTTCCAACTCGATGATATTCATCTTCGTTTTCTGCTCCAGTGCCATATTATCATTAATCAGTTCGCAGAATGAAGCTAGTTCCTCCTTGTCCGGCAGACGACCGGAAAGTAACAGGTACGCCACTTCCTCAAAACCGAAACGTTTCTCTTTGATGATTGCATGAGAAATATCTTCCACATCATAACCGCGATAGAACAGTTTGCCAGGAATCGGTTTCAGTCCGCCGCCCGGAATACGTTCGTAGCCTACTACATTACCAATTCTGGTCAGACCTACCAGTACACCTGTGCCATCTTCATTACGTAGCCCGCGTTTCACGTCGAACTTGGGGAACAATGCTGTGTCAATCCGGGTAGCTTCCTTCATTTCTTCGGACAGCTTGTAAATCAGGTACTCTTTCTTCATATTCGTATGTTTTTAATCATTATTCTTATTTTTCGATTCTTTCCACTATTTCACGGGTGAAATCTGTGGTTGAGAGAGAGGTTCCATTCGGCATAAAACGGGCAAGATCATGAGTGGCACGGGCTTCCAGAAAACTATTTTCAAGAGCTTTTTCGATAAGAGCGGCAGCTTCCGTCCAACCGAAATATCCGAGCATCATCACTGCCGAAAGAATGATCGAACAAGGATTCACAACGTTTTTACCTGCAATGTTAGGAGCAGTCCCATGCGTTGCCTCAAAGATAGCATGGCCGGTTTTATAATTGATATTTGCTCCCGGAGCAATGCCTATGCCACCTACCATTGCAGCCAACTGGTCAGAAACATAATCTCCGTTCAGGTTCAAAGTGGCTATTACCGAATATTCTTCGGGAATGAGCAGTGTATTTTGCAAAAATGCGTCGGCAATGCAGTCCTTTATCACTAGCCTGCCGTCCGCCAAAGCGTCACCAAACTCACGTTGCGCCAACTCATAACCCCACTTTTTAAATCCTCCTTCAGTATATTTCATAATGTTTCCCTTATGTACCAATGTCACAGAAGGCAGATGATGATCGAGCGCATATTGACATGCAGCACGCACAAGACGTTCCGTACCTTCGCGTGAAACAGGTTTCACACCGAAAGAAGACGTTTCGGGAAAACGGACTTTCGTCACACCCATTTCATCTTTCAAAAACTTATAAAACTTCTTTGCCTCCGGAGTACCTGCTTCCCACTCAATACCTGCATAAATATCTTCCGTATTCTCACGAAACACACACATATTCACCTTCTCGGGAGCTTTCACCGGAGACTGTACTCCCTGATACCAACGAACAGGACGAAGGCAGACATATAAATCAAGTGTCTGTCGCAAAGCAACATTCAACGAACGGATTCCACCGCCAACAGGTGTAGTCAACGGACCTTTGATTCCTACCAGATATTCCTGAAATGCCTGCATCGTTTCTTCCGGAAGCCACGAACCTGTTTCATTGAAAGCACGTTCTCCAGCCAGCACTTCCAGCCATTCAATATGACGTTTACCCCCATAAGCTTTCCGAACGGCTGCATCTACTATAATCTGCATGGATTTCAAGTGAGTGTAAGGCAGAGATACTTGTGGCGAAAGAAGATGCTGA
>ENA-OQJF01000361-OQJF01000361.1-human-gut-metagenome-genome-assembly--contig:-NODE-361-length-12156-cov-2.886524_pt1 | contig 12156 bp, 12 predicted proteins | sample MGYA00242595_ERZ504761 | MGnify/ENA primary metagenome ERZ504761 (study PRJEB26092, sample SAMD00036367) | human gut metagenome | host: Homo sapiens | study: EMG produced TPA metagenomics assembly of...
TAGAACAAAAATAACGTAATTCTTTAATTAGTATGCTATCATCTCATTAGAAAAAACTCTGTGTCCTCTATGTCCTCTGTGGTGAAATTGTTTTATCTTTGTTCCCATTATGATAGAATATGTTAGAGGCGAGCTTGCCGAACTCAGTCCGGCAACCGCAGTGATAGACTGTAATGGGGTGGGGTATGCCGCCAATATATCTCTGAATACCTATTCGGCTATTCAGGGGAAGAAAACTTGTAAATTATTTATTTATGAAGCTATCCGTGAAGACGCTTACGTGCTTTACGGATTTGCCGACAAACAGGAACGGGAGATTTTTCTATTATTGATTTCTGTGTCGGGGATTGGAGGAAATACGGCACGAATGATTCTTTCTGCTCTTTCTCCATCAGAGTTGGTCAGTGTAATCAGTGCTGAAAACGCGAATCTCCTGAAGACGGTGAAAGGTATCGGGCTGAAAACTGCACAGCGTCTCATTGTCGAACTGAAAGATAAGATAAAGACGGTAGGAATGGCTGCCGTAGGCGGAACAACATCCGCCGGAATGTTGTTGCAGTCTGCCAATGCCGAAGTGCAGGAAGAAGCGGTGGCTGCGTTGACAATGTTGGGTTTTGCTGCCGCGCCTTCGCAGAAGGTTGTTCTGGCTGTTTTAAAGGAAGAACCGGAAGCCCCGGTAGAAAAGGTGATTAAACTGGCTTTGAAGAGATTATGAAGCAACGGAAAATTTATATGAAAACATGGCTGGAGGCTCATCGTCGTGTAAAGGTGGTAGCTACGGACCAGTGGTATCTTGATTTTGTCAATGAATTACTGCCTTTGGTGGCAGAATCTAGTTTATACTGGGGGACTGCGGAGGAAGATCAACAGCAGGTTGCTTTAATACTAGCTTTGTATTTGGAAGACTGTGTGGCTGACGGGGGAAACTGGAGACAATTTATCCGTTGGCATCAGAAAAGTTACGGACGTTACCTTCCTTTTTATTCGTTGACGGACGAATATCTGCCTGACGAGATAAATCGTGAGGATGTCGCTTTTCTTTTGTGGGCTGTCAATTCTCCGGTAGGTGACTCTTTCGATGGAGTGGAAAATCCGTTGGATGAAGATTTGTTGAAGTTTGCGGATGTAATCTATAACCGTTTGGATGCTGTTTTTGAAGAGGCTCTTATCAGTGAGAATCTGGCTGTGGACTGGATAATGGAAACGGAATTGATGCAGAAAAAACGGGAGCCGTTGCCTACTGCCGTACCCGGTGAAAAGTTACCTACGAATGTCGAACGCTTTTTGGAGGCAAGCAAGGGAGAGGCATTAATGTTCTTTGATTCTTATGAGGCATTGAAAGTCTTTTTTGTGCAAGCACTGAAATGGGAGGACGAAGAGGATTCTCTTTTACCTGATTTGAAGGAGTTTGATAACTTTGTGTTATATGCCAATCCGAAAGGTCTGTTGATAGGGCCGGATGTTGCTTCTTATTTTGCAGATAAGCATAATCCGCTTTATAGTGCTGAAGAAGCGGAGGAGGAAGCGTACGAACTGTTTTGTGAAGAAGGCTTGTGTCCATTCGATTTGTTGAAATATGCTATGGAACATGACTTATTGCCGGAGGCCCAGTTCCCGTTTGAGAATGGAAAGGCTCTGCTTCACGAGAATTGGGATTTTGTGGCCCGTTGGTACTTGGGAGAGTATTACGAAGGGGAGTAAATTAGTAGAAATACCGAGAAGAGTATGGTAATCAAAAAAAGTAATAATCCCTTTGCCGGAAAGGCAAAACCCGGAGTCGGAAAGAAAAAAACTTCGGGAAAAAGAGTCGGGAAGTCGAAACAGGAAAAGGCTAATAATCAGTTGAACAGAAGGGTGAAATAAAATAATTCTAATATGAAAAACAAGTATCTTTTATCTTTATTATGGGTGATAGTAAGCGGATTTGGAGTCTTGATGGCACAAGAAATAGCTATCATTCCGCAACCGGCTCATTTGATCGTGAAAAATGAAAGTTTTAAATTCGGTAAAGCAGCTCAAAGTCTGTATCGCTTCTTATCGGGGTGATAGCGTTATCTTGTTTTCGATTCATTTAAAGATGATTTCCAAAAGGCTACGGGCATAAAAGTTACGTCTGTGCATAGTGAGGCTAAGGCTGGAATCGTTTTAAGTGTGAATCAAACGCTTGCACCGGAGGCTTATAAGTTGGATGTTTCGCCAAAACAGATTCGTATTGAAGCTGCGCGCCCTGCCGGGTTTTATTATGCACTTCAAACATTGAAGCAGTTAATCTCCCGTCATGTAATGGCAGGGGTGGCAGTAGGCGGCCGGCAGGAGTGGAGTATTCCGACCGTAGAAATAGAAGATGTTCCCCGTTTCGAATGGAGGGGCTTTATGCTGGACGAGGGCAGGCACTTTTTCGGAAAAGATGAGGTAAAACGGGTGATTGATATCATGTCTACTTATAAAATGAATCGTTTTCATTGGCATTTGACTGAAGATCAGGGCTGGAGAATAGAAATAAAGAAGTATCCCAAGTTGACGGAAGTAGGTGCTTGGCGGAATAGCAAAGTTTTGGCGTATGGCGATGTGAAAACGGACGGGCAGCGTTATGGAGGATTTTATACCCAGAATGACATCAAAGAAATTGTAGCTTACGCCAAAACTAAATTTGTGGAGATTATTCCTGAAATAGATATCCCCGGACATTCCCAGGCTGCTGTTGCCGCTTATCCGGAGTTTCTGGCTTGTGATCCTGAAAATATGCATGAGGTGTGGCTACGGCAAGGCATTTCGACGGATGTTATCAATGTAGCTAATCCTCAAGCCATGCAATTTGCCAGGGATGTAATTGATGAACTTATCGACCTGTTTCCATTCCGTTATATTCACTTGGGCGGTGATGAATGTCCTACTAATAAATGGCAGAAAAACGAAGAGTGTCAGTCCTTACTAAAAGAAATGGGCTCTACTAATTTTAGAGATTTACAGATTTATTTCTATAAACAACTAAAAGATTATATGGCCACGAAACCTGCCAACCAACAACGACGACTGGTGTTTTGGAATGAAGTACTCCACGGAAATACTGCGCTCCTAGGTAATGACATCACCATTATGGCATGGATAGGGGCTGATGCTGCGGCTCAAAATGCAGCAAAACAAGGTATGAGTACAATTTTAAGCCCACAAATTCCTTATTATATAAACAGGAGGCAATCTGATCTCCCTACGGAACCTATGTCGCAGGGACATGGTACCGAGACGGTGGAAGCCGTTTATAATTATCAGCCGATGAAGGGAGTGGAGGCAGACTTGCAACCTTATTATAGCGGTGTGCAGGCTAACTTTTGGACTGAATGGGTGGTTGATTCTTCTGTACTTGAATATCTGATGTTACCTCGTCTTGCGGCTGTTGCGGAAGCCGGATGGACTCCACAGGAGAAAAGGGATTATGTAAGTTTTAAGGAACGGATTCGTAAGGATGCCGTATTGTATGATCTCAAAGGGTGGAATTACGGCAAACATATAATGAAGTGATTTGCCTGGTATTTTTAAGTATGTGTTCTTAAAAATGAAATAAGGAGGAGCCGGAGATTTTTATTATCCTCCGGCTCTTCCTTATTTTAGAATTACAGTTTATGATAGGCTGTTGACTATTGCTCTGTTGCAGTTTCCTGTGCTTTCCGTTCTTTCTTTTTATTGATGAACTCGATTTTCAGATTCGCAGCTTCCTGTTCTTTCTTGATTTGCTGCATTGCCGAAAGGATCTGTGATAATTGGTAGATATTTGCTGCTGCCTGACGGTCAGTGGGGCTCATGGTCGTTTTGTAAATACGGTCGCCGAGATATTCAACCCGGATATTCTTGTCTTTATTGAGATTCAGAAATTCGATTACGCTTCCGTCTTCTCCGAGTTTATAGTCCGCTTTTTCTATCTTTTCGTTCATATCGACTGTCTCATAACTGTCCTTGGATGTAGGAGTTTCTGCAAAACTACCGTCAGGAGCAATTACTTTGACACCGACGTGATGAATGTTATTACTGCCACAATAAATAGAAGTCATACTCATGATACCTTGTTCATTTACCTGAAAGCGTAGATATGAACGGTGCAGATTCTTTTCAACGGTTTGGGTAGGCCACAGATAATTTCCTATTTGCTGGTACTCCGCATCTTTCTCCAGCGTGAATTTGTCTTTGATTGCATCAAATTCCTGTTGTTTTACTTGCAGGGCACTATCCAGATACGCAAGTGTTTTTTGTTGTGCTTTCGTCTCAACATCCAGCATTAGTTCCTGACCGGCTTTACGCGCTTCGAATGCTTTCGGATACAAAATTTTGATACTGTCGATTTGAGACTTTGCTTCTTCGTAGTCGCTACGTTCATAAGCGGCTTTAGCAATCACCAGTTTCTCGTTCGCTTTTTTTTCAATGCTATTTCCGCAAGCTGTCAGCACTAATGTGCCGCAAAAGAGGTAAATCAGTTTTTTTATCATACTGTATATATTTTATTGTTCATCATCCTTCGTTTACTTTATTAGCGACAAAAATACAAATATATCCCTTATTTTTGTAATTTTGCCCCCTCAAAACTTATAACTAAAAGGAATGATAGAGTTGACTCAAGAGGAATTGAAGCAGCATTTCAGCGAACCAATCTTCGGACAAATAGCCGAAACTGCCGATGCACTGGGCTTAGAGTGCTATGTGGTAGGTGGTTACGTTCGCGATATTTTTCTGCAACGTCCCTCTAAAGATATAGATGTAGTAGTTGTAGGCAGTGGAATTGCTATGGCAGAAGCACTTGGAAAACGTCTGGGACGTGGTGCTCATGTCTCTGTTTTCAAGAATTTCGGAACGGCACAAGTAAAATATAAAGGCACGGAAGTAGAATTTGTAGGAGCCCGCAAAGAGTCATATCATCGGGATTCACGAAAACCTATCGTGGAAGACGGAACACTGGAAGATGATCAGAACCGTCGTGATTTTACGATTAATGCTCTTGCCGTTTGCCTGAATAAAGCACGTTTTGGGGAACTGGTAGATCCGTTCGGCGGTATGGAAGATATGAAGGAGAAGACGATTCGTACTCCTCTTGATCCGGATATTACGTTTAGTGATGATCCGTTACGTATGATGCGCTGTATCCGTTTCGCTACGCAACTGAATTTTTACATTGATGATGACACTTTTGAATCGCTTTGCCGTAATAGGAACGGATCAATATCATATCCCGTGAGCGTATTGCAGATGAAATTGAATAAGATAATTCTTTCGCCTGTTCCTTCAAAGGGCTTTATTGACTTGGAGCGTAGTGGGTTGTTGTCGTTAATCTTTCCCGAACTGGCTGCTTTGCAGGGGGTAGAAACACGGAATGGCCGTTCGCATAAGGATAACTTTTATCATACGTTGGAAGTACTTGATAATATCAGCAAGAAAACGGATAATCTTTGGCTGCGTTGGGCTGCCTTGTTGCATGATATTGCCAAACCTGCCACTAAACGTTGGGAACCAAAAGCTGGCTGGACGTTCCATAACCATAATTTCATCGGTGAAAAAATGGTTCCGAATATTTTCCGTAAGATGAAGTTGCCGATGAATGAGAAGATGAAGTATGTACAGAAAATGGTTAGTCTGCACATGAGGCCAATCGTGATTGCGGATGACGTGGTGACAGATTCGGCTGTTCGTCGTCTGCTTTTTGAGGCGGGAGATGATATTGATGATTTGATGACTTTGTGTGAAGCGGATATTACTTCAAAGAATATGGAGCGTAAGCAACGTTTCTTGAATAATTTCCAGTTGGTTCGTCAGAAATTGAAAGACTTGGAGGAGAAAGACCGGATTCGTAATTTTCAGCCTCCGGTAAGTGGGGAGGAAATCATGGAAACCTTCGGTTTGCAGCCTTGCCGTGAAGTCGGGGCTTTGAAAAGTGCGATTAAAGATGCTATATTGGATGGAGTTATCCCGAATGAATATGAGGCCGCTCATGCCTTTATGTTGGAAAGAGCTGCGAAAATGGGATTGAAACCACTTGACTAATTGGCGGTTGTTTTTACTATTTGTATAAGTCTAAATCTGTATAAACAAGAAAATAGTGAACACTTAATGAATCTACTCCATACAGTGTTCACTGTTTTCTTGTTTTGTTGATTCGGTTACTGCTTAGGCAGTGTCACAGAAAAATATGGGTTAGGTATGCGTTGTTCAAATATAACTTTTTTCAACTTTTCTACGATATCCGGATGTTGGAGTGCCACATCGTTGTCTTCGTGAATATCTGTCTTTAGGTTATATAGGAACGGCTTTCCTTTTTTAACGATTAATTTCCAATCATCCATGCGCACTGCTATCTGGTTGGTTTCATTAAATTCCCAATACAGGAAGTCATGTTGTTTCTGTTTTTTCTTGCCAAGCAAGGTCGGTGCGAAAGAAATTCCGTCGAAATAGTCAACTTCTTTTTCTTTATTACGGTATTTCTTTTCATAATTTTTGATGCCGGCCACATCACAGAAAGTAGGCATTAAATCATAGAAAGCGCAGATGTGGTCATTGACTTTGCCTGCCGGTACGTGTCCCGGCCAACGGGCAATGAATGGAATGCGGATTCCTCCCTCGTGGCATTGGCGTTTCAGTCCGCGCAATTTTCCGTCTCTACCGAAGAAAGTAGGGTCGGCTCCTCCTTCTTCGTGAGGGCCGTTGTCGCTGGAGAAGATAACTAATGTGTTTTCATCCAATCCTTTTTCTTTCAATTTCTTCAAAACTTCCCCTACATAATAGTCCAGGCGGGTAATCATGGCGGCAAATTGAGCGTGTGTATGGGTGATAGCATTGTATCTTGAACCTTCGCTTCCTTTGTAAACCTTATCTGGATCGAATTTTGCTTTATACTCGTTTAAGATCGAATCTTCCGGTTGCACCAGTTCTGCGTGAGGCAAAGTGTAGGTAAATATGCCGAAGAAAGGCTGTTTGGTATCCTGTTGGTCCAGCCATTCCATTGCTTTCTCGTGAATCATGTCGGCAGAATATTGCGAGCGTTTCTGATATTCAGGACCATACATCGGGTATTTGATGTTTTCGTCCATTACTATACGTACTACTCCTGTATCGCCCAGAGCTTTACTATATCGGTTTAAGAAATTAGGGTAGTAGAGGTGAGCTTGGAATTGGCAAATGTAACCATAATATTCATCTATGCCGCGTTTGTCCGGAGTAGAGCAAGATCCTTCGTAACCTCCGGCCCATTTACCGAACATACCGGTGGTATATCCGTTGTCTTTCATAATTTCCGGTAGGATAACGTGATCCGGATCATAAGGATGTTGTCCCACTACCGAATATTCTTTGTTGTTTCCGTACATGATAATGGGTGAATTTCCCCAATACTCTTTGTTTCCGCGTACTTCACAGTGACCTGTATGTTGTCCTGTCATAAATGAAGCTCTGGAAGGTGCGCTGACCGGGCTGCCTGCATACGCTTGTGTGAAGCGCATTCCTTCGTTTGCCATAGCGTCTATATGGGGAGTGCGTATGAATGGCTGGCCGTAGCATCCTAAGTCGCCATATCCCATGTCGTCACAGAGGATAAATATAATGTTGGGTTTGGAATCCTTTTTCTGTCCGTTGGCGGAGAGAGTGGAAAGGAGTAATGTGCCGCTTATTAATGATATAGATTTGTAATTCATAATGTTACGTAATTAAATGTTGTATGGGTTGTTTAAATTATTTGCCGATAAGGTCTTTTCCTTCACGTACACCCTGAAGGATAGCTTGTAGCTCTGCCACTTTTTCCGGCATTTGAGAAGCATAATTAGTTACTTCTTTCACTTCTTCCATTTTATACAGTTGCGGTTCTTTTGAGTTACCGGTTTCGATTTTCGGTCCCCACTGGATCATTTTCGGTCCCCCATTCGGTTCGATATATTTCCAATCTTTTGTGCGGACAGATAGTGTATGATTGGAAGCTTGTTCGATTACCCACGGACGGTCTTTCTTTTCTTTTGCCTAGCCAGCTTCCCAGGAAGTTGTAACTATCAGGTGCAGTGCCTTTGGGCATAACAGCCCCGGTCAGAGAAGCCAGTGAAGCTAACCAATCGACCTGAGAAACCAACAAATCCGATGTTTTACCTTTTTTCACTTCTTTCGGCCAGCTTAAGATAGCCGGGATACGGGTCCCTCCTTCAAATGCACTATATTTATTACCTCTTAATGGTCCTGCAGGGCTGTGTCCGTTAAGGAGTTCCTCCGCCTTATCATCATATCCGTCGTCAACTACCGGGCCGTTGTCACTTGAAAGAATAATTAATGTGTTTTCTCTCAAGCCTAGTTTTTCAAGTGTATTCAGAATTTCACCGACACAATAGTCGAATTGTACAATGGCGTCACCTCTCAGTCCCATTGGGTTCTTTCCTCTAAAACGGTCATGGGGGAAACGAGGAACGTGTACATCATTTGTTGCAAAATAAAGGAAGAAAGGTTTATCCTTATTTTCTTCAATAAACTGAATGGCATGTGTTGTCAGAGAGTCAGCAATGTTTTCGTCTTTCCAAAGAGCTTTACCTCCACCTTTCATAAAGCCGATGCGGGAAATGCCATTGACGATAGACATATCGTGTCCGTGACTAGGTTTCAGGTTATAAAGCATTTCCGGATTGCTCTTTCCGGTAGGTTCACCTTCAAAATTTCTTTGATAGCTTACTTCGATAGGTGCACTAGGATCGTAGTTGGCTACTTTCCCGTTTTCAATGTATACGCAAGGTACACGGTCAGCGGTAGCTGCCATAATGTAATGGTAGTCAAATCCTAAGTCTCCCAATGCACATGGCAGTGGAGCGTTCCAATCTTGTGTACCGGCTTTGTCTCCTAATCCCAAGTGCCATTTTCCGATAGCTCCGGTAGCATAACCGGTACTTTTGAACATATCCGCCATGGTATATTGTTCGGGACGGATAATCATGCCGGCATTTCCGGCAGCTACGTCTGTTCCTTTTTTGCGCCAAGCATATTCTCCTGTTAGCATGGAATAACGGGAAGGGGTACTGGTTGCAGCGGTGGCGTGGGCATTAGTGAAGCGAATACCTGATTTTGCTAATCTGTTGACATTGGGAGTTTGTACGTTTTTAGCTCCGTAACATTCCAAATCTCCATAACCGAGATCGTCGGCATAGATAAACACAACGTTGGGTGTTTTTTGCTTTTTCGGGGGTGGTTTGTTTGGGGGCTTTGTCTGCGGCTGTGGCCACACAGGCAGCAGAAGATAAAAGGGTAAAAAGCAAAGGTTGTTTCATTGTTTTATTAAATTTATATTGATTAAGGTGTTTAATTTTTTATTGTCCATGTGTTTTTAAGACGCTAATATAGTATATTTAATCATTGAAAGCAACTTTATTCTCATTCTTTAAAAAAAATAGAGAGTAAAGTTGCTTTATATTAATACCCCGGAAGTTGTTTTTTGGCATTAATTGATATATCCCGGATTTGTCAGCATATTTTTTGAATATAAACTATTTCAATTCAATAATTTCTTCGTTACAGTTCGTCAGTTTTTCTATTCTTTCGTTCGTTACTACCCAAGAGTTTTCTATTCCTACCGGACCTATACCCGGAAGAACGATTTTAGGCTCAAGAGCAAAGACCATTCCCGGTTCCAGTTCTTGTTTCATGCGGGGAGCTAACACGGGTGCCTCGTTGATTTCGAGTCCGATACCGTGACCGATAAATTTGGCCTGCTGTTGCGTGCCCATAAATTTATCTGCAAATCCGGCAGCAGTCACCATTTCTATGGCAGTGTTGTAAAGGGTTTCGCAAGGAATACCCGGCTTGGCGATAGAAGCGATTTTTTCCTGAATATCCAGGCAGACCTGATGAGCAGCATACGCTTCCTCCGGTAATTTCCCAATAGAGAATACACGGCTCATGTCACCCATGTATCCATTGAAGTTGCCGCCTAAGTCAATCATTACACTCTGGCCTTCTTTCAGTGGGGTTTTATTCGCCCCTCCCGGCAGGGCAGGGTCGAGGCCTTGGCCACCTAAAGCAAAGTCGTATGGAGAGGGGGATCCGGCATTGTCTCCGGTCAGCACGCTACCCATGAAGATTTCCATGCTACGTCCGAAAACGCGGAAGATTCCCAAATTGCCTTGCAGACGCATCAGACGTTCGATTTCGATAGAAAATTCGATGTCCGTCATGCCGGGGCGGTATACGCTGGGGATTTGTTCGTAGGCTTTGGCGTGAGCAATGCCCGAACGACGGAACATTTCAATTTCAATGGCAGTTTTTACACTACGTGCCTGGCGGATTAACGGAGTGCCGTTGACTACTTCCGTTTCAGGAAACAAGCTTGCCAACCGGCAATATTCCGAGTAAGGGAGTTCGTCACCTTCCAACATTAACTTGGCAGGCATGGGCAATCCTTTTTCTTTTAGCAAATCTACAATTTGTTCTGGTTTGCGGATTGAGAATGAATGTTCTCCTGTGATATTGTTGGGACGTTTAAAAAACAGTAAAGCAGGTGAGTGTAGTGGGAGATAGAGATAACCACTGACTACGCAACCATACGTGTAAATTAAATTAGCATTACAAGTAATAAGTGCGGCGTCAATGCCCTGTAACGCCATCAGACTGCGAATCTTATCGCGGCGAAGTTTTAATTCGGGTTGTAGCATTTTATATTTGTTACATGATTAATAATTACACAATTGCTAATAGTAAATCATTAATTGTGAGTTGTTTACTGTGAACAACAAATTCATAATCTATTATTTACCTTATTATGCCACAAAGATAATTAATTCCATTGAAAATAATGTTAATCTCAAAAAAATAGCGCTACCCGCGTCCTGTCACAGGAGGCGAGTAGCGCAAAACCACAAATACAAATACAACTAAACAAAGTCTTTTAAATAACGCCTTGTCCCATCATTGCGTGAGCTACTTTCATAAATCCGGCAATATTAGCACCCTTCACATAATTAATATATCCGTCGGGTTCTGTGCCGTATTTCACGCATTGGGCATGGATGCCGTGCATGATCGCATGAAGCTTTTCATCTACTTCGGCAGCGCTCCAGCTCAGGTGCATTGCGTTTTGAGACATTTCCAGGCCGGAAGTGGCAACACCGCCGGCATTGACTGCCTTACCCGGAGCATACATCGTTTTATGTTCGATAAATAAATCGATTGCTTCGGGAGTACATCCCATGTTAGAAATTTCTCCGACACAAAGTACGTCATTTTTTATGAGATTTTGTGCATCTTCTCCATTTAATTCGTTTTGAGTTGCGCATGGAAGTGCAATGTCTGCTTTTACTTCCCACGGGCGTTTGCCTTCTACGAATGTAGCATTCGGATATTGTTCAGCGTAAGGAGCTACAATGTCATTACCCGAAGAACGCAACTCGAGCATATAGTCTATCTTTTCGCCGCTGATTCCGTCCGGGTCGTAGATGTATCCATCCGGGCCCGAGATTGTGATAACTTTTGCACCCAACTCGGTAGCTTTCGTAGCTGCTCCCCAGGCTACATTACCAAAACCGGAGATGGCAACGGTCTTACCTTTAATATCAATTCCTTTTGTCTGCAACATTTGATTGACAAAATATAAACCACCGAAACCGGTAGCTTCGGGACGAATCAGCGAACCGCCAAATTCCAGTCCTTTACCGGTAAATGTTCCGGTAAATTCGCGGGTCAGCTTTTTGTACATACCGAACATATAACCTACTTCACGTCCGCCCACGCCAATGTCACCGGCAGGCACATCCATATCCGGACCTAAATGGCGCCACAATTCCAACATAAATGCCTGGCAGAAACGCATAATTTCAGCATCGCTCTTTCCACGTGGAGAGAAGTCCGAACCACCTTTACCTCCGCCCATAGGCAGGGTAGTCAGCGCGTTTTTGAACGTCTGTTCGAATCCGAGGAATTTAAGGATGGAAAGATTGACCGAAGCATGGAAACGAATACCACCTTTGTACGGACCAATCGCATTGTTGAATTGTACGCGATAGCCGAGATTTGTTTGAACTTCTCCTTTATCGTCTACCCAAGTGACACGGAAAGTAAAAATACGGTCTGGTTCTACCAATCTTTCGATGATTTTAGCTTTTTCAAATTCAGGATGTTGATTGTAGATGTCTTCGATAGAAAGAAGTACTTCCTTCACTGCTT
>ENA-OQJF01000362-OQJF01000362.1-human-gut-metagenome-genome-assembly--contig:-NODE-362-length-12104-cov-2.670034_pt1 | contig 12104 bp, 11 predicted proteins | sample MGYA00242595_ERZ504761 | MGnify/ENA primary metagenome ERZ504761 (study PRJEB26092, sample SAMD00036367) | human gut metagenome | host: Homo sapiens | study: EMG produced TPA metagenomics assembly of...
GCAGGAGTTGATCCCTTTCGTTTCCATGTATAGGATAAGGGGTGCCATTGATAGCGATACTTTGGGAGAGGGCAGGGATGGATATTGTTTCATTATCTGAGAAGCTGCCCATACTCCCATGGACCAGGCAATGAGGGTAATTTCGGAATACTCTTGCAAGATGATGGCATCGAACTCTAATGAACGATAATCATAACAAATCAGCCAATCCTTATTGGTCGGGCGGATTTGCAAAAATGGAGTTTCATCCATTCCCCAACCTGCGAAGAAAAGCAATAGATGCTTTTGATTATTTTTTATGATAAAATGCTGTTTCATCCGTTTATCAATTTTATAAGTTGGTCGATTTCGTGTTCGGTGATGTCCGCTGTTAATGAGAAGCGGATGCGTGAAGTCCCTTCAGGAACCGTAGGCGGACGTACCGGCAATGCATAGAATCCTTTGCGTTGGATTTCTTCTGCTTTACATATAGTGTTTTCACTTGCCCCTACAATCATAGGGACAATATGGCTTACCGAAGGACAGTTATATCCTTTGTCGACAAGTGCAGTCTTTAGTTTGTTGCTGATCCGTAACAAATGTGTCCTTTTCTCTTGGAGAGAGGGTAGTTGTTCTAGTATCCACGAGGTCCATTGAATATTTATGGGTGGAAGGGCTGTTGTGAATATAAACGTGCGCATCTTGTTGATTAGATATTCCCGGATAACTTGTCGGCAGGCAATGTAAGCTCCTGCTGAGGCTATTGCTTTCCCGAATGTTCCTACCAGAAAGTCTATATCGTTGATGCAATTTTGTTCTTCAGCACATCCTAATCCGTTGTCTCCCCGTACACCGAAAGCATGGGCTTCGTCCACGTAAAGAAGAATATTGGAATAACTTTTTTTTAATTGGACAAGGGCATGAAGGTCGGCTTCATCACCGTCCATGCTGAAGATACTTTCGGTGACAATAATGATTTGCTCATACGCATTGTGATTCTCGGAAATCAATCGCTGTAACTGGGATAAGTCATTATGGCGATACCGGATACATTTCGCAGATGACAACCTGATTCCGTCTATCAAACTGGCGTGTACCAGTTTGTCTGCAAGAATTAATGTCTGAGCATTGCTGACGGCAGGAAGAATCCCTGTATTGGCATGATAACCACTATTGAATATAAGTGCGCTTTCTGTTCCGAACATGGCTGCCAGTTGTTGTTCCAGTTCTTGATAATCGGTAAAATTGCCTGTAAGCAATCGGGAAGAAGAAGAGGTAGGCAGGAATGTTTCAGGAGTTATTGTCTTTAGGAATTCCTTTCTCAGCGATATGTTATTAGCCAGTCCGAGATAATCATTGGAAGACAGGTTCACCATCCGTTGCCCGTTCAGAATTACATTCTGCCCGTCGTGGATGAGGGGTGGGAGAGAGCGATAATTCTTCTTTTCCTTTAGAGTAAGAAGTTCTTGGTTTATATGGTCTGATATCATAAGTTATTGATGTATATTTTATTACGTTCTCCACTGATTACCTTGAGTAATCCGGTCGTTAGTTTGCTTAGTTGTTCGGGAGTGATGATAAAGGGGGGCATCAGATAGACGAGCTTTCCGAACGGGCGTATCCAAATTCCTTCTTCCACAAAACGGCGTTGCATAAATGCCATATTTACCGGACGCTTCATTTCAATTACTCCGATTGCCCCTAATATCCTTACATCGGCTACTTGTGGAAGTTCCCGGGCAGGTGCCAGTTCTTCTTTTAATTGTGTTTCGATTCGTTTCACATTCTCCTGCCAGCCGGATTGGAGTAATAACCGGACAGACGCGCAAGCCACCGCGCAAGCGAGCGGATTTCCCATGAAGGTAGGACCGTGCATGAAGGCTCCCGGTGCATGATTGGAGATAGTATCTGCCACATGATTACTAGCCAATACGGCAGAAAGTGTCATATATCCACCTGTCAATGCTTTCCCGATACACATGATATCCGGCTCTACTCCGGCATATTCCCAGGCAAAAAGTTTACCGGTACGTCCGAATCCAGTTGCAATCTCATCAAAGATTAAAAGAAGTCCATGCTCTTTACAAAGCTTTTCCGCTTCGCGAAGATATTGTGGATGATAGAACCACATACCGCCTGCTCCTTGGACAATAGGCTCAAGAATGAGCGCTGCTAGTTCCCCCGAATGTTTTTCTATTGTTTTCCGTAGCGGTTCGATGTCCTGAGGATTCCATTCACCGTCGAAACGCGATGAAGGAGCCGGAACAAAATAACGGACAGGAAGTGACGCACCGAAAAGGCTGTGCATTCCCGTTACAGGATCACATACGGACATGGCATTCCATGTGTCGCCGTGATATCCGGAACGGATAGTCACAAAGTTATTTTTATCCGGTTTTCCGGCTGCATACCAATATTGTACAGCCATTTTCAGAGCCACTTCCACCGCTACCGAACCGGAATCTGCATAGAAGATTTTCTGCATGGAGGGTGGTACTAAAGGTAATAGTAATTTACCCAGTTCAATGGCAGGGTCATGTGTCAATCCTCCGAACATTACATGAGACATTTTATCCAATTGGTCTTTGGCAGCCTGATTCAATGCCGGGTGATTGTATCCATGCACTGCACACCACCAGGATGACATCCCTTCGATGAGTGTTCGTCCGTTTTCGAGGGTGATAGTGGCTCCGTCCGCCCGTTTTACTTTGTATACAGGTAGCGGATCGGTGGTGGATGTATATGGGTGCCATAGATGTTCCCGGTCGAATTGAGAGCCGGCAAACTGATACCCTTCTTTCAGGATCATTTGCTTGTCTTCCGAGACTTTGGAACCGAGTGTAGTGAGTAAATCACCTACAATGGCGGAATTAATACCAATGTATAACGCTTTGCTCATAGCTTCGGAAGATAGTTGTGAACGTCCTCCGGCAAAACGCAGGAAAGCAGTTGGGTTAATGAAACGGAACAAGGCAATTGTTCTGAGAACTTTTTCTTCACTCAAAGGCTTTTCGTTCTCCAACGGCGTTCCGGGTATCGGACTCAGCAGGTTGATAGGTATGGATTGGACATTCAGTGCTTTCAGCGTAAAAGCGAATTCAATCCGTTGTTCCATTGTTTCTCCCATGCCAATGATACCGCCGCAGCAAATATCCATACCTACACGGCGGGCAGCATTGAGGGTAGCCAGTTTCTGCTCTTGCGTATGTGTGGAGCACAGTTTCGGGAAATAGGAAGGTGCAGTTTCCAGGTTGCAATGATAGCGGGTAATTCCGGCATCGTGTAATGCATGCAATTCGTTTTCGTCAAGTAGTCCTAAGGAAGCGCAAAGCTGAATCGACGAGTGTCGTCGTATATGGCGAACAGTATCACAAAGTTGGGTTATCTGTCTGGAAGAAGGTTTTCGCCCGCTAGTGACGAGGGAGAAACGGTTGACGTCTTGGGTTTCGTTGTATTTAGCCTGTCGGAGACATTCTTTAGCGGGAAGGAGGTCGTAGACTTCGGCTTGCGTCTTGTAGTGAGAGGATTGTGCACACCATTTGCAGTTCTCCGGACATCTGCCGGACTTGGCATTAATGATAGAACACATGTCGAATTCGTGTGAAGCACGTGCGACGGTAATCTCGTGCGCGGCGGCATAGAGCGCCTCGCTGTCAGCCATATTGGCCAGCCAAGCGGCTTGGTCGGGCGATATGTCAATGCCTGCCAACACTTGGTCTTTGATTTCTTGAAGTGTCATAAATGTATGATAAGGGATAGTTTGTGCAGCATTCTGCTTGCGAAGGGCAACGTCCACCACATTGGTATGCAGATGACCGATTTGGAATTCACGTCCCATACTTGCAAAAGCAGCATAGTTCTTCCTGCCCCAGTAGCGGAAACGGGAAAGAAGGGTACGTGTGGTCTGTATATGACGTTGTTTCTTCATTTGGTTCTTGTTTTAAAGGTAAGAACGGGGCAAATGTACAAAGATTCTTTGGATAAGCAAGCAAGTTGGAGATTTCTGATGTATGTATTTTTATTTCTTCTTCCTATATTCTTTGCGCAAATGGAAGTTGAAGCCTGCATACACTTGAAGTGTGCCGAATCCGTTGTCCAAAGAGAAATTGTTCCGATGATAATTATAGTTTTTTCCAACAAAGGAGGAACCGACAAAATACTTTCCGTTATTGTAGACAATGCCTGCGCGAATCAGAAAGTCGAGGTTGAATTTACTGTACCATTGTTTTCCTTCGTGGGTTTCCGCATCTACGTCGGAAGCCTTGTAGGCAATGGCGGGGGTGAGAGAGATACAAGCCAGGCAATTACGCGCAAATACCCAGTTGTAGGCATAACCGAAACTGATATTGGCATTGGTGTATTTGATTTTATTGACTTTCATACCCGGATTCATCTTTTCTTGAATATACTCGGGTAATTCTTCATAATCAAAATCAAGGTTGTGTTTTGAAATAGAAAAACCTGCAATGAATGTACCTGCATTACGACGCTGGTTGGTTGACTGGCTAAAAGCAGCCGGATAGGAAAACTTCCGGTTATTAAATATATAATATAAATTCAAGCCTTTGATATCTACTTTCAGGCCATTGAAGTTTTCGGAATAATTGGAAGGAATCTCGTCATAGAATCCTCTGATTTTATGAATTTTATAATTGTTTCCCGTGCGACGATAGAAAATATCTACACCCAGCTTGGAACTGTAAAGGCTTAGGTCGAACTCCGTACCTTTATTCTTTCGGTTGGTTTTCCTGTAAATATCGTCCACATCAACAGACCAGCCCAGGAAAATCCACCTCCAGCCAAAGTACAATCCGATTTTGTTATGTGGATTGGGGGAGAAACTGAGCTTTTGAGGTTGGGGCAGGTCACTGCTGACCGAGTAGTATTCGAAGTTGCTGAAATGAGTGGCCATTAGCGCATAATTATATCGGTTGGGACTGATATAGAGCGTATCGAAATCACTGAAGTTCATGAATTTTTTGATGGCTCTTTTAAAGGCGCTCGGTCGGACGGATGTGAGTGAGTCGGCTTCTATATTGTCATTCATGAGACTGTCCCTCTTTTCAGTTTGAGCCTGCAAAGAGAGTGACAGCAGCAGAAAGAAAGATAGAATAAGCCGTTTCATCATAAGGTTCTTCGTTACTGTTATAGATGTTGTTCGTTTCACGAAAGTACTATCTTTCGCTGATTTATGCTAACAATCATCTAAAAAATGTTTCGTTTCCTAAACAAAAAACTTCTCTATACTGTTAATTACGGCAAGCAAATAAATATTAAGCCACAAAATTATGAGAATCTATTTACATTTATTAGCAGCGTTTTTTCTGTTTTTTGCAGGAAGTATATATGCAAATACACAACAGGAAAAACGCGTGACGGGGACAGTAACTTCCGAAGGGGAACCGCTGCCCGGTGTTTCCGTACAACTGAAAGGGGCTTCTTCCGGTACGATTACCGATATTGATGGAAATTACTCTATTGAAGCTCCCGTCAACGGTACGTTAGTTTTCCGCTTTGTAGGAATGAAAACAGTGGAACAACCGGTCAATAACCGGAATGTGATTAACGTGACGCTGGACTCCGAAAGTAAGGAACTAGAAGAAGTAATGGTAGTAGCCTATGCTACCGCCAAGAAATATAGCTTTACCGGGGCTGCTTCGACAATGAAGGCAGGCGAGATTGAGAAGTTGCAGACTTCCAGCGTATCACGTGTATTGGAAGGCACTGTATCCGGTGTACAGGCAAGTGCGGCAAGCGGTCAGCCGGGAACGGATGCGGAAATCCGTATTCGTGGTATCGGCTCTATTAATGCTTCCAGTGCTCCGCTGTATGTGGTGGACGGTGTTCCGTTCGATGGTAGTGTCAATTCTATCAATCCCGATGATATATCTTCAATGACTGTCCTGAAAGATGCCGCATCGGCTGCCTTGTATGGTTCGCGTGGTGCGAATGGTGTGATTATCATTACTACCAAGCAGGGACAACAGGACTCGAAGGCGACGGTAAAAGTGAAAGCGTCTTTAGGAGGTTCCAATCGTGCTGTCCGTGATTACGACCGTGTCAGCACGAATCAGTACTTTGAATTGTATTGGGAAGCGCTGCGCAATCAGTATGCCAAAAGCTCGGATTATACTTCCGCAACTGCCGCTGCCCAGGCTTCCAAGGATTTGGTAACGAAATTAATGGGCGGAGGTCCCAATCCTTATGGTCCGCAGTATGCACAGCCTGTCGGTACAGACGGAAAATTGGTAGCGGGTGCCCGTCCGTTATGGGATTCTGACTGGAGCGACGCTATGGAACAGCAGGCGCTCCGTACGGAATTGAATTTGAGTGTTTCCGGTGGCGGTAAAGCTAATCAGTATTTCTTTTCCGCCGGATACCTGAATGACAAAGGTATAGCACTCGAATCCGGTTACCAGCGTTTTAATCTTCGTTCGAATATAACCAGTGAAATAACTTCTTGGTTGAAGGGTGGCGTCAATTTGAGTTTCGCCCACTCCATGCAGAATTATCCGGTATCGTCAGACTCTAAAACCAGCAATGTAATTACAGCAGGACGTACAATGCCCGGTTTTTATCCGATTTATGAGATGAATGCCGACGGAAGCTATAAACTGGATGATAGCGGAAACCGGATTTACGATTTCGGCTCTTACCGTCCTTCAGGCTCTATGGCGAACTGGAACTTGCCCGCCACTTTACCTTTGGACAAATCGGAGCGGATGAAAGATGAAGTTTCCGGTCGTACTTTTCTGGAAGCTACGATTATTGAAGGATTTGAAATTCAAGACAAGTTTCAATTTCGATTTGATAAACTACAATACGTTGGATTATACGAACCCGAAATTGGGTCCCTGCCAAGGAAAACGGAGGTGGTGTCAGTCGGTTGAATACCCGTACCTTTTCCTGGACATGGAATAATATTGTCACGTATGACAAGACTATCGGTGAACATCATTTTAATGTTCTTGCCGGTATGGAGTCTTACTCTTATCGGTATGATGAACTGACGGCTTCACGTTCTAAAATGGCGCAACCTGATATGCCGGAACTGGTAGTGGGTTCGCAATTGACAGGAGGTTCGGGTTATCGTATTGATTATGCTTTGGTAGGTTATCTTACCCAGTTACTCTATGACTACCGGAATAAATATTTCTTCTCTGCTTCTTATCGACGTGATGGTTCTTCCCGTTTTGCACCGGAGACTCGTTGGGGAAACTTCTGGTCATTGGGTGCTTCATGGCGTGTCGATCGGGAAAGTTTTATGGCTTCCACTTCAGACTGGCTTTCTGCCCTGACGTTGAAGATGAGTTATGGTGCGCAAGGAAATGACAACCTGGGTACATACTATGCAAGCAAAGGGCTTTATTCAATTGTTTCCAACTTGGGAGAAAATGCGTTGGTGTCCGACCGCATGGCAACCCCAAATCTGAAATGGGAAACGAACCTGAACTTTAATGTCGGCATTGATTTTTCTCTGTTTAACAACCGTTTCTCCGGTTCGTTCGACTTCTTTACCCGTCGTTCGAAAGATTTGCTTTATTCGCGTCCGATAGCTCCTTCTTTGGGATATGGCTCTATTGACGAAAACGTGGGAGCGTTAAAAAATACGGGTATTGAAATGGTTCTTAACGGAACGATTATTAATCAGAACGGTTGGGTATGGAAACTGGGAATGAACCTGACGCATTATAAGAATAAGGTGACGGACCTTCCTTTGAAGGATATGCCGAGAAGTGGCGTGAACAAGTTGCAGGTAGGCCGTTCGGTCTACGATTTCTACATGATAGAGTGGGCAGGAGTAGATCCGGAAAATGGAGATCCGCTGTGGTATATGGATGAGAAAGATGCAAATAAAAATCCGACCGGAAGACGTGTCACAACAAACGATTATAGTTCGGCTGACTATTATTATGTCAATAAGTCGTCTCTTCCGAAGGTGTATGGCGGATTCAATACGTCTCTTTCCTGGAAAGGATTCGATCTTTCGGCCATCTTTGCCTATAGTATCGGTGGATATATCTACAATCGTGATATTACGATGATTCTGCACAATGGTAGCTTGGAAGGACGCGACTGGTCGACGGAGATTCTAAGAAGATGGACGCCCGACAATCGTTATACAGATGTTCCTGCCTTGAGTACTACTTCTAATAACTGGAACTCGGCTTCTACCCGTTTCTTGCAGAATAATTCGTATATGCGATTAAAAAACCTGACACTTTCCTATAACTTGCCCAAACAGTGGATCAGTAAGTTGTCATTGAGCAGTGTGCAGGTGTATGTGCAAGGAGATAATCTGTTTACCATTCATCGGAATCAAGGACTGGACCCTGAACAGGGATTACCGGTATTACTTATTACCGTTATCCGGCTATGCGAACCTATTTCCGGAGGTATCAATTGTTTCTTCTAAATTCAGACTAAATTATGAAGAAAATAAAATACAATCCATTCTTGTAGCTGTTGCCGGTCTTTTTCTGGCAACGAGCTGTAGCAGTAGCTTTTTGGATACAGATCCCACAGATGCGGTAAGTTCGGATAAGGTATCTGTACCCGAAAATGCGGAAGCACTTGTAAATGGTGCCTGGTATAATCTGTTCGATTATTCAAGTACCTATGCCAATATTGGTTATCGGGCACTTCAGTGTCTGGATGATATGATGGCAAGTGATGTTGTTTCCCGTCCGAAATATGGTTTTAATTCTTCGTATCAGTTTAATGATATAGCACTTTCTTCGAACAGTAGAACAGAGTTTGCTTGGTATCTGATATATAAAACGATAGATAATTGTAATACTGCCATTTCTATCAAGGGGGATTCGGAAGAACTCCGACAGGTACAGGGACAAGCATTGGCATTGCGTGCTTTCTGCTATTTGCATCTGGTACAGCATTATCAATTTACCTATTTGAAGGATAAGGATGCACCTTGTGTTCCTATTTATACCGAACCGAGTAATAATGAGACGGTACCGAAAGGAAAATCGACAGTGGCACAGGTTTACCAGCGTATTTTTGACGATTTGAACTTGGGGCAGGATTATTTGAAAAACTATGTTCGCAGTGGTGATAACCAGAAGTTCAAGCCGAATGTAGCAGTCGTCAACGGCCTTCTGGCTCGTGCCTACTTGCTGACCGGACAGTGGAAAGAAGCTGCAAAAGTTGCTGAAGCCGCTCGTGCAGGCTATACATTGATGACAACTACTGCCGAGTACGAAGGTTTTAATAATATATCCAATAAGGAATGGATATGGGGATTCCCTCAAATACCTTCCCAATCGGACGCCAGCTATAACTTCTATTATTTGGATGCCACATACGTCGGAGCTTATAGCAGTTTTATGGCTGATCCTCATTTAAAAGATACCTTTACCGAAGGTGATATTCGTTTGCCTTTGTTTCAGTGGATGCGTGAAGGATATTTGGGATATAAGAAATTCCATATGCGTGCAGATGATACGGCTGACTTGGTCTTGATGCGTGCTGCTGAAATGTATTTGATAGAAGCTGAAGCAAAAGTACGCGATGGTGTGGCGTTGGCGCAGGCTGTTGCACCCTTGAACACGTTGCGTAATGCCCGTGGAGTAGGGGATTATGAGGTAACGGGAAAATCACAGGAAGATGTAATCAATGAGATTCTGATGGAACGTCGCCGCGAACTTTGGGGAGAAGGATTTGGTATTACAGATGTACTTCGTACACAAAAAGCTGTGGAGCGTACAGCCTTGTCGGAAGATGAACAAAAAATGGAAGTAGACTGTTGGCAGGAAGATGGTAGCTTTGCCAAACGTAATCCATTGGGACATTGGTTTCTTAACTTCCCGAACGGAAAGCCGTTTATAGTAAATAGCACTTATTATTTGTATGCTATCCCGCAAAAAGAAATTAATGCTAATCCTAACATATAAATAGCTCTCTTAATTTTTTGACTTTGACCTTAACTTGTGAGTCGGCATGCATCGTGAGGATGCGTGCCGACTATTTTCTATATTGAGGATATTATTTTATATTTTCTGTTTCTTCAAATTAGGCAGAAAGAACGTGACTAATCCCAGCAACGGCATATAAGCACAGATATTGTAAACATACTCAATGCTCGTCTTATCCGCTAAGTTGCCAAGCACAGCCGATGCAACGCCGGCAACTCCGAAAGCAAATCCAAAGAACAGTCCTGATATTAATCCGAGCTTGGTCGGAAGCAACTCTTGTGCATAAAGTAATATGGCGGGAAAAGCGGAAGAAAGCATCAATCCTACGCAGAAACTAAGAATAATAGTCCATACCAGATTAGCGTGAGGCATTAATAAACTGAACGGGGCAGCTCCCAAAATTGAGGCCCAAATAACATATTTTCTACCGACACGGTCGCCCACAGGACCGCCAATCAATGTCCCGATAGCGGTAGCAACTAAGAATATGAATAAAATATAGCTGTGATTCCTGTACCGTAACATTGAATTTGTGAATCAGATAAAATGTATAATAACTGGTCAGACTTGCCATATAGATATATTTTGAGAAAAATCAATATCAATAATATACCGATAGAAATAGCCGTTTTATCCATTGGTAAAGGGAGGTGGACCGGCTTTCTGATGCTGACCGTCTGAGCCTTCATCCGATTGAGATAAGACTTATACCATTTACATATCGGATACATGACGGCAATTGCTGCCAATGCGACAAATGCGAATATAAGAAGGTGTTGTCTTCCATAGGGAGCTACCAGTAAAGCTACTAGTAAAGGGCCTAATGAACCGCCAAAATTACCACCCACCTGAAAGAGTGACTGTGCCAATCCGCGTTTCCCGCCCGAAGCAAGGAATGTGATGCGCGAGGCTTCCGGGTGCAATACGGAAGAACCGATTCCGATTAAGAATACAGACAATAATATCCAATAAAGATTATCAGAAAAAGCTAAGTTTATCAGCCCTATCATAGTGAAGCTCATTCCGATAGGCAATGACCACGCGACGGGATATTTATCAAAGATAATTCCCGTAATCGGCTGAAAAACCGAAGCTGAAAGTTGATAAACCAATGTTATCAGTCCGATTTGAGCGAAACTAAGTCCTAAGTCATCTTTGAATAGAGGATAAGAGGCCGATAAAACCGATTGTAAAAGATCATTGAGGCAATGTGAGAGACTCAATGCGATTAAAATGGAGAATGTAATTTTTCCTACGGGTTGTTCCTGATTCTGTACCATAATACCTGTTCTTTAGAGATGTTCCTGAAAAATTGGCTGCAAAGGTACGCAAACTTCCCGTTTCTCAATATATTTGCTACGATTAATTCTATATGATATGAAGAAAGTAGTGCTGGCGATAGATTCTTTTAAAGGTTGTCTGTCCTCGATTGAAGCGGATAAGACTGCCGAGCAGGGTATAAAGATAGTTTGTCCGTATTGTGAAGTCATTTCTTTGGCAGACTCTTTTTTTACTTCAAGAGAATAGTCTCTGATAATAAAACCCTAGAGCTAAGGATTGTAAATTGTCGTTAATTCATTTTTGACTGACTGAACCATTCGCCACACCTGCTGTTGTTAAATAAAAAAGGAGGATGATATGAGCTTTATTTGGTATATTATTATTGGTATTGTGGCCGGATTCCTTGCAGGCAAAATTATGCGCGGCGGAGGTTTTGGTCTTGTAATAAATTTATTACTTGGTATTCTAGGAGGTGTATTAGGCGGTTGGGTATTTGCCCTTTTCGGTACTTGCAGCCTCGGGATTGATAGGAAGTTTGATAACTTCTACAGTGGGGGCTATTCTTGTATTATGGATTGCTTCTTTATTCTCAAAATCCAAATAGGTATTTTATATAATTTATTTTTAATCTAAAAAAACTGAACTTAATTATGGAATGTAGACATGGAAATTTCTGGATTGGACTCGGAATAGGTTCTATCCTTGGTGCTGTTGTTTATCGTCTTTCACGTACAGCAAAAGCTAAACAACTGGAAAGTGAAATTTATGACGCTATCCACCGCATTGGTCGTGATGCTGAGGTGGCAGCAGCTTGTGCAGAGAAAAAAGCATGAATCTTGGATTGAAGCGGTAGAAACCGGAGCTGAAATAGCTGATAAAGTGGCAGCAGAAGCTGATAAAGTCGCTGGAAAG
>ENA-OQJF01000364-OQJF01000364.1-human-gut-metagenome-genome-assembly--contig:-NODE-364-length-12043-cov-2.184961_pt1 | contig 12043 bp, 15 predicted proteins | sample MGYA00242595_ERZ504761 | MGnify/ENA primary metagenome ERZ504761 (study PRJEB26092, sample SAMD00036367) | human gut metagenome | host: Homo sapiens | study: EMG produced TPA metagenomics assembly of...
AATCCGGTTTTTTCCGCATATTCTTCCGCATATTCTTTCTAGTCCCACTATCATCATGGTCTGTGATGCAGATTGCGCCAAGACCTTTCTCCCTGGCAATTTCCACCATCTGTTCTAATTTTAAGAAACTGTCTTTTGAACAGGTCATTTCGTGCATGTGTGTATCTATAAACATGTTTCCCGGCTCCTTTGATCTTCCTTTATATTACAAGCTTTCTCTCACTCCTCATTATATAAATAACCGCTCCGGGTTTCAAATAGAGAATCTTAATATAACCATTCCCTTATAGATAAATTCTATATAAAAGGCCCAGATATTAATCCAGGCCCTGCAGAACCCGTTGATCCTGCCTGTTCGTCTCTTTTGTCTTTGTACTTATATTTAACTCTTCCTGTTTCTCCAGACATTCTTTGATTGCTTCATTCAAAGACAGCATCTTCTCATCCAGCGTTGATACCATCTCTGCACATTCTCTCAAATCCCTGCTGATATACTCCGGCGCATCTCCTTCGAATTTATAATAGATCTTATGTTCCAGACTTGCCCAGAAATCCATTGCGATCGTACGGATCTGGATCTCTACCTTGGTATCTACAACGCTGTCAGAAAGAAATATCGGTACAGATACCAGCATATGATAGCTCTTATATCCACTTTCTTTTGGATTCTTAATATAATCTTTGATCGACAATACTTTCAGATCACTCTGATTGCCGATCATCTCTGCCAGCCGGTAAATATCCGACGTAAAGGAACAGATCAGGCGTACTCCTGCAATATCATTGATATATTTTACCATGTTCTCAATCGATATCTCGTAACCATACCTGCGTAACTTCTTTACAATACTTCCGGTGTCTTAATTCTTGTCTTGATATGTTCGATCGGGTTGTATTTATGCACATGTTGAAATTCATCATTCAGTATCTCCAGCTTTGTCCCCACTTCTTTCAACGCTGAATTATACAGGAACATGATCGTCTTCCAACTGTCAACATCCTCATAGTTCTTCATCGTATTTTCCATATAAATGTTCTCTCTCCTCTCTTAACGAAGAGTTAAACCAGCACTGTTAATATTATACCATAAGTACTGCTAATATGCCTTATTTTTCACATTTATTTTAGAAAGATTATACATATGTAAAACAAAAAGAAGCTATCCTCAGACAGCCTCTCTCCACTCATTTTTTAAAATTCAATTCCTTCTCTCGCCTGTACCTTACGGTCATACGGATGCTTTACCTTCATCATCATCGTCGCATAATCTGCCAGATCCAGAAGATCCTGCGATACCTCATGCCCTGTCATAATGATCTCCAGTCCGCGCGGCTTATGTTCCAGAAAACTTCTGATCTTCTCCTCACTTAAGACATTCAGATGGATCGCACATAATGCTTCATCCAGCACCAGTACATCAAAATTCGTACAGAACTTCACGATCTCATCCAGTGCTTTGTTGTTATAATGACGCAGCTCTGCTTTCTCACTCCCCGTTCATCCGGCTTACGAATTTCACCTGATCACGCCCCGGAAGACAGGTGATCCCCGGTACTGCTTCCAGAATCTTTCTTTCATTCGATGAATTGTCCTTCAGGAACTGGAAGAAGAGCACCTGAAGTCCATATCCGGCGGCTCTGACTGCCTGGCCGACTGCTGCTGTTGTCTTTCCTTTGCCATCTCCGTAATACATATGAATTTCTTCCAGTGCCCATCATAACTTTCTACCTGTCTTTCTCCTAAATATCTCTGTAAAATCTGAACTCACATTCATTCTACAGGACATTATATCGTTTACACGAAATGTAAATACAGGTAGTTTCTCTAAAATTCCAGTTTCATATCTCCGGTCTTGATCCAGTCTTTCTTTCTCATGAATTCCGAAATACCAAGTGTCACGACTGCCGGAAGTACGATCTGGATCAGTAATATTTTGATCAGAACCATCTGTGCAGACTCTGTCTGGATCATCGTCTGCCACGTCATGATCTGTCCCACCAGACCTGCTGTCCCCATACCGGAACCGGTCGCATTATTCGTCATATGAAGCACCATTGTTCCTACCGGTCCGAGAATTGCGCTCGATATAATTGCCGGAAGCCAGATTACCGGTTTCTTCACAATATTCGGAACCTGTAACATGGAAGTGCCGATCCCCTGTGCCAGAAGTCCCCCGACTTTGTTCTCACGGTAACTTGCCACGGCAAATCCTACCATATTACAGCAGCATCCAACCGTTGCCGCACCTGCTGCCAGACCGGACAGATTCAGGATTACACCTAATGCTGCTGAACTGATCGGCAATGTCAGGATCATTCCCATCAAGACCGAAACTACAATTCCCATAAGGAACGGCTGCTGTTCTGTTCCCCAGTTAATCAAGGAACCCAGCCAGTTCATAAAGGAAGAAATCGGTGGTCCGACAAACAAACCAACAACAGCACCAACACCAATGCAGATCAATGGTGTCAGGATAATATCGAGTTTCGTTCTTCCTGTAACTAAAATTCCAATCTCAATTGCCACATAAGCTGCCACGAAAGCTCCCAGTGGTTCACCCGGTCCGACTAATACAATATTCCCATCTACAAGCACCTGACCTGCCAGAATCTTCCCCGCGAATGCTCCGATCATACCAACAACAGCTGCACAAACTGTAACAAGCTGCTGAGCCTCCAGCTTCCTTGCTACTCCGACACCAATACCTGCTCCTGTAAGTGCTGCTGCAACTTTCCCGATCAGATAAATTAAATCCCCATAATTTCCTCCAACAAACATTCCGATCTGCTGAATGATTGTTCCTATGATCAATGTTGCAAACAAGCCCTGCGCCATTCCGCTGAGTCCGTCAATAAATATTCTCTTCATCGCTCTTCTAGTCCTCCTTATACAGGACGCCCCATTCCTGTCCTTCCTTCTTCCGGGTATCCCTCTTCAACGCATTGCCTTCCTCATCACAAAGCTCCGGAATCTGATCTACGGTATCCATCCGGTAGTCTGTCAGAAGCCAGCTTACAATATTCACATTATCCTTTCGTCCAATCACCATCTCCGGCACAAGCACAGAGAGCATCTGCTCCAGGAAATCAATTTCCACCTGGTTCTCTTTCGAATAAAGCAGTACATTTTTGTAAATCATAAGATAAACACCTTTACACTGTTCTTCTTCAATATCCATATAAACGGACTGAAATTTCTGTTCAAATCCGAATTCATCAATCAGATGAAAGATTGCCTGTCCATAACTGTCTTCTTCCAGATAACCTCCCAGTATTTCTCTGTCTGTCTCTGTACATTCTCTAATCATAACTGCTCTCCAATCATTCTATCAATTACTATATTGCTGTTACCATTACCGTGTTACTGTCACACGATGTACAAACAGTAACATTACCGTTCCACTATACCAAAAAGTCTCTAAAAAAGAATGACTTTTGTTTTTCTATGTTAGGATACAAGAGACAGGTATTTTCAGAAGATCAGATGGTTTCTTCTGCTGCCGGAAAGGAGTCTCTTATGTTTCGTTTATGGGGAAAAGAATTTAAAGACAACCGCATGCTTTGCGATACTGTTATCTGCGATGAGACAGACGACACACGTACACACAAGATTTTTCATGCACTTGATGAGATTTGTTATGAATTTGATCTAAGCAAGCCACTCTGGCTCGACTCAACAATTGCTGAATTCAAACGACATGCTAAAGCAAGATTTTATCAAGACAACTTTGTCGATGAGATTGATTTTGATTATCTTGAAATACAGATTATAGAAGAATAGTCGTAGATATCTTTGATTGTTTTTGCATTTCATTTTTGTATTATTAAATGCTGTATAATTTTTTAAAAATTTAAAATAGTGTTGACATTTTACGAACATCGTTAATATAAATCTTTTATGTTGTGAGCGACACAGCAGAACAACAAAATAAGATGTGCGATTAGCTCAGCTGGATAGAGCGTCTGACTACGGATCAGAAGGCCGGGAGTTCGAATCTTCTATCGCACGCTATAGAGACTGTAAGGAAATTTCCTTACAGTCTTTTTGTATCTTTGGAAAATCTAACTTCAAAAGATTCTCTCCGCACACACGCCCAACAATTTGCCCAAACTCAAGCAAAGGCGGTGCCGGATTCAAGTTCACATATAAGCAAACTCAAATTTGCACCGCCTATCCTGATTCAAAATTCCATTATAACTGTTCCAACAACACTCTATTTTGAAAATCTCTCTGCCTGAGCCTCAATCAGTGCCTTATCATCAAAATAATTGATCTTCATTGCATCTTTTACTTCTTTCAATGTCTGCGCTGCAACAGCCTCTGCCTTCTCGCTTCCCTTTTTAAGAATCTCGTAGATTGCAGGAATGTCTTTCTGAAGTTCTTTTCTTCTGTTGCGGATCGGCTCCAGTTCTGTCTGAAGAACATTGTTCAGGAATCTCTTCACCTTCATATCTCCAAGTCCGCCTCTCTGATAATGTGCTTTCAGCTCATCCAGATTCTGATATTCCGGCAGAAATTCCGCAAAGTACTCTGGTTTACAGAATGCATCCAGATAGGTGAATACAGTATTTCCTTCCAGACTTCCCGGATCTTCTACACGGATATGATTCGGATCAGTAAACATGCTGAATACTTTCTTCTTAATATCCTCTGATTCTTCTGATAAATAAATACAGTTTCCAAGGGACTTACTCATCTTCGCTTTACCATCAATTCCCGGAAGGCGAAGGCATGCTTCATTCTCCGGAAGAAGGATCTTCGGATCGATCAGTGTATCTCCATAAACGGAATTAAACTTATGTACGATCTCCTTTGTCTGCTCAAGCATCGGAAGCTGATCTTCTCCTACCGGTACAACAGTAGCCTTGAATGCTGTAATATCTGCTGCCTGGCTGATCGGATATGTAAAGAATCCAACCGGGATACTTGCCTCAAAGTTTCTCATCTTGATCTCATTCTTTACAGTTGGGTTTCTCTGCAGTCTTGAGACTGTCACAAGATTCATATAATAGAATGATAACTCTGTCAGTTCCGGTACCTGTGACTGGATAAACAGAGTAGACTTCTCCGGATCCAATCCACAAGCCATGTAGTCTAATGCTACTTCGATAATATTCTGACGTACCTTTTCCGGGTTATCAGCATTATCAGTCAATGCCTGTGCATCTGCGATCATAATAAAAATGTCATCAAAATCTCCTGTATTCTGTAATTCAACACGACGACGCAGGGAACCCACATAATGTCCTACGTGTAATCTTCCTGTCGGTCTGTCACCAGTAAGCATAACCTTCTTCATGCTCTAGTCCTCCTAAATCTCATGTAATACTTTATTCGTAACTGTCAGGCTAATCTGCCCACAGTAATTCACTAGTTTTTATTATAACATTTCCTCAGATGCTTTTCTATAGAAACTTCAGTATATTAGGAAAGGAATAAAGAATGTGCCTTGGCACATTCTGGCGCCTGCGGCGGTCGCTTGCGACACCTACCTTGTACGCCGCAGTGCGCATCCTTAGCGGAGCGTTTTTAATATATTAGGAAAGGACTTTCCTAATATATTAAAAAGTGCCCCTGACCTCATCAGCCAAAAGCACTTCCTGTAATTCTTTTTCTAACTCTTACTTATTCTGAAATACCGGACGCTTTGAATATCCCGGAACTTTCTTCGTCTCTTCTGCATATACCCACTGATACAACAGATAAGCCATAATAAATGCTCCTGTCACATCAAGTACGGAATGCTGCTTCAAGAACATGGTCGCCATTATGATCAATGCTCCAAGCACATATGCTCCGATACAAACAGCTTTGTGTTTCTTAAGTGCCTGACTCTTACGGATTGCAATACATGCGCACAGAGTATTAAACACATGAAGACTTGGAAATACATTCGTACACGTATCTGTCCGATACAGCATCCGAACTGCATCTACAAAAATGTTATCCCGTTCAAACACAACCGGTCGCAAATCCTGACCATTCGGAAAGACGGAACAAATAATAAGGAAAATTGTCATTCCTGCAAACGAAATCTTCGCCAGTTTGTAAAATCCCTGTACATCTGTAAAGAAAAAGTATAAAAATGTAGCTGCGATAAATACAAACCATAACATATACGGTACAATAAAATATTCAATAAAAGGAATTTCTTCATCTAATGCGGTCTGCACCACATGATAATTCATCGTCACATGTTTCTCAAGAAATAAAAACCACGGCATATAGATTAACGCATATAAAAACACCCATGCATGCTTATATCTTTTCATTGTCTCTATGAACTTTGTCTTCCATTTCATATCTGACACTCCTCCGCTTTTCATCAAACCGATACAGCACTTGCTACTTCTACGCTATTCTCATTTAACGTTCTTTTTTGATAGGCTTGATTATAGCACTTTTAAAACACAATCTCAACCGACTTCATAAGTTTTTAACATTTCTTTCTTTTCTTATGAATTATCAACATCTGTCTCTTCTTTAACTCATCTCAAAAATATACATATCAAAGCTTCTTCTTGCCGCCTTAACATCTTTTTCTCCATGCAGTGTCCATGCCGCTGCCGGCGTTTTAAAGAGAACCCTGTTCAGCCATAATCCCGGATTCTTTCTGTCCGACCACCGGTAAGAAATAAAATCCGGTCTGCACATACAGTTACTCAAAAGATATTTTACACAAAATCTCAAGAGATAATGCGTTGTTCTGTCGTTTTTCGTCAGATTCTCAGATAATTGTCCTCTTGGGATTTCATTCCGATGTTTCTTCATCCAGCGAAGTACCAGGCTGTTAAAGGATTGGATCATATATTCGCCATGATATTTTCGCAGTTCTTCATCCAATTTTCTGCAAATCTTTGTATCTGTGTTAGGAAGTTTCACCTCGATCAGAAGTGGCACCTTTCCATCTACCAGCTGCAGTACTTCTGACAATAGTGGAATCCTCTCTTTTGTCTCCGCAAGTCTGTACTTCTGCATCTCTTCATATGAAGTATCTTCCACTCTGCCCCGTCTTCCACAGATTCTTTCAAATGTATCATCATGAAAAACCACCAGCTGTCCATCCTTTGTCAGATGAACATCCAGTTCTATTCCATCTCCGGCTTCGATTGCCGCCCGAAACGCCGGAAATGAATTTTCCGGAATCCCACGCTTCTTATCATGAAGTCCTCTATGCGCCCACTTTACGCCAAGAAACGGATGCACTCTTTTTCTGCCAGACAGTCTTGGCGCCAGCAGAAAGATTAAAAAAGCCTGCAGTCCTATTACCATACATAATATAACCACTAAAACAATCCCTACATGCATCCTGTTTCATCACCTTTCTTCTATTCAACGATCACATTAAGTTTTCTTTTTCCAGTGAGACTTCTATCTCTTTTGATAAAAAGGAAGGTTCTCCATCTGTATGTAACGGCAGTGCACGATCTGTTACTACTTTTGCACTGCGACATTTCAATGTCGTCACACCTTTAAATCTTGTATGATTTCCTGAAAAAGCGGTTGGAAGCAAACACAAAATTTTAAACTTTGACAGATTTGCCACAACCATAATATCAAGAAATCCATCACTTCCAGAAGCCTCGGGACAGAATTTGAATCCACCACCCTCGTATGGAAGATTCATAAATGCTGCAAAATAAGTCTTTTCAAACACTTTCGTGCTTCCATCATCCATTGTCAGTTCAAGCTTTACTGGCCGATCCTTTATAATACGATCCATTGCCACAACCGCATAACTCAGCTTTCCAATTTTCAGAAGATTTAACACACGTTTCCATTTCGAAACGCATACTTCATGACAGACAGCAGCATCAAATCCAATCCCTGCACTTACTGCAAATCTTCTTCCTTTCCCTCCCCTTTTTAGCACACCGATATCCATCTTTTCAACCTTTTTGGGTGAAAGAATTGTGTCCAATGCTTCAAAAGGATCTCCCGGAATTCCTGTTCCTCTTGCAAAATCATTACTTGACCCGATCGGAATATATCCCAACGTCACCTTCTCCAATGATTTAATTCCGCTTAATACTTCATTGAGTGTACCGTCGCCTCCAAGAACAACAAACATGTGCTCCTGACCATCTTCCGTAATCTCTGATGCGATCTTTCCTGCATCCTTTTTCTTTGTTGTCAGATGAATCTGATAATCGATTCTTTTTCTGCACAACTCAGGTTCCAGCTGTTTCCACAGCATCTCGCCAAGTCCTGAACGAGCCCGCGGATTCACAATAAAGTGATAAATCATCAACCTTCCTCCAGTGTACTGTCCAGATATCGCCTTAGAGAACGACTCATGTTGCCTTCGAAATCAGCATTTCCCTCTCTCAGACACCATTCAAATACATTTCCGATCACGATCATCCGGATATCTGTTGTAAATTCGTCAATACTTTCTCTAACGTTAATAATCCCATCCTTCGCAGCCTGCTCTACATAAGCCTGTACTGTCACGATCGGATATGGACGTTCTGTTCTTATCGCCGGATTCAATGCCTGATTCTTTGTATCATAATACCCTGCCATAAATTCTACACCAAGCTCACGGCAATAAGCTACATAATTCAAATAAACACGGACAATTCCGTCCTTTACATCTTCCAGACTTTTCGGTGTCTCCAGCAGATCCGGTCCCATCGTAGGCTGATCTTCTATATAATAAGACAGCAAATCATCTTTTGTCTTAAAATGATGATAGAAACTTCCGTTCGACACACCTGCTTCTTCACAGATATTCTTGATCGACAATTTTTCATATCCACTCTTCCGAAGAATCTTCTTCGCTGCCTGAAAGATTTTTTCCTTTGTTTCCTGTTGATTTTTTTCTGCTGCTTCGATAATTCTGTTTTTGTACTCATTTCTGCTAAAACTCTCCCGTATGCATTTTAAACTATAAGAGATATTATAACATATTTCGCCTTTTTTTTCAACAAAACAGAGTGGGCTCTATTTTTATTTTCAGCTACCACAATATTCTCATCCTCTTCATTTATAAATATGCAGAAAATGCACTCGGAATTGCATAATTTTTCTCCAGGTCCTTCTTTCCTGCAAATATGATCTCAGGATTCTGAAATTCTTTTTCCAACTCATCCACCAAAATCTCATATCCGGTCATATGCCATTCCACATGACTGAAAATGTGCTTCGCCTTTGGCAGCTTCTTCACGCGCACCGGCGTAAGACCTGACTCTTTTGCATATTCTATAACTTCTTTTTGTGTCAAATGTCCCTCTACATTAGGAAATTCATACAATCCTGCAAGGAGTCCTTTTCCCGGTCTTTTGCGAATCGCAATTTCCTCATTATCACAGAATCTTAGAATCGTTCTTTTCTCGATCCTTCGCTCTTTCGCCTTTTTCTTGACCGGATAATCCATCTGGCATTCATCCTGATATGCAAGACAAAATTCCCTTATCGGACAGCTCTCACACTTTGGTTCTCCATTCGGCAGACAGACGATTGCCCCAAGTTCGATCAATCCTTGATTAAAATCTCCCGGTGCCTCTGCCGGAATCACCTGTTCAAGCATACGTTCTATCTTTGTCCTTGTACTTGCTTTCATAATGTCATCACTGTCTTCCAGAAGCCTTGTAACCACACGAAAGACATTGCCATCTACCGCTGGTTTCTGCTGATGATAAACAAACGAGCTGATCGCACCGGCTGTATAACTGCCAATTCCCTTCAACTTTTTTATCTCTTCAAATGTATCCGGGAATACACCATTATATTCTTCCATCACCTGTTGTGCTGCTACCTTTAAATTCCTCGCCCTGTTGTAGTAGCCAAGTCCTTCCCACAGCTTAAGCAGTCTGTCTTCCGGCACTTCAGCCAACGCTTTGATATCCGGCAGTTCTTCCAGGAATCGTGTGTAATAAGATTTAACAGCTTCCACTCTCGTCTGCTGCAGCATAATCTCTGAAATCCAGACCCGATACGCATTCACATGCTTCCGCCATGGAAGATCTCTCTGATTCTCCCGAAACCATTCGACAAGAGGTTCTACCATATCATGTAATCTCTCACATTCCCCAAATTCTACTTTGCAATTTTCCTTTTCATTACATTTCATTCAATACGATTTCCTTATATATAAAAATATCTGTTTAATATTGTAACACAATACCAAACAGATATTCTATAGATAAAATATTTTTCTTTTTAAAGAATCTTTGAAAGGAACTCTTGAAGTCTTGGATCTTTCGGATGTTCAAAGAATTCTGCCGGGGCAGCTTCTTCCTTAATCTGACCGTCATCAATGAAAAGAACTCTTGAAGCAACCTCACGGGCGAATCCCATCTCATGAGTAACAACAACCATTGTCATTCCCTCTTTTGCAAGAGAACGCATAACTTCCAACACTTCTCCGACCATTTCCGGATCCAATGCGGAAGTCGGTTCATCAAAAAGCAATACTTCCGGTTCCATTGCAAGTGCCCTGGCGATCGCCACTCTCTGTTTCATACCACCGGATAACTGGTGTGGTTTTGCTTTTACATAAGGAGCCATACCTACTTTTTCCAGATATTTCATACAGATCTCGGTGGAATATTCCTTGCTTCTTTTTTTCACCTTGTGGACACCAGCCATGCAGTTGTCAAAAACCGTCATATTGTTAAACAGGTTGAACTGCTGGAACACCATTCCCACCTGGGAACGGAAACGGTTGATCGTCTGTGCATCCTTCGTCAATGGATAGCCATGATATAATATCTGACCGCTCGTCGGTGTCTCCAAATGATTGATGCATCTTAATAAGGTAGATTTTCCTGATCCGGAAGATCCGATGATACAGACCACATCGCCCTCAAACAGATCAAAACTGATGTCTTTTAAAACTTCATGTTCCCCGAATTTCTTTTCCAGATTCCTGACACTGATGACCGGACCACGAAATTCATACGTTGCATCCTTTGCCTCAGTCGTCACTCTCTCATTAAACTTAAATATTGATTGTCTTGCCATAACACGTTCCTCTTTTCTTTCCATCTGATCCCCTGATTTATTTTGCGGCTGCCGGATTTAAAACCTCGTAACTTTCTTTTCCTGCCATATACTTTTCGATCAGCTTCAGCAAACCGTTAAATAATAAGGTAAGTGTCAGGTAAATCAATGCTGTGATCGTATATGCCTCAAACATTCTGAAATATGTTCCGGCTGCAACTTTTGTGATATAGAAAAGCTCTGTGACAGCGATTACATTTAATACAGAAGTATCTTTGATATTTGCAACAAAAGTATTTCCGATCTGCGGTGCGATAATTTTAAAAGTCTGTGGAAGGATAATATAGATCATCATCGGAACATATCCCATTCCAAGTGCCTTTGCTCCTTCAATCTGTCCGACATCAATGGAATTGATACCGCCGCGGACTGTCTCTGACATATAAGCTCCTGTATTTAACAATATAATAAAAATCGCTGCATTGAATGGTTTCAGATCAATTCCGAATACTGTAGATGATCCATAATAAATTACCATTGCCTGAACGATCATTGGTGTTCCACGGAAAATCGTGACATAAATTTTTGCGATCACCCATGGAATACCAAGTAAAATCTTTTTGATCATGTTATCCTGCGCCCGGATAGTCCGTTGCCTGGATGATTCCAACCAGAAACCCTAAAAAGCATCCACAGATCGTACCTGCGAGGGATGTTTCCAATGTGGTAAGCAGCCCTTGTAAATAGTATCCGTGATACTGCTGTACCAGAAAAATGATCCAGCCAAAAAATGTGGTAGGTGTATTCGTCATAACTAATCCTCCTTATTGTTCCGAAGAAACATCCATTTCCTATGAACTAATGAAATAGATTGTTCTTCTGTTTTCTGTAAACAACAGCATCTGTACTCTGCATATATTCTATGTACAGAAAAAGGCGCTAAGGATGATTCCCTAGCGCCTTTGCTATGTTCAGGTCTGCTGCCTGATTGCCTGCTTGTTTTAAATTAAACCTGTTTTATCACACTTTTTGTTTTCCTGTCAACAAAATCTGTTCAATTTTTATGGATTTGTATACTTTTTCAAAATTAACATGA
>ENA-OQJF01000366-OQJF01000366.1-human-gut-metagenome-genome-assembly--contig:-NODE-366-length-12015-cov-2.928836_pt1 | contig 12015 bp, 15 predicted proteins | sample MGYA00242595_ERZ504761 | MGnify/ENA primary metagenome ERZ504761 (study PRJEB26092, sample SAMD00036367) | human gut metagenome | host: Homo sapiens | study: EMG produced TPA metagenomics assembly of...
TAGAAGCCGTTATGATGATGACAATGACTACGACGACCGCTGCAGAAGCCGTTATGATGATGACGATGACTACGATGATCGCCGCAGAAGCCGCTATGATGATGACGATGACTACGACGACCGTCGCAAAGACCGTTATGATGACCGGAATCGCCGTAAGAAGAATGAAGTAAATAAAGACACGAAGAAGATCATGAAGATTCTTATGGTTGTTGCCGGTGTTGTGATCGCACTTTTGATCATGTTCCTTGTAGGAAATGCAGTGGGCGTATTTAAAGGTGGAAAAGGAACGACTACACAGCAAACAGATTCAGAGATGGTAAAAGTACCGGATGTGACAGGCAAGACATATGAGGAAGCACAGAAAGAACTGAACAAATATGATCTCGGAATCCATAAGTCAACTGCGCCTTCCGATACTGTTGCAAAAGGAAAGATTATCAGCCAGGATCCTGCTGATGGAAAGAAAGTAAAGAAGCATACAACAGTCAATGTTGTGATCAGCAGTGGTGAAGAAGCTAAGATGACAACGATTCCAAGTGTTGTTGGTTTGGCAGAAGCTGATGCAGAAAAAGCACTTCAGGCGAAGAACCTTGTTGTGAAGAAAGGTGATCCTGTTTACAGTGATGATGTGGAGCAGGGAGAAGTTGTTTCTGTTAGTCCAAGTGAAGGTGCAGAAGTAAAAGAAGGAACAACGGTTACTCTTGTAATAAGCAAGGGAAATCAGCCGACAAAAGTTCCTAAACTTACCGGAAAGTCCCAGTCGGATGCTGAAGCAGCCCTTTCACAGGCAGGTTTGTCCGGAAATGCAACTGAAGATTACAGTGATACTGTAGAAAAAGGATTGGTTATTTCACAGGATACAGATGCCGGAAAAGAAGTATCTAAAGGTACAACAATTGGATATGTGGTGAGCAAAGGACCAAAGCTGACGGTGGTTCCAGTGCCAAGTATAATTTCTTTTGATAAGAATACAGCAGAGAAAAAGCTGAAAGAAGCAGGATTAACACCAGAGTATATTGGTGATGACTATAGTGATAATTATCCGAAAGGTCAGGTATTTTATCAGTCTGTCAGCGGTGGTACTCAAGTGGAAAAAGGAACAACAGTTCAGTATATGGTCAGCAAAGGACAGCAGCCTACAGATCCGGGACAGGGCTCTGGAACTGGTTCTGAAACAGAAGATTCTGGAAATCAATGATAACAGAGAGCAAGTATATGCAGGGAAAGATAATAAAAGGAATTGCCGGATTCTACTACGTGAATGTAGTAGAATCCGGAATTTTTGAATGTAAAGCAAAAGGTGCCTTTCGAAAAGACGGAATCAAGCCGTTGGTCGGTGATGATGCTGTGATCGAGGTGCTTGATGAAAAAGAAATGACAGGAAATATCACAGAGATCCTGCCGCGTAAGAATGAGTTGATTCGTCCGGCAGTAGCCAATATTGATCAGGCACTGGTTGTGTTTGCAGTGACAAAACCGAAACCGCATTACAATCTGTTAGATCGTTTTCTTGTCATGATGGAACGAAAAGAGATACCTGTCGTATTATGTTTTAATAAGACAGATATTGCAAGCCATCCTGAAATTGCAGAATTGAAAGAAGTTTATACCGGATGCGGATATCCGGTGATCTTTACAAGTGCAAAGGAAGAAGAAAATATCAGTGAGTTAAAATCACTTTTAAAAGGAAAGACAACTTCAATTGCAGGTCCTTCCGGTGTCGGAAAGTCTTCTCTGATCAATCTTCTTCAGAGTGAAGTGAAGATGGAGACAGGAAGTATCAGTAAGAAGATTGACCGAGGGAAACATACAACAAGACATTCCGAACTGATCGTGATCGGAGAAGAGTCTTATATTATGGATACTCCGGGATTCAGTTCTCTTTACGTCAATGATTTCGAAAAAGAAGATTTAAAATATTATTTTCCGGAATTTACACCGTTTGAAGGACAGTGCAAGTTCAATGGCTGTGACCATATTCATGAACCCGGATGCGCTGTGAAAGAAGCAGTAGAAGAAGGGAAGATCCATAAGATCAGATATGAAGATTATACGGAGATGTACCGTGAACTAAAGGAAAGAAAGAGGTATTAAGTTTATGAAAAATATTTTGGCACCATCTATTCTCTCAGCAGATTTCAAGATTTTAGGAGAGCAGTTGAAATTAACAGAAGAAGCAGGCGCAGAGTATATTCATTTTGATGTGATGGACGGAATGTTCGTTCCAAGCATTTCCTTTGGAATGCCTGTTCTCGCATCAATCAAGGGAGCAACAACACAAACACTGGATGTTCATCTTATGGTGACAGAACCGATCCGTTATGTGGAAGAATTCGTGAAAGCAGGAGCAGATATCGTTACAGTTCATTATGAAGCATGTGAAGATCTGCAGGCAACAATTGATAAAATCCATGCAGCAGGAGCGAAAGTGGGAATTTCTATTAAACCGAAGACACCGGTTGATGTACTGCTTCCATATCTGGATCAGGCAGAGATGTTTCTGATCATGTCTGTAGAACCGGGATTCGGCGGACAGGCATTTATTCCGGAATCACTGGAGCGTATCAGTGAATTGAGAAACCTTCTGAATGAAAAAGGACTTACAACTGATATTGAAGTAGATGGTGGAATCTATCATAAAAACGTGGCAGAAGTACTTGCAGCCGGAGCGAATGTAATGGTCTCAGGTTCAGGAGTTTTTAAAGGCGACATCAAAGATAATACAGCAAAGTTTATGGAGATTTTAAACGGCAATGTGTAAGAGAACAGTTATTGTGAGCGGGGGAATGCTGGAAGAAGATTTTATCCTTCCAATTCTTGAGGCAGAAGAGACAGAATTTATTATCGGAGTAGATAAAGGACTCGCATTTCTTTATGAACATAAGATCAAGCCGGATTACATTGTGGGAGATTTTGACAGTGTACCGGAAGAAGTGATCGATTATTATAGAAAAGAAGCAAGTGTACCGATCCGGGAGTTCAATCCGGTAAAGGATGCGTCTGATACGGAGATTGCACTTCGTATGTGTCTTGGACTCAGAAGAAAAGAAATCTGGATTCTTGGAGGAACAGGAAATCGTTTGGATCATTTCTGGGCCAATGTCCAGTGCCTGAATATTGCACTTGAAGCAGGATCTCAAGCGATGATCTTAGACAGTCATAATAGAATTCGTCTGCTTGATCATGGAATCGCAATTCGCAGAGAAGAAGCTTTCGGAAAGTATTTTTCAGTATTTCCGATGCAATTTCCGGTTGAGGATTTCTGTATCAGCGGTGCAAAATATCCATTGCAGAATCATTTGCTCTCATCAGGAGACAGCTTGTGTGTGAGTAATGAGTTCGCGGAAGGTGAAGATGAAGTGAAGATCTCTTTTGTGTTTGGAAAAGTTGTTTTGATGGAAACGAGAGATTGAAATAAGGGATTTATAGGAGCATTCATGTAAGTTTTTGAAGAATTGCCCACTTTGTGGCTCACTAATCTTGGATGTTTTTATCGAAGCTTTAATGCAGTAACAACGCAACAATTACATAAAAAGAGTTGCTATTTTTATGAATTTGTCATATACTATTCTTAGATAGAGAGCCTATCTTCGGGAGAGTTCCTGCCATATAAGTGGAAGATTTTAAACTCGGGAGAGCTCCTGCCATATAAGTGGAGAATTTTAAACTCAAAGGGAGCGTTAGCTCCCTTGTTTTCGTATAAGGAGAAATAAATAAAAGGAGATACGGATGGAAGAATTCAAATTATATAGTGTTTCGGATGATTATGTGGAATGGTTGCGTAAGGATTTTCCAAACGTATATTCTAACAAAATTAATTCTAGAACACATACTAGGAAATATTTGGGTGTAGTTTTGCAGATTGGACAATATCTTTATTATGTTCCGATGTCATCGCCCAAAGATTCGGATTATCAGATTGCAGGAGCAAATAAGGTCATTAAGAAAAGCATTGTGCCAATTATACGAATTGTAGTAAAAAATAAAGATGGTGAAAAAGAATTAAAGGGCACACTCAGAATTAGCCATATGATTCCGGTACCTACATCAGAACTTGAATTATATGATTTGGAAAATGAATCAGATAGTACGTATAAGGATCTCGTTCACAATGAAATGATTTTTATACGTAAACAACGTGAGAAAATTATTTCAAATGCCAAAGTGATGTACAATCAAAAAGTATCAAATGATACAACGGCTGGGTATGTGAAATCAGCACTAGATTTTCAAGCACTAGAGGTGCTATGTGATAAGTATGAAACAATAGATTCAAGCCTGTACCCAGTAGTATAAAATAGTAGATGAAAATTTAGTAGAAAACATATTGATTTTGTGAATGAAATTGGGGAATATATGCACATAAAATAAAAACTTTCGAGGTTTTTATCGGAAATGGTGCTTGCACCAAGTCTGGGTTTGAAAAAGTCCGTTACAATATACAGAGGTGTTATATATATTGTAATGGACTTTTTGTATTACATTCTAGAAAAATCAGGAGGTGTGTATGGTAATAGGAATTATAGAAGATGATAAATTGTTAAGAAAAGCATTAGATAGATCTTTGAAAAATCAAGGTTATACAACGATTCTTGCCGCTTCAAGAAAAGAGGCAATTAAAAATATAGATAGTTCTGTAGATTTGTTGATCGTAGATATTGGATTGCCGGATGGGGATGGAATAAATCTATATCAAGAGCTTCAAAAAAATGGAAAAATTCCAGCTATTTTTTTAACAGCAAAAGATGATGAAAAAGATATGTTAAAAGCGTTTGATACAGGAGCAGATGATTATGTGGTCAAACCATTTTCAATAAAGGTATTGCTAAAACGTATAGAAGTTGTTTTAAAGAGAAAGTCAAATGAAAATACTTTTATATGCGGACAAGTCATTTTGTATTCTGATAGAAAACAGGTTTTCGTCGGAGAGACGGAAATATTTTTGACAGTCAAAGAGTATCAGCTTTTAGAATATCTTATTATGAATCAGAATCAGGTTCTTACAAAAGAGATGATAATGGAAAATATATGGGGAATCGATAGTGAATTCATTGATTCTAACACAATTAGCGTTATGATCAGCAGACTGAAAAAGAAATTGAATGATTCATCGAATGTTATCAGTAATGTATTTGGAATGGGATATAGAATGGGAGATTAGCATGGTTGTAGCAATTTCTACAGTACTTTTAATAGGTTTCATACTCGGAGGAAGTACTGTATATTTAGTGGAAAATCATTTAAGAGCGAAGGAAATGAATAAAATATATAAATTGACGGAATCCTTAATAAACGGCAATGAATTAGATGGTTCAGATATCGGGAAGGAAACGCTTTATTCCAAAACTAGCAATCAGCTAATCCGTTTACAGGAAATGTTAGAGGGAAGAAGAAAAGAGGCCGAAAAAAGTCGATATGAGATACAGAAATTGATTTCTGAGATTGCGCATCAACTACGGACACCGCTGTCAAATATAAAAAATTATACAGAATTGCTGCAAGAATCATTGAATGAAACGCAAGAAGTATTGAATGCAGAATACATGAAAGACTTGCGAATAAGTGAAGAACAATTATGCTTTTTGGTGGAGAGCTTTATAAAAACTGCCCGATTAGAGCAAGGAATCATACAAGTTCACATGCAAAAAGAAAATCTTGTCGAAACGATTCTAAATGCGTTGGGGCAAATACAGAAAAAGGCAGAAGAGAAAGAAATCTTTTTTCAAGTAGAATTGCCAGAGAAAATCATTTGCGAACATGATAAAAACTGGATGTGTGAGGCGTTTTATAATGTGTTTGATAATGCAGTCAAATATAGCAAAAGCAACAGCACGATCAATATCACAATGAAACAAACCGAAATGTTTTATAAAATTCAGATAAGAGATTATGGAATCGGGATAAAAGACGGAGAGGAAAACAAAATTTTTCAAAGATTTTATCGAGGTGAACAGGCAAGAGGTCAGGAAGGATGCGGAATTGGTTTATATCTTTCTAGAGAGATTGTCTTATTACAAAAAGGGATGATGAAAGCAAAACAAATGAAGCCAGGGCTGCTTATAGAAGTGAATCTTCCGGTATAGACAGTTCATATGCAGCTTGTAAGAAGTTTGTAAGAGGTACCATGTATAATAGATTATGGCTGAGTTAAAGGTAGCATTTACGAAAGGAGTTTACAGAAAAGATGGATATAATCAAAGCCATGAATCTAAAAAAATATTATACATCCGATACATATGAAGTGCGTGCTTTAGATGGTGTGTCGTTGACTGTGGAAGATGGTGAATTTATAGCAGTTGTCGGTACGTCAGGATGCGGAAAGACAACACTTATGAACATCTTAGGAGGTCTTGATACTCCGGATTTTGGAGGTGTCTGGATCAGAAATACAAGTTTAAAAGATCTTAACAAGGAAGAAAGAACGATATTCAGAAGAAGAAATATCGGATTTGTATTTCAGCAATATAATTTGATACCTTCTCTTAGTATACGTGAAAATATTGTCCTCCCAATGAGACTGGATGGCAAGGAAATCGATGTAGATTTTTTCAATGAGATTATAGAAATACTAGGACTAAAAGATAAATTAGAACGTCTTCCATCAACGCTGTCCGGCGGGCAGCAACAGCGAGTTTCTATAGCACGGGCATTATTAACGAAACCGGCTATTGTCCTGGCGGATGAACCGACCGGAAATCTGGATTCTGTTACAAGTATGGAAGTCGTAGGATTACTAAAATCCTGTGCCGTCAGATTTCATCAGACGATATTGATCGTGACGCATCAAGAGGAAGTAGCGCAGATGGCAGACAGAGTAATACGTATGTCCGATGGGAAAATCTATACAAGAGATTGTAACGATTGTTAGGAGGTATCACTATGTTTCATAAGAACATTCCAAATAACAATGAAGATATAATCCGATTCCTGGCTAAAAATTTTGCGGGCACAAAAAAGGTGAGAAATACGATTTTATTTTGCTCAGTAGTAATCGGTATTGTTGCTATAACCATGGTCTTCGGAATCTCCTGTGGAAAAATACAAGCAGAAGAAATAAGATTAACCCGAGAAAATGGAACTGCTTCTTCGGGCAGAATAGAAGATGGAACAGAAGAACAATATGCAAAATTAAAACAACTGGATTATATAAAACGGGTTGGAAAAAGTATTTTTGTAGGTGAAGCTACAGACATTTCAGATGATAATGCAAAAACGATATGTGATGTAGTATGGGCTGACTCAGAAAGCTGGAACAATTTTTTGAAGCCTGCATATACCAATATAATTGGAAGCTACCCACAGAAAAAGGATGAAATTCTATTGTCTAAGCGGGCATTGAAAAAACTTGGTATTTCTGAACCGGAACAGGGAATGGAAATAAACTTAGATGTATACAAAGGTCTGTTCGAACATTCGAAAGAAAAATTCAAACTATGTGGATGGTATACGGACTCTGGAAATAAATTAGCAATCGGATATATTTCACATGACAAAATTAATGAGTTAAACCTGGAAAAGGGTCCCTATACTTTACTTTTCAGTCAGAGTGATCATTTAAACAGGAGTAAAACAGAGGAAAAATTATATCAGACATTGCCGATGAAGAGTGCAGATCAGAAGATATACGTTTCTGATACAGCACAATATACTGCCGTTTCTAAATTCGCAGGTGGATATGAGATGGTGATATTAGGAACGCTAGGTATTTTGTGTGGAATATATTTCCTTGTGCGTAATGTTCTTTGGATATCCATGAGTGAAGATATTCAAAATCTCGGATTACTCCACACGATTGGAGCCACAGAAAGACAGATTACAAAAATATACCGGAAACAAATGCGGTTACTCATGTTAAAAGGTTCTGTCTTAGGGAGTTTGATTTCTGTATTGATTTTGGTCTTATTGATACCGGAAATATTAGGGTTTCATTTTTATCAGGAAATGGGAGGAAATATGATACTTTCCTTTTCAGACCATGGATTCTTTTTCTTTCTGTTGTATTTGTAAATGGAATTTTGTGGATAGCATCGGAAGGCGTTATTAGAAAAATCACGAAGCTGTCTTGTGTCGAGAGTGCCACTTATGATGGAAATATGGGTGACAAAAAAATAAACATCCTGGAAAACTGGTGTTGAAACGCTCTGAGACAGGAGAAATGTTTTATATTGCATGGGGAAATATAACACGTCATAAAGCACGATTTATCATTACAAGTATTTCCATCTTTTTAGGAGTCCTGTCTTTTATTCTAATGAATGTACTTACAAATGGATGCGATTATAAGCATCTTCTTGAGAAACGCCCTGATTTTTTGTTGGCAGGAGAGTTTAGCGAATTCGGGAAAAGCCAGGGATGTGGGGAAGAATATAAAACCAGAGAAATCGATGTTGATCCTTTGTTAACACAGGGAGACGGTGTGGAACTGTTGTATGACAATGATTATGATGAATTTTCATCAATCTCTCAAGAGTTAGAGGAAAAACTACACGAGATAGATGGCATTGATTGGGAGAACTCCAATCTGATCGAAGGAGCCTATGTAACTACGGTTATATCTAAGAAGGGAATTCGTCCTTATGACGAGGGGCTTTCGAATCTTACAGATGGCAATATGGTGGAAGGATTTAGCTGGGATACTGTACAAGTTATAGATGAAAATCAAATCTTGTCACTTAAGAAATACGTGCAGGATAATCAATTGAATATTGACGTAAAATCTTTGGAAGAAGGAAATGGCGTATTAATTATACATGATCATATGCTGACTCCGGAACAGCAAAAACTTGCAGATGAAGCAATTGGAGAACCGGTATATTTTAAAACGCTGCTTTCAAAAGAAGATGCAATTCGTAGAAAAGAACAAAATAATTCTGATAGTAAAGAGAAACAACAGGAAGACGATTTCCTACAAAAGGAATCCGCAACATTTACTCTATGCGGTTATTTAGACCAGCAAAGCGATAATTTCCCGGAAATACATCAATCCTGGCATGGAGAAGGCAGTTTATATTATTTTATCAGTGAGAAAGGTTTTCAAAAGATACCGACTGAGAAAAAGATATTAACAATGGAATTAACTGCTGATCCGGAAAAAGAACCTTATGTGAAAACACAGATCAATGAGCTGATATCCGAGGAAAATAAGAAACGATCCGAAATGACAGAAGTATCAATGGATGAGGGAACCGGCGAAGCAGGAGTTTTTGTTATCTGTAAATCAGATCTGATGCAGCAAAAAGAAACATATATGAGAGGAAATCGAATTCTCTTAGGTGCTGTAAGTATCATATTATTCATTGCGGGATTGACTAATTATTGTAATGTTGTATTTACCGGGATGTACACTCGGAGAAAAGAATTTGATATTATGAAAAGCATTGGGATGACCGATAAGCAAATGAAATTAATGCTTTTTGGAGAAGGCAGTTTTTATTTTATGTGTGTGATGGGATTGTTGTTTACTGTAGGAATGGTCACTTTGGTTGGAGTAAAGATTTATATGGAAAATAAATTGTCATATTTTACATTTCATTGGCCGATCCTTAGTACTGTAGGTGTAATGTTTTCTTTAGTGCTTATTAATGTTGTGGTTACACATTTCATATGTAAGAAGACCTGAAAGGGAAAAGCCTAAGTGGGAAGATACCATCACAAACCGAATGATGCACTGGGCATATACACCGGAATAGAAAGAAGCAGTAGGATATCGCATAGGCACAGTGGATATGATATACTGTGTCTATGCGATATAAAAGAAAAGTACAAATGTGAATTTATGGAGAGATTATGATGAAAAAATCATTATCCTATTCTGCAATAACGCTTGCAGTAACTCTTGTTATTGGTCAGATATTACTTATTTTGTTTTTTGAAGGAAATTCAATTGGTTCCTCTGTCTTGTTTATTTTAATGAACTTAACGCCAATGTTTGTTGCGATTGCTTTTGCAAAATCAGATGGGCAGAAAGCGGTGCTCAAAGATATGTTTTTGCAGAGAGAGTCCATCTACTCATATATCTTGGCAATTGGTAGTGTATGCGTATATTATGGTGTTTCATTTATAATGGGAAATATATCGTTGACGGGCGGAACTAATTATTTCAGTATTGGTATATATGCCATGGACAATCCTGCAAGGTGGATTAGAAGAATGTGGTTGGAGATGGTATTTGCAACCAAAGTTTAATATAAAGTCATATGTATTAAAAATGTTCTTAATATCAATCGTGTGGTTTTTATGGCACATTCCAATTTATAGATTACCTTGGATTACAGCTGGATCTAGTAATTATCTAATATTCTATCTAATGATATTAGGAAATACATTTATGTTTGGAACAATAAAAGAATATTCCAAAGGTGTGTTACCCTGCGTAATCGCACATATTTTAATAGATTCGCTAGCTGCAGCGATGCTTGTAGGAAGCAATATTGTTAAAATTGGAATATTGGTAGCGTTTGAAATAGCGATATCTATTTTTATAGTTAAAGCAAAAATAATAACAAGAATCATTACTATTTTATTGACAGAACTATTAAAATGATATATAATCCTTATTAAGAACAAATCCTAATAAGGAGATTGGATGACAAATAGAAGAAATACTATTCAGAAAGATCTCGTACGAAATGCCGTATATAAGATGAAAAGGCATGTTACAGCAACTGAAGTGTATGAATTTATAAAAGAAGCATATCCTACAATCGGAAAAGGAGGCAGTTGGACAAACGGAGGATGGTCAGACGATATGGCGTTGCAGAATCTGTGGATATGAATATGTAGGCGAAGAATTACCGGATGATTTTATATGTCCTTTGTGTAAGCACCCGGCATCAGATTTTAAAAAAGTAGTGAAGAAAACGGAGGTAAAAGAAATGACAGCGAACAAATACGCAGGAACACAGACAGAAAAAAATTTACAGGAAGCATTTGCAGGGGAGTCTCAGGCAAGAAATAAGTATACCTATTTTGCTTCTGTAGCAAAAAAGGAAGGCTATGAACAGATGTCAGCATTGTTTTTAAAGACCGCAGATAATGAAAAAGAACATGCAAAGATGTGGTTCAAGGAATTAGCAGGAATTGGAGATACAAAAGAAAATTTAGTAGCAGCTGCAGAAGGTGAGAATTATGAGTGGACAGATATGTATGAAGGCTTTGCTAAAACAGCTGAGGAAGAAGGTTTTCATGAACTTGCAGCAAAATTCAGAGCTGTAGGAGAGATTGAGAAGCATCACGAGGAGAGATATCGTGCACTTCTTAAAAATATTGAAACTGCACAGGTATTTGAAAAGAGCGAGGTTAAGGTATGGGAATGCCGTAACTGTGGACATATTGTGGTAGGAACAAAAGCACCTGAGGTATGCCCGGTATGTAATCATCCGCAGAGCTATTTTGAAGTGCATGCAGAGAATTATTAAGAAATCAGCTGAACTTGTTGAAAAATTTATGAAACATCATTGACAGAACATATAAAGAAATGCATAGATAATGGTGTTGTACAGCAATTATATTTGCGTTACAATTAAAGAGATTGGAGGTGAAATCGTGAAAACTCATAAATATTGGGCAGTGGGTGCATTAGCATGTATGGTTGCTACATTTTATACCGGCTTCAGAGGAAAGATGAAGGAACATAAGATTTTTGCGATTGGAGCAATGGGATGTATGTTATTTTCTGTACTCTCTGGGTATAAGATGATTTCGGGCAAAGGTGCAGTTAAGAAAAGTGAAGAAGTAGAAAAGAATTAGAATATTTATGCAATTTGGTAACATATATGAGGTGGATTGTAAGGAGATTTATGACAGTAATTACATTTGATGATAATTTAATAACAGGCAATAAGACAATAGACGAGCAGCATAAGGAACTGATTGATCGTATTCAGCAGTTTGTGAGTGCATGTGAATCAGAAGATGCAAGAGTAAAGGCAATTAAAATGCTTGATTATCTTGATGAATATACGGAATTTCATTTCAAAGAAGAAGAAAAACTGCAGAAAGATGTAGGTTACC
>ENA-OQJF01000367-OQJF01000367.1-human-gut-metagenome-genome-assembly--contig:-NODE-367-length-12001-cov-2.886475_pt1 | contig 12001 bp, 9 predicted proteins | sample MGYA00242595_ERZ504761 | MGnify/ENA primary metagenome ERZ504761 (study PRJEB26092, sample SAMD00036367) | human gut metagenome | host: Homo sapiens | study: EMG produced TPA metagenomics assembly of...
GGTAGAATATCTAGGCACGGGAGCCTCCCAACCTCGTTGCGGCGCGGCTGCGCCTCTGGCACTTCAACAACATTGTCGCAGCCCCGACCCGCGGTCACGAGCGGGGGCTCCTGTCGTTTCCGTGCCCTCGGATTGGGTCATAGTGTCTGACTTGTGCTCAACCAGCGGCGCCTTAGACGTTGAGAACGTTCTTAAATGACTGGTCATTTGGGAACGTCCCCAATGAGTATGTGGGGAAGCAGATTTTTCCGTTCGGCGATTTGTGTCTTGAAAAATGTATATAACGACTATAACGTAGTGTGAAACATATTGGAAACAATACCGAGGAGGCTGCGTGAAAGAAAAGCAATCTGGGCTATGTGCTGGTGCTGATTGCCGCGCTTATGGTGGGGCACCATCGGAATCTTTGTAAACGGCATCTCGGCCATGGGCGTTTCGTCCCAGAGCATGGCTGCCTTTCGCTTGTTGGTCGGAGCGCTTATCTTGGCGCCGGTCCTGATGTTTATGGGCTGCCGTCCGGGTGAGGGGTCTACCGTGGCTCAGGGTCCGCTGGCCCTGTTCAAGGCAAGCCCTAAAGAGCTTGTTCCTTGTGCGCTTGTTGGCATCGTCGGTTTGGCCGCCGCCAACACCTGCTATTACGAGTGCATGGGCGAGGTGGGCATGTCCACGGCCTCGGTGCTGCTCTACACCTCGCCGGTGTTTGGCGTCATGCTCGGCCGCGTGCTTTATCGCGAGGACGTGACCCCCAACAAGCTCGTTGCCATTGTCTTTAACATCGTAGGCTGCGTGCTTGCAGTGACCAATGGCGACCTTTCCGGTTTTCATTTTCGGTTTGGGGCGTCACGTCGGGCGTGATTGCAGGCCTTTGTGGTGCGTCGCTCGCGGTGTTTAGCCGAATAGCAACCAAGACGGTCCACCCGCTGGCTGTCACGTTTTGGGGCTTTGTTTTTGGCGGTGCGGTTATGGCAGCTATCGCGGCTCCGTGGCCGGATGTCGCCGCGGCAATGTCGCCACAGCTGCTGCTGCTGTTCCTTGGCTTTGGACTCATCCCCACAGCCGTTGCTTACATCTTATATATGCAGGGTCTGTCCATGGGGCTCGAGACATCGAAAGTTCCCGTCGTAATGTCTTTCGAGACGGTCGTCACCGTACTGGTGGGCATTGGTGTCTACGCCGAGCCCGCCGGCGCGATTAAAGTCCTGGGCATCGTGTTGGTGCTCGCGTCCATTCTGATTATGAACACCGACTTCTCCAAGCTGCGCAACAGTGTGTTTGTCGGTCATGTCATTGAGAGCATGACCTTTAAGCCCAACGCGTGGTGGACCGAAAAATCTCAGGACATGGATCTGTTTAAGGAACGCACCGGCATTGCGCTGGAACCCACCGTACAGGAAAGCCCCTGGTACTTCGTGCGATAGGGGATTGCGCGCAGGGTCTGACCTGGGGTTATCCAGCTAGCGCCGGCCTACCCAGTCCAACGTTTCGAGTACGTTAAACCCGTCAACGGTCGATTTTCACCCGCGAACGGTCTTTATACTAATTAGCAATATAAGCAACGTATAAGACGTTATAATGACCATAACGAAAAGGAGGAGGCAAGATGAATCAGATCATTCTCGCATCTCATGGCGGCCTGGCCGCAGGCGCCAAAGACACGCTCGAGATGGTTCTCGGCGACGTGTCGAACGTCCACGTCGTGTCGCTTGCTCGTGACGACAAGGAGCCCATCACCAATAAGGTGGACGCCATGATCGCCACGTTCAACGCGGACGACACTGTCTATGTGCTGACCGATATGCTCGGCAGCTCGGTCAACAACAGCATGGTCGAGCTTTCCAAGAACGGCACGAAGTTCACGGTTGTCAGCGGTTTCAACATCCCGCTGGCGCTCACGCTCGCTATGAGCCCCGTCCCCGTCAAGGGTGCCGAGCTCGCAGCCCTCATCAACGAGGCCCGCGCCGGTCTGACCAATCCCAACGCACCGGTCGAGGCTGCCGCGGCTCCCGCCAAGAAGGCCAAGGCGTCCCGTCACAGCTCCGGTCCCGCCAAGATCGTCCTCGCACGTCTTGACTACCGTCTGCTGCACGGCCAGGTCGTCTTTACCTGGACCACCAAGGTTCAGGCCGAGCGCATCATCGTCGTCGACAACGCTGCCGCCAACGATGACATCAAGAAGGGCGCTCTTAAGCTGGCCAAGCCCCAGGGCGTGCGTCTGAACGTCTTCACCGTCGAGCGTGCCCTCGCCAAGATGGACAAGCTCAACACCCTCGGCGAGCGCGTCATGTTCGTCTTTGGCAACACTGCCGAGATGCTGCAGTTCTGCCAGGGCTACAAGCTCGACGCCATCAACCTGGGCGCCACCGCCAACCACGACGGTGCCGACCAGGTCGGCGGCAAGGACAGCTCCGTCTTCCTCGACGCCGCCCAGAAGGCAGACGTCAACCAGCTGCTCGACATGGGCATTAAGCTCTATGTTCAGCAGACCCCTACGTATCAGAGCGTCGACATCGACGCCAAGCTGTAATCAACCAGGCTTTTGCCTGACTGAAAGGAGAAGGGTATGAATACGTTCATCAGTGCGGTGCTCGTCGGCCTCGTCGGCGTGTTCTGCATGTGGGACTCCCGCCTGCTCGGTCGTCTTAACTTCGAGCAGCCCCTCGTTGGCGCTACGCTCGTCGGTCTGCTGCTGGGCGATGTGCCCACCGGCCTTGCCGTCGGTGCCGCCGTCGAGCTCGTGTCCATGGGCCTGGTGCAGGTCGGCGCCGCCGTTCCGCCCGATATGGTCCTGGGCGGCATCGTGGCCGCTGCCTTTGCGTGCCTGACCGATGCTTCCGCCGAGACCGCCATGACGATCGCCATCCCGGTCGCCGTCCTGGGTCAGCTCCTCGGCATCGTGTTCCGTTCCATCATCGCCGCCCTCACCCATGTGGCAGATAGCGCGATCGATAACGGAAAGTTCAAGACCGCCTACCGTATGCACATCTGCGCCGGCTCCGGTCTGTACGCCATCATGTACTTCCTGCCGATCTTCCTCGCCGTCTTTGTTGGCACCGACCTGGTTCAGGCCATCGTCAACATGGTTCCCGAGTGGCTGTCCACTGGTCTTAACGTTTCGACCAAGATCATGACCGCCTACGGCCTGGCCCTGCTGCTCACCATGATGATCAAGAAGGGTATGACTCCGTTCCTGTTCATCGGTTTCCTGCTCGCCGCTTACCTCAACCTGTCCGTCATCGCGGTCGCTCTGATCGGTGTGTGCCTGGCTGTCGTCTTCATGGGCTTCAAGTTCAACGGTTCCCATGCAGCTGCCGGTGTCGATTCCGACTACGATCCACTCGAAGACGACGAAGACTAAGGAGGAACACACTATGGCAACCGCAACCAAGGACGTGTCCCTGAACAAGAAGGTCAGCCAGTTCTTCTGGCGCTCCTGGGCCATCCAGGCCTCTTGGAACTACGAGCGTCAGATGAACATGGGCTTCCTCTACGGCATGGTTCCCACGCTCGACCGCCTCTATCCGGACGAGTCCGACCCCAAGCAGCTCGCTGCTAAGAAAGAGGCTTACCACCGTCACATGGCGTTCTACAACTGCACCCCGCAGACGAGCGCCTTTATCCTGGGCCTCACCGCCTCCATGGAGGAGGAGTACGCCAAGGATCCCGAGAACTTCGATCCCGATTCGATCAACGCGGTCAAGACCTCCCTCATGGGTCCGCTTTCCGGCATCGGTGACTCCTTCTTCCAGGGTACCATCCGCGTTATCGCTTTTGGCCTGGGCGTTCAGCTGGCTCAGCAGGGCTCCATCATGGGCCCGATCCTGGCCATGCTCATCTCCATCGTCCCCTCTGTGCTGATCACTTGGTTCGCAGCCAAGATGGGCTATCAGGGCGGCCACGAGTATCTGAGCAAGCTTCAGGGTGGCGACCTCATGGAGAAGCTCATGTATGTCTGCGGCATCGTGGGCCTTATGTCCGTGGGCGGCATGATCGCTACGCTGATTGGCGCCACCACCCCGCTGCAGTTCGCTGAGGGCACCGTTGTTATCCAGGACATCCTGGACGGCATGATGCCCCAGATGATCTCCCTCGGCCTCACCGGCCTTATGTACTGGCTCATCAAGAAGAACGTCAACACCGGTTGGCTTCTCGTGATCGCCATCGTGGGCGGCATCGCCCTCTCCGCGGCCGGCATTCTGGCCTAGTCGCGACCAAGCGCCTAACCGCTTTCCCCCGGGGGGCCTGCCTGGCATCCCATACCCCAGGCAGGCTTCCATCCCCAAAATGCGACAATGGGACAGTCCCCTTGTCGCATCCTCAACGGACCGGCGACTCGGTCCAAACCACGGTAACCCTGCGAGCGCCCGGCAATGTGGCGCCGCAAAAATCGAAAGGAATGTGTCAGATGTACGAGATCGACCTTAACCTCCCTAAGCAGATCGTCGCTGACGTCCTGTCCAACCACGAGATTCACAGTGTCGCCTTCGTCGGCTGCGGTGCTTCCATGTCCGACCTGTACCCCGCCAAGTACTTCCTGGCCAACAACACGGACAAGCTGAACGTTCAGATCTTCACCGCTAACGAGTTCAACTACGACACGCCTTCCTGGGTCAACGAGCACACCTTCGTGATCACCTGCTCCCTCGGTGGCTCCACGCCCGAGACCGTCGAGGCCAACAAGACCGCCAAGAAGCACAACTGCCCGGTCGTCTCCCTCACCAACAAGGCTGGCTCCGCTCTGACCGTCGACGCCGACCACGTCATCGTTCACGGCTTCCACGCCAACTTCGCTGCCAAGTGCGAGAAGCCCGGCTATGCCATCGCTCTTGCTCTCGAGATCCTTCAGCAGACCGAGGGCTATGACAAGTACGACGACATGATCACCGGCCTGACCAACGTCTTCGATCTCTGCGAGAACGCTGCTCAGTCCTGCAAGAAGCTCGCCAAGAAGTTCGCTGAGGACTTCAAGGACGACAAGATGATTTACTTCATGGCCTCTGGTGCCTCCGAGAAGATGGCTTACTCTCACGCCGCCTTCCTGTTCACCGAGATGCAGTGGATCGACGCCGCCGCCTACAACACCGGCGAGTACTTCCACGGCCCGTTCGAGGTTTCCACCGAGGGTAAGCCCTACGTCTTCTTCATGTCCGATGGCGCTACCCGTCCGATGGACGCCCGCGCCCTCACCTTCCTTGAGCGCATGGGCGCCAAGGTCGCTCTGATCGACTCCAAGGACTACGGCCTGGCTGACGCCGTGCCCGCGAGCGTCGTCACCTACTTCAACCCGCTGCTGCACCTCGCCGTTATGCGCGAGTACGGCAACCAGATCGCCGAGGCCCGTCAGCACCCGCTGACCATGCGTCGCTACATGTGGAAGCTTTCCTACTAATCACAAGTAAGTAGACCTTACGGGTTGATTGAGAGGGGATGGGGTTTGCGCCCCGTCCCCTTTTTTGCTATCGAAAGGAGATACGTATGATCAAAGCAGTGCTGTTTGACATGGACGGCGTGCTGGTCGATACCGAGTGGTTCTACAACCGTCGTCGCGTGGCGTTTATGGAGGAGAAGGGGTTCCACTTTGACGAGATCCCCGATCTTTCGGGGTCTAACGAGCCGGCCATTTGGGAGGCGCTGGTGCCCGACGATGTTGAGCTGCGCGAGCGTCTGCGCGTGGAGTACAAGCAGGTCTATAGCCCGGACCATCCCGTTCCGTATGCCGAGCTGCTCAACGAGCAGACGGAGCCGGTGATGCGCGCACTGCACGAGCGTGGCGTGAAGTGTGCCATCGCGAGCTCGTCTTATCGTGAGCTCATTGACGAGCTGGTAGAGATTGCCGGTATCGCCGATGTGCTGGACTACACCATCAGCGGTCACGAGTGCAGTGCGTTTAACGCCCGACCCCGAGATCTACCTGCGTGCCATGGAGGCGCGTGGGGGTGGAGCCTGCCGAGTGCCTGGTTATCGAGGATTCGCCTTTGGGGATCGAGGCTGGCAAACGTTCCGGCGCCCGCGTCCTGGCACTGCGTCCGCACGAGGGCGTCAACCTCGATCAATCGCGAGCCGATGCCGTTATTGATAATCTGACCGACATTTTGGCCGCTTTGTAGTGTCAATCCGCCGCGAGAAGCACGGGTTCAAACGTTTTTTGCGGTGGACTGGCTCAATTTGGTTTCGATTTTGATCCGTTTGGCTTCGATTCGGACTAAGTGAGTAGACTTTTTGGCGCAGGCCGAGCACAATTCATATCTTCCTTTGTAAAACCGCAGGTCACAGGGGTGGCGGTTTTGGGTGTGCTCTGCAGGTCGCGTAAAGTCTACTCACTTGTAATTTGGGCCTTTGGTCGTGGGGTTGCTGGTCCCGCTTTGGTTGTCGGGAGAGGGTGAATTGAAGCGCCCCCGCACGCTCCATGCTACAATCGCGGACATATCCCACAACTACATCTGCCTTCGAAAGGAGCCTGCGTGGCGAACGCCATCGATCAGCTCACGGACCGAGTGCTCGTACTCGGCCGCCTCACCATCGTCCGCCGCGCCATTACTGCCGTGGCGGTCACGATTTCCGCCGTTCTCCAGACATTCCTGATCCAGGCGTTCATTCAGCCCGCCGACCTGCTTCCGAGCGGCCTCACCGGCGTTGCGGTCCTGCTCGATCGCGTTACCTCGCTGGGCGGCGTTCACATCGACATTTCGCTCGGTATGCTCGCGCTCAACATCCCCGTGGCGCTCCTATGCTGGAGCGGCATTAGCAAGCGCTTCGTCATCTTCTCGATGATGCAGGTCGTGCTCTCGTCGCTGTTCCTCAACGTCTTTCACTTCGCTCCATTTTTGGGCGACAAGATCATGCTCATCATTTTTGGCGGCGTGGTCTCGGGTCTGGGCGCTGCCATCGCACTTAAATCCGGCGCATCCACCGGCGGCACCGACTTTATCGCGCTGTGGGTTTCCAACCACACGGGCAAGACCATCTGGGGCGTCATCTTTGGTTTCAACTGCTTTATCCTGGCGATCTTTGGCTTTATGTTTGGCTGGGACAAGGCGGCGTATTCCATCGTGTTCCAGTTTATTTCGACCAAGACCATCGACAGTTTCTATCGTCGCTACGATCGCGTGACGCTGCAGATCACGACGCGTAAGGCAGACGAGGTCATGACTGCCTACGTAAACCATTTTCAGCACGGCATTAGCTGCGCCGAGGTCGTCGGCGGATACAGCCGCGAAAAGATGTACCTGCTGAACACCGTTGTCTCGACCTACGAGAGCCAGGACATTATCAAGTTGGTGTGCGACGTTGATCCCGGCGCCGTGATCAACGTGTTCCACACGCTCAACTTTGTGGGCGGCTGGTGGGGCGGTCATGTCGACGAGCCCATGCCCACGGCCGTTCCCGATCCCGACAAGCCCGCACGCATGGCCAGCAGGCAGGCGCGCCCCAGCGAACAGGACAGCCTGCAGCAGGACGACGGCAAGTAGGGTATTGGCATTTTGCCGGTCCTGCGCAACCCATCCGAACGAGCCCCCCGAAAGCCCCGTTGCTTTCGAGGGCTCTCGTTTGCCCAGATAAAACCTACCAAAATGAAGCTGTCGCTTTTTGGTAGGGAGGGTGTATCGTTTTATCAATATGAGGTAACATGAAACTAGACGTTATATACGTATTAGAAATTTAGCTATTTTGATAAGAGTGATCAGATATGCCTGAGCCCAAAAATGCACCGCTTTACCAGCAGATTTATGACGAAATCAAGGATGCGATCGAGAAAGGTGTTTATGCACCCAAGGAGCGTATTCCGTCCGAGCTTGAACTAGCCGAGCAGTACGAGGTGAGCCGTATTACGGTGCGCCGCGCTGTCGAGGAGCTGTGCTCCGATGGTTACCTGGTTAAGCAGCAGGGCCGCGGCACCTTTGTCTCCACGCCGCACATCAACCGCCAGTTTCACGCCTCGACGCTGCAGACGTTTACCGCGCTGTGTGCCGGCAACGGCATGAAGGCCGGTGCGCACGTGATCGATCGCCAGATCGTTCCGGCGCGCCAAAACGAGATGGAGTTCTTTGGCCTGCAGAAGGATGCGCTGCTGCTGCATATCAAGCGCGTGCGTACGGCCGACGGCGAGCCCATCTTTGAGGAGAACATCTTTGTGCCGTTTGACGCCTACCGTGAGCTGTTGACGGCCGATCTTGAGGACAAGTCGATTTTTGCCGAGGTCGAGCGTGTTGGCGGAACGCCGATTGTCTCGGTTGGCTACCGTACGGTCGAGGCCGTTCGAGCTAACGCCGAGCAGGCGGCCGAGCTGGGCATTGCTCCGCACGATCCGCTGCTCAACCTGCGTGCCGGCTTTACCGGTCCCGATGACGAGCCGGTTTTGATGGGTAAGCAGTACTACGTGGGATCGCGCTACGTTATGGTCATGTAGCTCTAGTTGCGCGGTTTTCCAAACCGCGCAACGGCTCGACGCTGCAAGCCCGCCAGAGCGGCAATCTGCCTTTCAACTTCGGCGGCATGACCAGAAGGTCAATGCCGCCTCGTTTCAAGGCACCTTGCTCGCTCTGGCGGGCTTTCGCTGTCCGCGCCAAAACATCGGCGTTGCCGGGCCGGCACTTGGGGACGTTCCTTTTCTGCCGGCACCTGGGGACACTCCTTAGCCGTTGGGGGCGTTCTTAAACGACTAGTCTGGGCGGCGGCCGTGTGCTGCTGTCCGCGTGGCGGCGTATAATCGGCGGCAGATGACTTGGACGTTAGGAAACCATGACCGATAACATGCAGCAGATGGCGCTCGACACGCTCGGCGCCTATTTTGGCTACACCTCGTTTCGCCCGGGACAGGACCGCATGGTCGATGCGATCCTTGCCGGTCGCGATGCGCTGGGTGTTATGCCCACGGGCGCCGGCAAGTCCATTTGCTACCAGGTGCCCGCGCTCATGCTGCCCGGCATCACCTTTGTGGTGAGTCCGCTGCTGTCGCTTATGGAGGACCAGACCCGTGCGTTGCTCGCGGCGGGTGCGCGACCCAGCTATCTCAACTCCAGCCTTACTCCGGCCCGGCAAAACACCGTGCTCAAGCGGGCGCGCGAGGGCCGCTACCAGCTTATGTACGTGGCGCCCGAGCGCCTGCTCGAGCCGCGCTTTTTGGCCTTTGCGCAGGAGGCCGCAGCGGACGGCGGCATTGGCGTGCCGCTCGTGGTCATTGACGAGGCCCACTGCGTGAGCCAATGGGGCCAGGATTTTCCGCCCCGCCTACCTGCAGATTCGCGAGTTTATCGATTCCCTACCGCAGCGCCCCATCGTGGCGGCCTTTACCGCTACGGCGACCGAGCGTGTGCGCGCGGACATTCAGCAGATGCTCGGCCTGCAAAACCCCGTGACGGTGGTGACGGGCTTCGATCGCAAGAACCTCTACTTTGGCTGCGAGGAGATGGGCGACAAGGCCAAGGCCGCGTGGGTGCGCGACTATGTGATCGCGCATTCGAGCGAGAGCGGCATCGTGTATTGCTCGACCCGTAAGACGGTCGATGCGCTGGCAGGCGAGCTTGCCGAGGCGCTGGGTCCCAGCGGCATTCGCGTTGGCCGCTACCATGCTGGCATGGGCAACGACGCCCGCCGTCAAAGCCAGCGCGCCTTTATCGACGACGATATTCAGGTGATGGTTGCCACCAACGCCTTTGGCATGGGCATCGACAAGCCCAATGTGCGCTACGTGATCCACAACAACGTGCCCGAGAGCATTGAGGCTTACTACCAGGAGGCGGGCCGCGCCGGTCGCGACGGCGACCCGGCCAGCTGCCACTTGCTGTGGAACGGCAACGATTTTCGCATGCGCCGCTTTCTGATCGACCGCGGCGATGCTGCCGATGAGGCGCTCGACGACGAGCAGCGCGCGTGGGCACTCCAGAATCGATATCGTCTGCTCAGCCAGATGGAGGGCTACTGCAATACCACCGGCTGCCTGCGCGAATACATGCTGCGCTACTTTGGCGACGAGGCCGCGGCCGAGCATGCTGCTTCGGCTGGCGCGGGCGGCACCGCCATGGACGACGTCGAGGGCTGCGGCAACTGCAGCAATTGCCTCACGCAGTTCGAGGTCGAGGACGTCACCGATATGGCCCGCGCTGCCGTGCGCTATGTGGCCACGCGTCCCATGCGCTTTGGCAAGTCGCTGATCGCCGACGTGCTCCACGGCGGCAACACCGAGCGCATTCGCCAGATGCATCTGGATGAGGACCGCGGCTACGGTGAGCTGTCGAGTGAATCGGTCGGGCGCATCAAGGACATCATCAGCCAGCTGTGCGGCCGCGGTTATCTGGCTACCTCGCAGGGGCAGTACCCGGTCGTTGGCCTGGGCCCGCGTGCCGGCGAGGTCGAGGACGAGGCGTTTGCCTTTACCGTTAAGCGTCGCGCGTCCAAGCGCAAGGCCTCGGCCCGCGCCCGCCGTGCGGTGGATCTGCTGCGCGAGGAGGCCGAGCTGGATCAGCGCCCGCGCGTGGGTGACGATGCCGAGCTGTTCGAGCGCCTGCGTGCCCTGCGCAAGGAGATCTCGACCGAGCTGGAGATGGCGCCGTACATGGTCTTCTCCGACAAGGCCCTGCGCGGTCTGTGCCGCCTGCGCCCGCAGACGCGCGACGAGCTTATCCAGGTCAACGGCATTGGCGAGAAAAAGGCCGATGCCTTTGGCGAGCAGTTTATGGCGGCGATTGAAGAGTTTGAGTCCGAGCATGCACGGGATGGAGCGTAACGATGGTATCCGACGATAAAACCGAGCGCACTGAGGTGTCCGCTGTGCCGCTGTACCAGCAGGTTATGGACGACCTGAAAGGCGAGATCGCACGCGGCGTGTACGCATCCGGCTCGCGCATTCCTTCCGAGATGGAGCTTGCGAAGTACTACGGCGTGGGACGCATCACCGTGCGCCGCGCCATCGAGGAGCTGTCGCGCGCGGGGTATCTCAACCGCCAGCAGGGGAGGGGCACGTTTGTGTGCGCGCCCAAGCTCAAGCGCAAGATTCGCCAGAAGGGCGACGTTCAGAGCTTTACCGAGGGTTGCGCCGCCAACGACATGGTGGCCGGAGCACGCCTGGTGTCGCGCACGGTGGTTGCGGCGACGCGTGAGGACGCGGCGTTTTTTGGGGTGGAACCCGGCTGCGAGCTCATCGTTGTCGAGCGCGTGCGCACGGCAGACGGCGTGCCCGTCATGCTCGAGAACAACGCCTTTGTGCTGGCCGACCACCCGTATCTACAAACGATGCGCGACGAAGACCTCGCGGACAATTCCATCTTTGCGCTCGTTGCCGAGCACTCGGGCCACGTGCCGCTCAAGTCCGACCCCTGTACCGTGGAGATTGCGCTTGCCGATGCTCAGGTGGCCCCGTTGTTGGAGGTGCCGGTCGGCGAGCCGCTCTTTTATATGGAGGCGTACTTTACCGATGAGGACGAGCGGCCCCTGCTGCTCGGTCGTCAAAAGATCGTGGGCTCGCGCTACGTGTTCGACATCTAACGTTCACGAATAGAACAACATGGAACAAATTTACTGCAATGGCTTCCACCGTGGCTGCTTGCGTGGTATATATAGAACAACATAGAACGACAGCAGGTACGAGCTGTCGTCGTTCAAAGCCGCCCCACAAGGAGGAGCATCAGCATGAACGCACACGATCTGGTTCAGGAAATCATCGAGCGCAAGGGCAAGATCGAGAACGTCTTTTGGATCGCTTGTGGCGGTTCGATGATCGACCTGATGCCGGCCAACGAACTGCTCAAGCGTGAGGCCACCACGTTTACCTCGACGGTCTACACGGCGCGCGAGTTTTGCCTGATGGCTCCCAAGAGTCTTGGCGAGAAGTCGCTCGTCATCGCCTGCAGCCACAGCGGCAACACGCAGGAGGTCGTCGACGGCTGCGAGATGGCGCTGGCCGCCGGTGCCGAGGTCATTGCCCTTACCGACTGCGAGGGCTCAAAGATCGACAACGGCAAGTGGACTACCTGGGTCTATCCGTGGGGTGAGGGTGTGTCGCAGGCTG
>ENA-OQJF01000372-OQJF01000372.1-human-gut-metagenome-genome-assembly--contig:-NODE-372-length-11901-cov-2.209275_pt1 | contig 11901 bp, 7 predicted proteins | sample MGYA00242595_ERZ504761 | MGnify/ENA primary metagenome ERZ504761 (study PRJEB26092, sample SAMD00036367) | human gut metagenome | host: Homo sapiens | study: EMG produced TPA metagenomics assembly of...
GTCCGGCGTACCGACCAACGAGAACGATAACAGTGTCCGGATGCTACCTAAAAAATCAACTTCGGCAAATCCCTCTCCCGTCCCTCTGCGAAGGATATTCTTCACATCGGCCTGATTCACCCGACTCTCACCGATATCTGACATATAAAGACTCTCGACCGAAGCGGAGAAGCGGGGTGTCTTATCATACAGCGCCAGACAGAGCGCATCCAGTATCGTAGATTTTCCGGCTCCTGTAGGTCCGGATATCGCAAAAATCCCGGCAGAGCGTAAAGGCTCGGCTTGGAAATCAATTTCAAAAGTTCCTTCAATGGAAGCCAGATTTTTTAATCGTATGGTTAGTATCTTCATGGTTATTCGGTTTGCTTTCACCACAGATTACACGGATTAACACAGATCAATAGATGATCTCGTTGATAGTAAAGATTAAAAGATCTGTGTGAATCCTAATGGTGATCTGTGTAATCTCCGGTAATCTGTGGTGAATTCCTATTTGATTCATTCTAAATTGATGGTCCGGCAAGCCTCCTGGAACAAATTTACCAGTTCTTCCGGCATTTCCGCCTGGTAACTGTTCTCAAAGGTTGCTTTCACAATCTGTAAGGGATTCATCTCCTGCAATCCGGCGGTCAGGACTTCTTCTTCCACGCTCCCCTCTGCCGCCTGCCGATAGAAAGAAACGATACGGGCCAGCCGGACCGGCTTGCCTTCCAGTATTTCTTCCACTTGCTGCCGCAACATCGGCTCCGGTTCGCTTAGTTTCACCTTGACTTCCAGATAGGGCATCGGTTCATCTTCCGGTAGTTCCAGCCCGCGCAATTCATCCAGCACCTCGTCCGGAGCCGCAGCTTCTGTGGCAGGGATACTTAGCAAACGCACCAACGGAGTATATTCAAGTTTCTCTATCTCAACCGCCCAACCTTCATCCAGGGTCACTTTTACCACTCCGTGGTGATAATGCTTCTCGGCAAACGACATAGGTAAGGGACTGCCGGCATAACGGATATTCTCCCTGCCCGATACGCGCTGAGCCTTGTGGATATGCCCTAAAGCCGTATAAACAATCTGTTCGGGAAAAGACTCGGGCGATACACTCTCCAGACCACCGATGATGATGCGCTCACTATGATCTTTCTCGGCAATCTCCGAACCGGTTGCCAGCAGGTGTCCGACAGCCACCAATGCCTGTCCGTCAGTCCGCTTCTTCAACGCATATTTCAACAAACGGGCATACAGTTCCTTCACCCCTTCCGCATACGGATTGCCTTCAGTCTCTACCACCGGATAGTCTCCCTGTCGCAAGAAAGGTACCGCCAGGCATAGGGCTTCCACCTCCCCCGCCGCATTCTTCAATTCTACCAGCAAATGCTCATAATCTATTTTGCCATTCTGTTTATGGACAATTCCTTTAATCTCCGTACGCATCTCCTGCAACAAAGGCAGAGGAGATTCCAGCCGGGCAGCCGAATCGTGATTGCCGGCCACAACAACCAACTGCAATCGCGGATTCTCAGTCGTCACCCTGTGAATGAAACGATAGAACATCCGCTGGGAAGCAGCAGACGGATTGGAAACATCAAAGACATCTCCGGCAACAATCAGTACATCAATCTTGTTCTTAGTGAGGACACCGGCCAACCAGTCCAGAAAATGTTCGTGTTCCTGTGTGCGGTCATACCCGAAAAAGGTTTGTCCCAAATGCCAATCGGCTGTATGTAGTATACGTATCATGCTATTGAAATTTGAAACAAAGTTAGCAATTATTCAGGACAGCAATATTATTTTGTTTATTTTTGCACAAGCTAAAACCAAAATCATTATGAAGATACTATACTATATTTATCAAATCTGCATTGCATTGCCCATTTTGTTAGTATTGACTATCCTCACGGCGGTTGTCACAATCGTTGGTTCATTGCTGGGAGGAGCCCACATCTGGGGGTATTATCCGGGGAAAATATGGTCACAACTGATCTGCCTTTTTCTGTTGATCCCGGTCAAAGTGCATGGGCGCGAAAAGCTACATGAAAGAACTTCTTACATCTTTGTCCCCAATCATCAGGGCTCATTCGATATCTTTCTGATTTATGGTTTTCTGGGACGCAACTTTAAATGGATGATGAAAAAAAGCCTTCGCAAAATTCCTTTCGTCGGAAAAGCATGCGAAAGCGCAGGACATATCTTTGTAGATCGCTCGGGACCGAAAAAGGTACTTGAAACCATTCGTCAGGCTAAAGACTCCCTGAAGGACGGAGTATCATTAGTGGTCTTCCCGGAAGGAGCCCGTTCTTTCACCGGACACATGGGATATTTTAAAAAAGGAGCTTTTCAATTGGCAGATGACTTACAGCTTGCCGTAGTTCCCGTAACCATAGACGGCTCTTTCGAAATCCTGCCACGCACCGGCAAATGGATTCACCGTCATCGCATGATTCTGACCATTCATGATCCCATCCCCCCCAAAGGACAAGGAGCAGATAATATGAAAGCTACTATGGCCGAGGCTTACACAGCTGTAGAAAGTGCACTTCCCGATAAATTCAAAGGAATGGTGAAGAACGAAGATCAGGATCGATAGACGTTCTTAAATAGAAAAAACACTGGTAAAAAATGAACGATGAACAAGCTGCATTGACTATCGCACAGCTCGTTCATCGTTCATCTTTTAAGAGCACCATTGCTCAAAGCATTCACTATTTAAAAGGTATTCAACGCTTACCAACCCTCTTCTTCAACACGAATACCGGGAGGAAGAAAAAGATTCCGATGATAGACATCACCAATCCTCCGATAGTTCCTGCCGCTAATGGGAACCAGAATGCCTCCTTATCCGTACCGACCATAAAGGGAATAAAACCCAGGATGGTGGAAACCACCGTCAGGAAGATAGGAAGGATCTTTGCATTCCAGGCTTTGGTATAAGCTCTCAAAGCCGACATTCGGGGATGACGCCTCCGGATGGCATTGTATTCGTTGAGGATATAGATACTGGCGTTCACCGTAATACCACATAGCAAAACGAACGAAGCAAAGCCACCTTGGTCAAAGTTCAGCTTAAACCAATAGAACGTCAGGAATACCCCGATATACGACACGGGAATGATAAATATGATGGCCAAAGGCTGCTTCAAAGAGTTGAACAGAATACTGGTAGTAAAGAAGATAATGGCAATCACTACCAGCAAAAGCAAGTATTGCTTGTTATCCTTTTTTCCCCAACCCCAGCTCTCTCTCTCCGACTGAGCCGTATACCCCATCGGCAACTCTTTATTGAATTCTTCCAGATCCCGCTTCAGGATTTTGTTTCCCTGCTCGCCCGAACCGATATATTCGTATTGCAGGCATAACCTGTACTGCTGGTTCTCCTTGGCAACCTGTTGGGGCATCTGCCCTTTTTCCATAGTGGCCAGTTCAGACAGCTTATACTGTTTATCGTCTGTTCCATACGGAAAATATTGCATGGCCCAGATATCATATTCCTGAGACTGCTTGGAAGAAAGCTTTATCTTTTCCGAACCATTTTCCGCCACTACCGAGCCGATCTCCATATTCTTACCATATATCGGCCGGATGGTGGAGAACAGAATATTGGCATTGATATTCTCCTGCGCCATACGTTCACGGTTCAGATTAAAATAGAACTCCTGATAATCGTCTTTCCAATAAGAGAAATACGAATTGATGATGACTTCCTTGATCCGTCGGTGGGTCAGTAACTTGGCTTTCAACTTTTCAGCCCATTCGTACAGTTCATCATAATTGTATCCGTACATCTTCACCTGAAACGAACCGGCTCCCTCACGAACATCATTACTGAACCCCTGATCCTGCAAGCCGTATACACCCCAGCTACCTCCACCCAGTTGCAGGGCCTTACTGATAATGTTGGCTTTCAGTGTATAAGGGAAACCGCTATTCTGATGCTCTTTGGTAAAATAGATATTGATATTACCCCGACGGGCATTGTATACCGAGGTCTGGAACTGCTTAATTTCTTTAAACTGGCTCAGATAGATTTCCATCTTCTTGATCAGTTCGTTCATCTGCTCCAACGTACTGCCGTTCGGAAGATTGGCATATACATACAACACGACTTCTTCGTTCCGGGTAAAATAGCTGCCGTTGTATACCTTCTGGATAAACAGGCGCAAACTACCTCCCAATGCTTTGTCGACTATCGGCTTGATCTTCTCTTTGTAAGTGGACGATCCCAAGGTTTTGTTGTACCACTCCGTGGCACGTCCTTCACCCTCCACTTTATCCGGAAGCATAAACACCGGAAGTCCGAACAATAGTATCAACAAGATGCAGACAGCCACACGCCAACGACACAATTTACGTATCATCCAGCCATAGAAGCGGGTAAAGTAAACCGTTATTCTTCGCGGAAGAGAGGCCTGGAGAAGGAAGAAGCGGGATTGGGTCCGACGGCGTTTCCTCTTTTTCAACCCGATCTTTTCGATCAGGGCAGGTACGAAGAACAGAGCGACAAACAAGGATACGGCGAGGTTGATAATCACCACGGCTGCAAAGTCCTGCAAGTTCAACCGTATCTTCTCGTCAAGGAAGAAGATGATCACCAAAGCTCCCATTGTAGTCAGAGTAGCGGCCAGGATAGACATAAAGGCTTTCAGGTTACGCCGGTGCAGTATATGGTCGGTCATCACAATCGTATTGTCTATCACCAGATTGAGCGAAACCGTAATACCGGCCAACGAATAGAGCTGCATCTCCAACCCAAAAAGATAATAGAAAATGACTGCTACCGCAATATTGATGCTCAGGCTGACTACAATCAAGAATAGGTAACGCGGATTCAGAGTGATAATCAGCACAAAGAACAGCAAGATCAGAACCGTAAGGCCGGTACGCAGATAAATCTTGTTCAATTCTTCGTGAATAAATTCCGTCGCATCATAACTGGTGTGAATTTCATATCCGGCAGGCAACACCTTTTGTATGGCCTCCATCTCTTCTTTCACTTGTTTGCTCAATTGCAATTGATTGGCAGTTTCTTCTGCTGTTATCGACAGATAAATGGAGTTAAGTCCGTTGATGCGATAATAGCTTTGGGGGGCCTCTTCCATGTGGGACACAGTTACAAGCTCGTCCAGACTGATCAATTTACCTTCGGCACTCTTCACCCGGATACGGGATGCATCAAAACCCTCATCTTTGTTTCAGGCATCAGCGCCAACCGGATCCACTCTTTACCCCCTGTAGATGATTCGACATTATAGGTACCGAGGAACTCTTTCAGATAATAGCGGCTGACAGCCTGCTGGATATCACTCAAAGTAATTCCAATCGTCTCAGTTGTTCGCTATCATACTCCAAGACCCACTCCATGGGAGTAGCTCCGCTCAGGTCTATCTTATAGATGCCCTGAATCTGTGCCAGTCTTGTTTTGATATGCTCATCGGCATATTGCTGAATCAAGATAGGAGTAGAAGGAGCGTTGAGTGTAAACGACATAAAAGGGCGGGAAGCATTCTCGTCCGGGCGCTTCATCCTGATATAAGGATAGCTCACTCCATCGGGAAGCTGCGGCCAGGTCTGCCGGATAATGGTAGAAGCCTCAAAACGTACCGCATCTATATCCGCATACTTATCCAATTCAATGGTGATGCTTCCCGAACCATTATCGGAGGTAGAATAGATATTCTTTATGCCCTTGATACGTGCCAACATAGCCTCCAGTTTACTGGTAGCCTCTATTTCCACCACCCTCGACGAAGTACCGGGCATACTGAACTGCACCGTAAAACCGGGCAGGGTTCTCGAAGGGTTCAGCTTTACGGGAAGCAGGGGGATTAAGGCCAGACCGATCAACGCCACGCATATAAAGGCGACAATCAGCGTAAAAGAAGAAGCTTTCGTCTGCGTTTTTATTTTAGAAGGATTATCCATCGTTTCAATGTTAGTTAGCACTATCGCACCAATTGTCCTCCCGCATAGTCAAACTTGTCAGTCAGCGAGATTCCGGTAGCAAAGTCATGTAACGTCAGTTTACGTATCTTATAATAGTTCAGCCAATAGTTTTGCAAGGCTGAAATGTAATTCTGTTGTGCCTCTTGCTGACGGTTCAGAGACAGGGTCAGGCTGTTGATATCTGCTTTCCCGATGATAAACCGCTGACGAGTCTCGTTATAGGCCAGGATAGAGAGGTCTAGTGCTTCTTCGGCACTGGTGATCATATTCTGTTGAATATTGAAATCGTTCACAGTCATGATCACTTCTTCGTCCAGGCTGATTTCATCCTGGCGGGCAGAAGTTTTCACCACATTCAGGTTATTGCGGGCCATGTTATATTTACCTTTCCTTACCCCCCAGTCAACCAACGGAATACTGACACTGACCGATACCAAGTCCTGCTGCATGGGTTTGTGGTACACATCTCCAAAATTATCAGCCACCTGGTTGAAACCGATACTGGCATTCACGCTCGCATTGAAACGCGACTCTTTTTTCGTCTTGTCCACATTGCGTTCGGCTTCCAGTACGTTCTGCTTTAACCCCAGTAACTGAGGATTGTTTTCATGTGCCATCTGCAATGCCTTGTCCACCGGTATCACCAATTCCTGAGGCCGGACAGGCAAGTCGATATCGATAACCGTATTCTTATCCAGGTTCAGGAACGAAACCAGTGAAAACATGGCGCGTTTCAGGGCACTAGCCTTGTTCTGCAACGTATTGCGTGCATTCACCACATCCAACTTCAGTGTCAATAAGTCGGCTTTCGAGATGGCTGCTATCTTCTGGCGTTGCACTCCGATGCTATAAAGCGTATCCGAAGAAACCATATTCTCCTTGGCCAGGTTATACTCGGCCTGCGCCATAGCCAGGTTAAAGAAATACGTAGTGGCCTGCACGGATACGGCTTCCACATTATACACAAACTCTTTCTTTACTTTTTCATATTTCAAGGGTTCAATCTTTCTCTCCCACTTGAACGAATTATATCCGACCAGGCTCTGTGAATATCCCAACCGGATAGGTACACTGGTAAACTGCGTTGTCTTGTTCCCACCAAAACTACGCATATATCCCAATTGCGATTGCAGGTAGAAAGTACCGCCGGTCAAATCGAAGTTCTGCTGGATAGCCAGATTACCCGATGCATAGAACGACTGTTGGCTACGATAAACATCCAAGTCCTTTTCCGAATCGTATCGCTTGGTGATATCCCGGTTATACTCGGCAGGAGTCATATTCAAAGTAAGGCTCGGCAGGCGATTGGCCTTGTAAGTCCGATACTCCCAGTAACCGGAAAGATACATATTCTGCGTACGGAATGCCTCCAGTGAACTGTCATTGGCCAATTGTATCGTCTTCTGCAAATCGAGTTTTATATGATCCTGAGCCTTCGCTACAGAAGCCCCAAACAGCAAGGCTGCTATTACTATATAATATCTTTTCTTCATATCTATCGTTTTTCTTTATTTCTATAAATAAACCAATACAACAAAGGGATGATGAACAAACTCACCAGGGTACCGATTGTCATAGTACCTATCATGGCTATGGACAGCGGTTTCTGAAGTTCGGAACCAAGGTCGAACGAAAACAGCAACGGTACCATTGCAAAAATAGTGGTCAACGATGTCATGATAATCGGTCGTAATCTTCTTCGTCCGGCTTCATGAATGGCCTCCAGTAATGGTACTCCCTCCTTACGCAATTCGTTGATGGCATCCAGCTTCAGGATGGAGTCATTGATCACGATACCGCAAGTCACAATCAATCCGATGGCCGACATCAGGTTCAATGTATGTCCGCACACCCAAAGCAATACCAATGCAAACGCCACGTCAATCGGTATTTCCATCAACACCAGCAAAGGCTGCATGAAACTCTCGAACTGAGCCGCCAAAATGAAATACATCAGCAAAAGGGAGATGAACAGAATGACCACCAGTTCGTCCAGCATCTTCTGATTGGAAAAGAAGCTTCCCGAAAAGGCGATGTCCCAATCTCCTGTCTCGCTAGATGTTTCTTTAACCTGGGTCATCAACTTCTCCGCATTCTCCACTCCATAGAATTTATAAGGAATATACTCCCCATTTCTTCCGGCTGTAATACTCTTCAAATCTTCTGCGGGAGTTACTTTTATCAGCTCCCGTAAGGGAATAAAGTTCACCTCTCCCGTCTTGCTGTCCGGTTGTGTCTGAATCAAGGTTTCCTGTAAAACCTGGTTAACCGTCTTTTCGTCTCCTGCAATGCTGATAGGCAGATATTGCTGATAAGAGTGTAACATAGCTACACTGTTTTCCTTGAAAGCAGTTCTCAGCACACGATACAACTCGTTATAAGAGATTTGATACAACAATAGCTTTTCCTGATTAATACTGAGGTTCAATTGGTTTTCGAAAGCAATACCTGTAGGAGGTATTCCTGTCTTCTGCCCGAATGTTTGCTCCAATCCACGCAAAGTACCGGGGCCGGGTGCCCTGTCCTTATTGCGGGCATATAATTCGGCCACAATATCAGCCTCACCGGTCACAAACAGTTTCTCAAAAACTGTTTCAGGAGGAGAGAATGAAATCACAGCCAAAGGATAACGTTCTTTCAGCTTCTGATAAATTTGTTCCTGCAACGGAGCAATCTCTTTCGAGGTTTCGGTCTTAAAATAAGTTCCGCCTCCGATGACGACAACTCTTGTTCCCGGTTCAAAATGTAATCCTGCAATCCGATGGACGCTGTCTGCTCCACAGATGCTCCCTGCAACTCACGGAACAATTCGTCGACCCGGCGTTGATTCTCGTCCACATGAATGTTTTCGTTCCATTCAATACGGGTAATCAATTCATTTTCGTCGATATCCGGCATTCTTTCTTTATCGATAAAGTAGAAAAAGAAGATACATAACGGAAAAGAGATGGCACAGAACAATACACTCAACGTCTTATGACTGAATACCCAATCGATACCCTTATCGTAGAAGCGGTCCAGAGTATGTTCTTTCAAAGGATTATTAATTTTCAGCCTCAACCACTTCGGACCACCTTTGATCCCGGTACGATAGACCAACATATACAGAACAGGAAGCAACATGATACCGGTGAAATAAGAGACCATCAATCCTACCGTAACGGCAAAAGCCTGATCGTAAAAGATAGCACCCGCGATACCACTCATAAATACCAAAGGTACAAATACGGCGATTGTCGTAAACGAAGAACTCAGCATAGGAGTCACCACCTCACTTGTTCCCGCCACGCAGGCTCTCCGCAACGAATAACCCTTTTCCCTGTATTGCGATATATTTTCCGTTACGATAATCGAACTGTCGATCATCATACCCAGTGCCAGGATCAGTCCGGACAGGGAGGAGGACCTGACAGGTATATTTGACCGCGCGGACGAGATAAGCGTGCAGGTCAGTGATATTCCGACAGAGGCACCTGACCTCGCAAAGGTAAAGGCTTCCAGAAAGGACCAGTCACCTTGCTTCTTCGGACCAAATGTCATCAAAATGTGTCAGATGGCGGACATTGTTTTCATGGCTCTCCACGGAGAAAACGGAGAGAACGGAAAGATACAGGCAGCATTTGACCTCTTCGGTGTCAAATATACAGGCAGCGATTATTTAAGCTCAGCCATCGCCATGAACAAGGAGACCTCAAAGCAGTTCTTTCTTGCAAACGGTATCCCTACTCCAAAGGGTATTTCCATGACAAGAGCGACCAGACAGGACGATATCACAAAGCTTGACCTGACACTTCCATGCGTGGTAAAGCCATGCTGCGGCGGTTCAAGCATCGGTGTCACCATCGTTAGGGATGCGGCAGAGTTCAAGGCGGCACTTGACGATGCCTTCAAGTGGGAAAATGAGCTGGTTATCGAGGAATTTGTACAGGGCAGGGAGTTCTCTGTCGGCGTTATCGAGGGCAAGGCTCTTCCTATTATAGAGATTGCACCGAAGGAGGGCTTCTACGATTATAAGAATAAATACAAGGCGGGCAGTACAGTAGAAACATGTCCGGCCGAGCTTCCTGAGCAGGTGACAAAGGATATGCAGCACTATGCAGAGGAGGTTGCGCGTGTTATCGGGCTTGACACATATTCACGCTCAGACTTTTTGCTCAATGACAAAAATGAGATGTTCTGCCTCGAGGCAAACACACTGCCGGGTATGACTCCGACCAGTCTTCTGCCACAGGAGGCAGCGGTTATCGGTATGAGCTTTAATCAGCTCTGTGAGCATCTGATTGACATATCTTTGAAAAAATATGAGGTGTAGCATGTCGGATAAGTACATGAAGAATCTTACATTTGCAAATATCGCAAAGGCCTGCGATGGCACATACATAGGCGATGAGACACTGCTTGATACGACAATCACCGGCGCCGTCATAGACAGCAGACAGGTGAAGGAAGGCTATCTTTTTATCCCGATAAAGGGAGAAAGGGTGGACGGACACAAATTCATTCCGACTGTGTTTGAGCAGGGGGCGGCAATTGTGCTCTCTGAGCATGAGCTGACGGATCCGGCAGGCCCATATGTGCTTGTTGAATCAACCACCGATGCCATGAAAAAGCTTGCGGCCTTTTACAGAAAAAGCCTTGATATCAAGGTGGTGGGCATCACCGGAAGTGTCGGCAAGACCAGCACCAAGGAGATGATATCATCAGTCCTTGAGCAGAAATACAGCGTCCACAAGACCGCAGGCAATTTCAACAACGAGATTGGCCTGCCACTCACCATTTTCGGAATCAGGGAAAGCCATCAGGTAGCGGTGCTTGAGATGGGCATATCTGATTTTGGCGAGATGCACAGACTTTCTACTATGTCTTGCCCGGATGTTATGGTCATCACCAATATAGGCTACTGCCATCTGGAGTTTTTGGGTGACAGGGATGGTGTGCTTAAAGCAAAGACAGAGTGCTTTGAGCATATGATGCCGGATGCGGTCGCAGTGCTGAATGCAGATGACGACAAGCTGGCCACAGTGCAGACGGTAAATGGAAAGCCTGCCATATACTATGGCAAGGAATCAGCTTCGGACGTTCATAAATCAGTATATACCACAAATATTGAAAACCTGGGCTTTGACGGCATGAAGGCTCATTTTGTCACTCCGGAGGGTGAGTTTGATGCACAAATCCATATCCCGGGTGAGCACAATGTATACAATGCCATGGCGGCAGCGGCTGTCGGATTGCAGCTTGGCCTCACAATAGCAGAGATAAAGGCAGGAATCGAGAAAGCAGAGACAATCGCAGGTCGTACCAATTTCATCAAAACACACGGCATGACAGTGATAGATGACTGCTACAATGCAAATCCTGTATCCATGAAATCCTCTATCGAGGTGCTTTCACATGCAAAGGGCAGGACAATAGCAGTGCTTGGAGACATGGGAGAGCTTGGAAGCGATGAGAAAAAGCTGCACCATGAGGTAGGCGAAGCAGTTGGAGAGAATCATATCCATACACTTTTTGCCGCAGGAGAGCTGGCAAAGGAATATGCAGCCGGAGCCGCAGAGAAATCGTCCGATGTAGACATCCACTATTTCGAGGATAGGGAGACTATGACACAGGAGCTTCTTTCATATGTGAAGGAGGGCGACACCATACTGGTGAAGGCATCACACTTCATGGAGTTTCCGAAGGTAGTCGAGGCTCTGAGTGAGTAAAATTAGGTAAAATCAATCGGGTAGAAATTAATTCGATATTTAATAATTGCAAGGAATGGATATTCTCCAAGCCTCATAATATTATAAAAGAAAGAGAGAAAAATAATGGCACAGAATCCAATCGTAACAATCACAATGGAAAACGGCGATGTAATCAAGGCGGAGCTTTATCCGGAAATCGCACCAAACACAGTAAACAACTTTATCAGCTTAATCAATCACAACTTCTATGACGGAGTATGCTTCCACCGTGTAATCAAGG
>ENA-OQJF01000379-OQJF01000379.1-human-gut-metagenome-genome-assembly--contig:-NODE-379-length-11767-cov-2.035395_pt1 | contig 11767 bp, 16 predicted proteins | sample MGYA00242595_ERZ504761 | MGnify/ENA primary metagenome ERZ504761 (study PRJEB26092, sample SAMD00036367) | human gut metagenome | host: Homo sapiens | study: EMG produced TPA metagenomics assembly of...
CTTTTAAGTCCGCGCAATTCTTAATGCTATTGACTTCTTCAAGAACGTTCCTTCCTGCATCATCAGATCGACTACGTTTATCAATCCGGTCATAGAGAATCGGTTACATCATCTGTCAGCAACAAAATATGCGGAGTTATAAGCAGATTCTTTCTCTCGTTCCGCCTCATTGTGCTCGGAAATCTTCTGTCCGGTCTGCTGATAATATTCCAGCGCGCGGATCACACGTTTTATATTATGAAAATGAATCTGTTCCGCAGATTCCGGGTCTACTTTTTCAAGCATTTCATGAAGATATTCTGCGCCCTGGGTTTTGGCAAGTGCTTCTAATTCTTCCCGATAAGCAGTATCGGCATTACTTTTCTGTGAAATCAATGTCGTAAAGTAATGCCTGAATATAGAATCCTGTTCCGCCGACAACGATCGGAATATGTCCCCGCTGATAGATTCCTTCCATTGCTTCTTTTGCCATCTGCTGAAAGAGAACAACGTTAAAATCCTCAGACGGATCAAGAACATCTACCAGATGATGCGGCACACCGTCCATCTCTTCCGGACGGATCTTGGCAGAGCCGATGTCCATCTCCTTGTAGACCTGCATAGAGTCAGCAGAAATGATCTCTCCGCCGATCGCTTTGGCAAGTCCGATGGAGGCAGCAGTCTTTCCGACAGCGGTTGGGCCGGTCAGAATGACAAGTGGGCGTTTGTTTGTCTGTTCCATCTATATTTCCTCGATTCCATTTATACAATTCGTTTAAATTTCTTTTCCAGATCACGTTTTGTCATGGCAATGATCGTCGGTCGTCCATGCGGACAGTGATATGGATTGTCCAGTGTCAGGAGTTCGCCGATCAGTTTGTCTACTTCCTGTGCAGAAAGACGGTTATTTCCCTTTACAGCAGCCTTACAGGACAAGGATGCAACCTTCTCATCGATCAGCTCCGGTGTCATAGAAGTAGAAAGACCTTCGGTCAGATCATCGATCATCTCCATCAGAAGTTCTTTCTTGGCAATACTGAACAGATTGTCAGGTACTGCACGGACTGCATACTCTTCTCCACCAAAAGGTTCAATCTCGAAACCAATGCGTGAAAAGCGGTCCATATTTTCATTCATAAGCTGTGCTTCCTGCATGGATAAGCTTAAAATGATCGGAGGACTTAAGTACTGAGAAGTAAATTCTCTGCTTTTCATTTCACGCAAGGTACGCTCATACAAGACGCGTTCATGAGCCGCATGCTGATCAATGATGTAGAGATTATCTTTAAATTCTACGAGCCAGTAGGTGTCAAAGACCTGGCCGATCAATTTATATTCTGCACGGATATCTCTTTTTAAGAAATTTTCTTCAAAGAGATCCATCTGCGTACCGTTTTCTGGTTCTGATTTTGCGTCGGTTATTTCACAATCAGATACTGCATCGGTGTTGGTGGTGGCAGTTTGCATTTCAACAGCTGGTTTGGATTTTTGAACTGCTGCCGCAGTTTCCGGTGCAACTGTCTTATCTGCTGCTTCAACGGCGTATTTGACATGTTCAGCAATTTTGTCTTTCTGTTCATCTGCACGGAAAATCTCTTTCCGGTCTGCAACTTCGGCGGAAGAAGAACGATTATGGTAAGAAAGTACGCGCTCCTTCATCTTACGGATAAAATAATCCTCATCTTGAACATCATCCTTAACCGTTTTCTTGGATTCTTTGATCAATTCCGCAGCTGTTACTTTTTCATTCTCCTTACGCGGACGAAGAAGAAACGGACTGCCGGTATCCTCTTATTTTTGGTCGAAGCGGATGTGAATGTCTTTTTCACTCGCTCCGGTCTTTCTGCCTTGTTTTCGTTCGATTCCACCGGATCAGGAACTTCTGCTTTCTGGATCAGTTCCGGTTCCAGCAAAGTCCTGTGTACGGCTTCAAAGACGGTATTATAAACCTCCTGCTGCCGTGAGAAGCGAAGTTCCATCTTTGTCGGATGCACATTGATATCTACATTTTCTCCACTCAGATGAAAATGCAGAACTGCAAATGGAAACTTGTGCTGCATCACAAAATCACGATAAGCGTCTTCCACGGATTTGGAGATCATTGCACTTTTGACATAGCGGCCGTTTACGAAGAAATTTTCAAAGTTACGATTTCCACGTGTGATGATCGGCTTGCCGAGAAAACCTGTGATATGGATACCATTTTTCTCATAATCGATCTCAATCAGGTTAGCCGCTACGTCACGGCCATAGACATTGTAGATCACATCTTTCAGTTTTCCATTTCCGGAAGTACGCAGTTTTTCCTGTCCGTTATTTAAAAACTGAAAAGCAACTTCCGGATGAGACAGGGCAAGATGCATTAATAGATCCTGCACATGTCCGGCCTCTGTCATTGGTGTTTTCAAAAATTTTCTTCTCGCAGGAACATTGTAAAATAACTGATGGACGAGGAAAGTTGTCCCGTTTGGCGCACCGGTATCTTCCAAGGATACTTCTTTTCCACCTTCAATGACATAGCGGGTACCAAACTCTGCATCGGCTGTCTTTGTGATCAGTTCCGTCCGGGTGACGGCTGCAATACTTGAAAGCGCCTCTCCACGAAATCCCAAAGACGCGATGTGAGACAGGTCTTCCACTGTCTCAATCTTGCTTGTAGAATGGCGCAGAAAAGCACGCTGCACTTCATCCTGCGGAATGCCACAGCCATTATCTGTAATACGGATGAAGGAAATGCCCCCGTCCTTGATCTCTATTTTTACAGAAGTAGATCCTGCGTCGATCGCATTTTCAACGAGTTCTTTTACAATTGACGCTGGACGCTCAATCACTTCACCTGCGGCAATTTTATCAATTGTGATCTGGTCTAATACATGAATGTGTGGCATATTTCCGCCTTTCCTTTTACCAACGGTTCTTCAGCTTATTCTGTAACCGGTAGATTGTATTTAAAGCATCGATCGGTGTAAGATTTCCGACATCGATATTTTTCAATTCATCAAGTACGTCATCATCTTTTACAGTGTCAAACAGAGACATCTGTGCCATATCGACTTCGTCATATTTTTTTTGCCTTACTTTTTTTCTTTGCAGTATGTTCCTTGGCCGCGATCTCACTGACGCGGTTTGTGATATCCTCATCGCTGAGTTCCTCTACGATTTCCTTCGCACGGGAAATGACAAGATCCGGAACGCCGGCAAGTTTTGCAACCTGGATACCATAACTCTTGTCAGCCCCGCCTTTTACGATCTTTCGTAAGAATACGATGTCATCGCCCTTTTCTTTTACAGCAATACAATAGTTGTTGACATTATCAATCTTTCCTTCGAGTTCTGTCAGTTCATGATAATGTGTGGCGAATAAAGTTTTTGCTCCCAACAGTTTGCTGTCGCTGATGTATTCTACAACAGCCCAGGCAATTGACAGACCGTCAAATGTACTTGTTCCGCGTCCGATTTCATCAAGAATGAGAAGACTTTTTGAGGTTGCATTTCTTAAAATATTGGCAACTTCGGTCATCTCAACCATGAATGTACTCTGTCCGGAAGCAAGGTCATCGGATGCTCCGACTCTGGTGAAAATACGGTCGGAAAGACAGATGTTCGCGCTCTCTGCCGGGACAAACGATCCGATCTGAGCCATCAGTGCGATCAATGCAGTCTGACGCATGTAAGTTGATTTACCTGCCATATTCGGACCTGTGATGATTGAAATTCTATGTTTCTTATCATCCAGATAAGTATCATTGGCAATAAACATATCATTTGGAATCATTCGCTCAACGACCGGATGACGGCCTTCTTTGATATCAAGGATTCCTTTTTCATTAATTTTCGGACGGACGTAGTTGTTGCGCTCTGCAACAAGTGCAAGAGAACTGAACGCATCCAGTGCGGCAACTGCTTTGGCAGTTTGCTGGATTCTCTCCACCTGTCCGGCAATCGTTTCACGGACTTCGCTGTAAAGTTCATATTCCAGTGCATACAGCTTATCTTCTGCACCAAGGATCATGTCTTCAAGTTCTTTAAGCTCCGGTGTGATATAACGCTCAGCATTCGCAAGGGTCTGTTTTCTTGTATAATAATCCGGGACAAGATCTTTATAAGAATTTGTCACTTCCAGATAATAACCAAATACTTTGTTATATTTTATTTTTAGTATTTTTAATACCTGTTTTTTCTCGCTCATCATTCTCAAGTTTTGCAAGCCAGTCTTTTCCGTCCGATTTCGCCCGGCGAAGCTTATCAACTTCTTCGTTATAACCGTCGCGGATAATATTTCCCTCTTTCATGGCAAGCGGCGGATCCTCACGAATGGCTTTCGTGACGAGCTCGCAGAGATCTTCTAATGCATCCAGATCTTCATAAATCTCTTTTAAAAGCGGTGCCTGCAGATCCTGTAAAATATAGCGGATCGGTGGCAGCATCTCCAGAGAACCTTTGAATGCGGTGAGGTCTCGCGGATTTGCAGAACCGTAAGTGATCTTCGTGATCAGACGCTCCAGATCATAGACCGGAGATAAATATTCCCGGATCTCTTCACGGGCAATGGCCTGATTTTTCAGTTCTTCTACTGCATCCAGTCTGCGGTTGATCTCGGATTTATCGATCAAAGGCTGTTCTACATTTTTGCGAAGCGTACGTGCGCCCATTGCAGTACGTGTTTTGTCAAGAACCCAGAGAAGGGAACCACGCTTCTGCTTTTCACGTAAAGTTTCGCACAGCTCCAGATTTCGACGTGTAGAACTGTCAATCAGCATATATTTTCCTGTGATATATGGTGTAATATGTGTCAGGTTGGAAAGTGAATTTTTCTGTGTCTCAAATAAATAGATCAGAAGTGCTCCGGCACTGATGATTCCACAGTCATAATCAGCAAGTCCAAGCCCTGCAAAATTCTTTACTTTGAAATGCTCAAGCAGCTTATCTTTGCAGACAGCATCATCAAAATACCAGGAATCGAGAGAATAAATCGTGATTCCAAGCTTGTCTCTCATCGCATCCAGATCCATACCGCTCATATAGAACGCTTCGTTGCAGATGATCTCAGACGGACTGAATTTATAAATCTCATCCATCAGACGGCTGCTGTCCGGAAGTTCTGTGACAAAATAATCTCCGGTAGAAATATCTGCGATTGCAACTCCATAGCGGTCTGCAATATAGACGATACACATGATGTAATTATTCTTCGTTTCATCTAATGCCTGTGTATCCAGATTCGTTCCGGGTGTAACAATTCTTACAACCTCACGTTTTACGATCCCCTTCGCAGTCTTTGGGTCTTCTACCTGTTCACAGATTGCGACTTTGTATCCCTTCGCAACAAGACGGTTCAAGTAACCTTCTACGGCATGGTATGGGATTCCGCACATCGGGGCACGTTCATCCAGACCACAGCTTTTCCCGGTCAGTGTGATCTCAAGCTCTCGGGATGCAGTCAAGGCATCGTCAAAGAACATTTCGTAGAAATCGCCGAGGCGGTAGAATAAGATACAATCCTTGTACTGCTCTTTCGTCTCGCAATAAATTTTCATCATCGGTGTCAGCTTATCTATGTCAATATTTTCCATCAATTTCTCCTTAGTTTTCAAAGGTTTTCTAAAAACTCTTTAGAATGTAAGTTCGCAAATCATTCTAACAAATTTTAACATGAATTTCAAGCTGATGTTGAGAACGTAGAAATGTATCATTTTGTCGGAGTACCTATATCGCAATGTGCGAAGAGAGCGAACTGAAGAATATTCGTTTAATATTCTTGGGTTCGCTCTCTTCTTTTAATTTGAAAAAATTATTATTTCATTTTTCATAAACAACTTCTAACTGTCCGGCATCCATCTCGCACACTGTATCACACAACCATTCCATTTCCATCACATTGTGTGCAGCTAACAGGATAGTTGTTCCTTTTTCTTTCAATTCAACAAAGAGTTCGCAGACATCCTGTGCGCCTCTTTTATCCAATCCATTGAATGGTTCGTCTAAAATTAATAATTTTGGTCGCTCCATGATCGCCTGTGCAATTCCAAGGCGTTCTCTCATCCCAAGTGAATATTGACCTACTTTCTTTTTAGAAAACGGATCAAGACCAACTCTTGCGATTGCATCCCGGATCTCAGTATCTCCTATTTTTTCGATTAAGTTGTGCAAGGCGTTTTAAGTTTTCATATCCACTGATATATGGAAGAAATCCCGGACTCTCGATAATCATTCCGGTATTTTCCGGAAAATCAATATCTTTTCCAATTCTTTTTCCATAGACATATACGCTCCCTCTGTCAGGTTGAAGAAAACCGCAGATGCATTTGAACATTACAGTTTTACCGGAGCCATTAAATCCCATGATTCCGTGGATTTTTCCTGCCTCAAAGGTATGACTGATTCCTTTTAATACTTTTTCTTTGCCAAAAGATTTTGTTAGATTTTTAACTTTCACAGCAGCTTTCATAATTTTCCCCTTTCTTATTCCGTCAGGATTCATCAACCTGAGAAAATGTAAAATTATATCGTTTGATACATTTTCTCGAGATGAAAAGCAAAATACATATCACTGCAAGGAATAACAGGATGCTTATTTTTATTTGTGGCAAATAATCATATCCGAAATTATGCATTGGAAATGTTGCGTGATTTAAGGGTGATAACCATCCGCAAAGAATATTTGCCCGATAGGAAAGCCCTCCACCCAGATGAAAAACTTTTTGAAAAATATCCGGAGTCAGAAGAATTCCATAAAGATTTATCAAGAGTGCGCCAACAACGCCTCCGGCTCTTCCCTTCTGTAGATTTAATACAAGCATGACGGAAGTAATAAATAACGAATAGAAAAGCATAAGAAATACAACACAGATTGCACATTTATATGGTGTTGTCATTTCCATTGTCTTTATTGATACAGGAACCGTAAGATGATTATTACTTCCATATCCAATGCTTGCAGCAGTCTGGCTCCATACATTTCCAACGTAAGCCCAAGGACTTGCAATTAGAAGTTCTGTCAGGCAGAGGAAGACTGTATAAAGGCAAGTAGACAGGATCACATATAGGATCTGACTTGCCATCCATACGCTTCGCTTTGTCCGGATCAGCCAATAGGGCGTCATCTGATTTACAAAAGGCATATCTGCAAATAATAACAGCAGTAAAAGGGATGAAAGCATCACAGACTGCGCATCACCGAAGGTCCAGATCAGTGGCTCGAACATTTGCACCGGTGTCTGGAATGTCTGTGCCTGCTCTAAAATCTGATTTGTCAACATCAGACAAAGTACAAATCCTAATGACAAAAGTCATCCAGATTCTCGGTATTTTTGTCCCAGTCAGAGAAATTTCTTTTTGTTAGAAGAAAGATTTGATGAATGTCCGTTTTAAATTGCGTTTTTTTCATGCCACCACTCTCCTTACCACGCATTTACGCAAAGCCAGTGCCAGAAGACTGCTGATCAGAAGCAGAGCCAAAAGACAGAATCCGTTTCCATAATATGCCGGGCTTGCCCACTGCTTTGGACTTAGGAAAAAATAATTGCGGTAATATCGTTCTTGAAACACTGTTAGTACATAATATAAAATAAATGGAACAGCACAGCTCAGATACTTATTTTTAGTCAAAACTGCTGTCAGTGAACCGCATAAAGACCACAATGCTCCATTTAGAAAAAGTCGGATAAATCCAATTCCTGTGATACTTATTACCTCTGATATATTTTGCAAAGTATTCAGAGTCGGGATATTTCTACAGATAACTATAAAAACAACCAATGCAATTCCTGCCGCTGAAACGGAAATGGCACCACCTGTGAATGCGACTCCAAAACTTTTCATCCAAATATAATTTCTTTTTCCTATTCTGTTAATAAGAAACCATGCATAGCGGCTGTGTAATTCTTCCTGTATATCTGCGGCTGTTGCCAGAGGAACCAACAGTGGAAAGAAAAGCAAGGCTTTTTCTGAAGTGATTGCATAGGTGAAGATGCATAACCAGGCTTTCCCTTCTGTTGATCCACCGAAAGCGATCAGATGATTTCGATAAGGAAGTGCAACAATCAAAAGAACCGCACACAACGCCAGTACAGAGATATAAAATCTTCGGTTTCCAAAGTCATATTTCAATTCTGTTCTGAAAAGATGTCTTCGTTTCATATTCTATCATCTCCAATAAGAACCTATTCTTCCACCGTCTGTTGCATTTAATACAATGTAGTCGGTCTGATATCCTTCTATTTTTCTTCCGGCTGTTCCAAGTTCGGCAGTTGCATCTTGACTCTCGCTTATAGTGAAAAACCATGCCGGAAACCAGCCAGGCATTTTGTGGATTCTTATATGCCGGTATATAAGTATATCCCAGTTCGACAGTTGCAACATCATAACCAAATATCGTCTTGCTCTCTGCAGGCTGACTGGAAGGGTAAAAGATATTTCACCTGATCGATCAGGCGGTTTTCTATTTCATCAAATGCAAGGAGTTTTACATTTTCTGTAACTATCTTTTCTTCCTGACTCATACCCTTCCATTTGAAGGAACGGATTCCATCTTCTGTCACTACAATATAAAATCTGCTCTACCGGCATGGAAGGTGCATATGCAAATCCACTATCATCTGAATATCCTCCGGTTTTATCCTGATTTATTTTTAATCCGGAAACAGAAGGAACGTAAGTAAGACGATAACCTGTTTTTCCAAGATTTGGATCAGCATTCCATAATGCTTCCTGTTGTTCTAATATAGTGGCTTCCGGATAATCAGACTGTGCATACCAGAGGATTTTGTCTGATGACAACAACTGCATATTTTCGAGGTTCAGATCTTTCAGAATTTTTTCAGCTTCATCTTCTGCTGTCTCTTCTAAGAGAGTGGTTTCTTTCATCTGGTCTTTCAGTGTTTGTAGTTTCTCCATAAAAGATTCTTTTACGCTTCCTGCAGGAACTCCATATTCGTCTGTGCGATTCTCTATTGCCAGATAGTTTTCAATAGTTGCCAGTTCGATCCCATTTCCTTCTGACCAGGAGAAGATACTATAATTTCCTGCTTCCGGATCGTAAGTTTCTGCATTGATCGTACCCTTTGCATCTGCACCAACCGTTGCCTGAAAATGAATCTCCATTCCATCCTGCTTTGTGGTATCCGGAAGAATATCATATCCGTAAGCTTCCAGTGATTTTCTTTTTGCTTCATACGCCGGATCTGTCTTTTTTGATGTGTATTCAATCTGTCCAATTTCCTGCAATGGTGTCTGCTCTGGCGCAAGAGGAAGAACTTCTTCCACTAACTTTTCAAGCCCTGTTAAATCATACTCCACACTGTTGTCAGCATAGAATCCTTCCCTGTTCTTAATCCTATCTAAGAGGTTCTGATAGTATTCTCTGGTAAGTTCCTGCGTCTGATACAAAATCTCTCCGCCTGCAAAATAGGAAATAAGTCCGTTTAATTGTTCAAGCTCCAGTTTTTTCTGACTGACTTCAATCACCGGAAGATTTCCTGTCGTAACAGATTCTAATTTCTGATCTGCGTGAAAAACTCCGCGGTCATTACTCCATGTTACTGTTGTGTCCCAGTGTTCCGGCAGATCCAGTGTCTGTGTCTCTCCATCTTTCAATGGTTCTGCAATTACATCCTCGCTTAATCCTCCGGCCTTACTGACAACTGCACTCTGGTCAGGTGTCTTCTGACATCCCGTAAGTAACAGACCACAAGTAAGACTGACTGTCAGAATCGATGGTAAAATGATTTTAGTTCTCTTTTTCTTAATTGTCATGGCATCATTCCTCCATTTCCATTCCTGTTTGTGTGATACGAATTTCGTATCCTGAAAATTTGGAACAGGTTTTTTTCTTATATTCAGTTTAATCTTGTGGTGAAAGTACTGCAAGCGGATGGCCTTCAAGTACTGGATTACTGGACATGAGTATTTATAAATCAAAAAATGTTATTGAAACAACAAACATTCCATCTTCCATTTCATAGGCCAGATCTCCATCATATCGTGTAACAATCCGTTCCACACTTTTCAAGCCATATCCATGAAGAGATTTATCCTGCTTCGAAGTCAGAAAAGTATGTCCTGATTTGGCAGGAAGCTTATCAGTTCCATTCTTAATTTCAAGAAACAACATTTGCATATGCTGCTCAATCTTTATACTGATTTTCTTACGTTCTTTATCAGTCACTTTCTCACAGGCTTCCAGGGCATTGTCTAGCAGATTCCCAAATAGTGAACAGATCTCTCTTTCTTCCATCGTCAGACTGGATAGTGGTGTTACATCCAATTGGAAATCAATCCCTTTTTGTACTGCCAGGATTCGCTTTTGCCCAAGAATCAGATCCACTACATGATTTCCTGTATAAATCTGTGGATTGATTTTTACGAAATTTCTTCTGATTTCATCTACATAATTTTCCAGCTTTTCATATTCCTGATTTTTTACATATTCACTGATCACAAGATAATGATTCTTTGTATCATGAACAAGTTCTTTGTTCTGCTCGATGGAAGCTCTTATTTCCTCATATTTCTGTTTCTCCATCTCTTCTTTCATCAGAAGAAATGTATTTTGTCCCGTTATGTTTCTGTTTTTCCATATAAGAAATGTCATGACGCTGACAAGCACGATCATAGTAAGAAAACTGATGAGACTTCCTTTTAAGACATCCTGAATCACCGGAATTCCGGCTGCAGAGTACAGAAGCCCGTATTTTAAAAGTTTTTGATACTCCAGAACGAGTGCTGACAACAGTACGCCACATAAAACAAATACCCATTGAAAGGCTTCTATGTCTTTTTTTCTTCTTCCAGCTTCTTATTTGAAAATGATAAAAAGAAAATAATTAATAACAGGCTTCGTATCACACAAGATACTTCATTTTCATGGTAACGGAAAAATAGAATCTGAGGGTTTTCTGCCTGATTCCCGTAAATAAATGCGAGAAGGTAGTAAATGATATATAAAAATAATGTCATTGCTGCTTCATACATAGATGCGATCCCTGTAAGAAGAATCAATTTCTTTCGATAGGCAAGGAAACTTCCTAAAACCAAAATAAAAATCGTCAACAGGTATCCATAAGCACTAAACACAGATCTTTTGACCCATACAGAAATAATTGTTGAAGTGACGATTAAAACAAAATAGAGAATCCACTTTATCTTTCGTTTTTCTAGAGTCTTTCTGTCTATAACTGTTCCGAATAACAGATAATAGAAAAGGAAGGTTTCAAGGGAAAATTCAGTCCAATCCATATTCCAAGTGTATCCATCGTTACGAATTCCTCCAGTAGAGATTGATTTCTCGCTTTACTTCTGCAAGTCTTGCCTTACTTACCGGTACTTCATATCCTTTTTCGAGATAGATAGTGTCACCGCTTACTCTGCAAATCTGCTTTATATTAACAGCGTATCCACGTTCCACCAGAAGAAATTGTCTACTATTTAACATTTTCAGTGCATTTTCCAAAGAAGTTCGCTCTCTCACAACGCCTTGGGTAGTAACATAATTTACATACTTAGTACCTTTGGATTTATACAGATAAAGAATATCCTTATAAAGCAATTTCACCTGTTCTGTACCGTCTTTTATAATACAGAATTCTTTCTTTTGTTTTTGCAGCTTTTCAATAAGCTGTTCAGCAACTCCGGGAAGACGAAATTCTAGATCCTGTTTCAAAATATACTGATATGCTTCGATCCGATAACTTTCTGCCGCATATTCTTCATAAGATGTGATGAAGACAATGTACATGTCAGGGCAAATCCTTCGGACCAATTTCCCCAGTTCCACTCCATCCAGCTGTTG
>ENA-OQJF01000381-OQJF01000381.1-human-gut-metagenome-genome-assembly--contig:-NODE-381-length-11690-cov-3.455678_pt1 | contig 11690 bp, 14 predicted proteins | sample MGYA00242595_ERZ504761 | MGnify/ENA primary metagenome ERZ504761 (study PRJEB26092, sample SAMD00036367) | human gut metagenome | host: Homo sapiens | study: EMG produced TPA metagenomics assembly of...
GAAAAAAAAACATAAAAAAAGTTGGCTTTTAGAGAACAACATATTGAAAAAGTACATACCTTTGCAGCGTTTTAATAAAGCAATTGATTGTATTACGTTTTTAAAAAGCAAAGAAAATGAAAAAATTAGTTTTAATGGCAGTAGCTATCGTAGCTGTATCATTCGCATCATGTGGTAACAAAGCAGCAGACGCTGCAAAAGCAACTGCAGATTCTATCCGTATCGCTGACTCTATCGCAGCAGTAGAAGCAGCAGCAGCTGAAGAAGCAGCAGCCGCAGCAGCAGCTGATACATTGGCAACTGATAGCGTAGCAGCTGAAACAGCTGAATAATTCAGAAACTGCTAGAGAGAATTGAAAGTCTGACATGCGAAAGCATGCACAGTACTTTTTTTTATATCTTAAATCCAAGTAATTACGCTATTTAGTATAGGACTTCTCTACAAAAGGAGCATTTAATAAATAATCAAGGCTCACCTCTACGCTTTCCTCTACCGGCATACTATATTTTTCTATCTCAGCAACAAGATATTGAACTCCCGCTGTCTTTGCATTCTTAAAGATAGCATCAAAACCGACCATTCCACTTTGCCCGATTTCTCTATGATCTTTGATATGGAATATCTTGAACCTACCGGGATACTTATTAAAGTAATCTACCGGACTGTTTTGTCCGCGAACGACCCAATAAACATCCATTTGGAAGAAAACATATTCAGGATTCGTATGTTCCAGCATATAGTCATACATCACCTGACCTTCCACTTTCTGAAATTCATGCGCATGATTATGATAGCCAAACCGCAAGCCTTGTTGGTTGCAGCGCTTACCTATTTCATTGTAATAAGCACAATAAGTTTCCAAATCCTTCAATGTTTTAGGAACATCCATCCAGGGAGCTACGATATATTTCATTCCTGCTGCCTTATGGTCGGCGATACACTGATTCCACCATTCAAGTGATTTTGAATAATCACCGGAAGCCAGTTCCTCTTTCGACAATCCACGTGTGCAATGCGAAGACAAAACTTTCATTCCGGCCGATTCGACATCCTTCTTGAATTGTCGGGGAGTTCTATCATAAAATTTTCCATTATTATAATTAGCCGCTTCAACACCGGTATATCCCATTTTTGCCAATTTCGCGAGAATGGCAGTATAAGCCGGATCACATTTTCCGTCCTTATTGTCTACCCTATTCAATATATCTCTAACAGAATAGAGCTGAATAGCCACTTCTTTCTTAGTTTTCTTAGTCTGTGCCGTCACTGCAACCGGAATCATCAGAAGAGCAGCTAACACACATAAGCAAATTCGAGTCTTCATATAATTAGATATCAGAAGTTTACAATGATTCAAATTCCACAAGCAAACAAACATAAATTCATTCACTTGCGGAATTTCGAGTTATCTATGTGATTAGTCCAATACCTTCACGCGGATATTACGGAACCAAACATCATCGCCGTGATCCTGCAATCCGATAAAACCTTCGTGATTATCACCACCACAGTTATTCAGCAGTTCAAATGCCAAAGGCCATTTTTCTTCACTAAATTTACTTGCCTGCAACATATCAGTCCATTGTTTTGTCCACAGATGATACTCAAGTACATTCTCATCATTTTGTCCATGGACAACTGTACCTTTATAAACCATAATCTTAGCCTTGTTCCATTCACCGAACGGCTTGGAGTTTTGAGGAACTGCCGGAATCATGTCATACAAAGAAGCCGACTGACGATTGTTATCCTTACCCAATTTTGCATCCGGATGATTGGCATTATCCAAAATCTGATATTCAGGTGCAGAAATATAGATAGGTTCAAGCACATCATTCCCGTCTTTATCCTTAGAAGTAATTTCCTGAGCTAAATACAAGATACCGGAATTACTACCTTTAGCAACCTTCCACTCCAACTCCAATTCAAAGTTTTAAACTTATGAGCAAAAATCAGGTCGCCGCCATCAGCGTCTTGCGCTTCACCGCCACCGGTTCCGTTAAATTTGATACAACCGTCTTCAATAGTCCATTTAGCAGGAACTTTGTCTTTTCCATAACCACGCCATCCGTCAAACGTCTTACCATCAAAGATCGTGATGTAACCGTTTTCATCAACAGGCAATTTCAGACTATCCGTTTCGGGTGCTTTCAATGATTTTGAATATGCCAATGCTACTTCATTGGGTTGATCGGCCTGAGCACTTCCTGATTTCTGACCACCGCAAGCAACCAAGGCTCCTGCTGCAAGACAAGCTAAAGGGTAAAATACTTTCTTCATACTAATAGTTATTTAATTTTTAATCTTTTAATTTCTTTCATCTATTCTTACCGAGGCATATCGGGCAATCTCCACCCTTCACGATAATTATGTTTCACCAACTCGGCAGCAAACTGTTTTGCATTAACCGGATCTGTCCAAGTCTTGTCAAATGTCGGGTGACCGTCGTGAATCTTGAATCCGTCTTTTACACAAGTTCTAAGAGTTTCCGTATCACTGATATTCGTAAAGCACATATTGACACCGTCCCATTCCAACGTTTTGTTCAAACCCTGCAAGCGGATAGCCAATACTCCCATCACTACCATTTCATTCATCGGACCTGCCTCCGAGAAGTCAGACTTAGTCATGACGCGGCTTGACTTATCTTCTTTACAGGCACGTACCCAATCCATTTCGTGACCACCATTCATCGCATTCGGTACACGGCGGCAAACTTTCGGAGCATTCGGCACGCGGCCCGACAACAAGAATGGCTGCTGACCGTAACATCCACAGATCAATGTATCTTTTGTTCCGTGAAAAATAGTCAGCCCACCACCAGGCCCCATTAGCTGTTTTCCTTCCGGAAATCCTTTCGGACGTTCAGGCATCATACCACCGTCATACCAATGAACTTCAACTTCCGGCAACGCAACTTTCGGCATATTATCACGGGCAGGGAAAATCATTTTCACATGCTGTGCCTGCGGAGCACAAGCACTCAACAACAAAGTAGAAGAACCTTCCACCTTTGTAGGGTAGCCCAGTTTCAGAGCTCTGAACGGTTGATGCAGGATATGACAAGCCATGTCACCCAACGCACCTGTTCCATAGTCCCACCAGCCGCGCCAATTCCAAGGATGATAAATTTCATTATACGGATTCAACTTAGCCGGACCGGTAAATAAGTCCCAGTTCAAGGTACCAGGAATACGGTCCGCCTTTTCTGGAGCATTTAGTCCTTGCGGCCAGATAGGACGGTCAGTAGCACATTCCACCTTAGTCACTTCACCTATCTCACCATTCCATATCCATTCACAAACTAAATCTGTCCCTTCATCGGATGCTCCCTGATTACCCATTTGAGTGGCTACACCAGTCGAAGCAGCTAATTTAGTCAACAAACGAGATTCATAAACAGAGTGAGTCAAGGGTTTCTGGCAGAATACATGTTTACCCATTGTCATTGCATCGGCAGTGATGATAGCATGCGTATGATCGGCAGTAGCAATAATTACCCCATCAATGGATTTACCCATTTCCTCATACATCTTACGGTAATCCCAGTATTTCTTTGCTTTCGGAAATTCATCGAATACCCTTTTTGCATATTTCCAGTCCACATCACAAAGAGCCACAATGTTTTCCGTACCCTTTACTTTATTGATATTGGCATGCCCCATGCCACCAATACCTACGGCTGCAATATTTAATTTATCACTGGGAGACACGTGTCCGTGGCTCATACCTAGAATAGAGCTTGGAGCAATGGTAATGCCTGCCAAAGCCATAGCGCCCGTTTTAAGAAAATCTCTTCTCGAAATGTCTGACATAATTAGTAATTTTAAGGGTTTGTTATTTGTGGTAGATTACTATGTAGCAATCCGTATCCATTTTTCATATTTTTTCTTCGTTCCCGGATTTGTTCAAGCGTACGCAGATCACCGATAGCCGGTAAATCGTGCATATGTGCGTTTTGGAGGAATTTCCATGCATATTCGGATGCAATAGCAGAGTCGCGCAATAATGGTAAGCGCGGGTCCCGTTGCCCGGCTTCGATAGAATCGGCAAACAAATCACACAATACATCAATATTTTTGCCACCGAAAGGTTTCTCAACGCGAAGTGTCTGGTTCACCCCATGCAAATCGACTACAGCGGTAGTAAAGTCATGTGTCATGCGTACAATGCCCTCTGTTCCGATAATATCGACGTATGAATTATGTGTCTGGTCTTTAGATAATTGTCCATAAACGAACCCCTGCGTAATATCAAAAACTACTCCATTCTGAAAAGTCCCGTGACATTGAATCCACCATGGGTCTTTGTAATTCCACATATTCACTCCTTGGGCGTTCCATGTCCGATATTCACATCCGGCATACGAACGGGCAATATCTACATAATGCATGCCACAATCATGGAAAGCAGGACCTTCATATTCATGCCCTTCACCCGGTGCTAATCCAGGCGTCATGTGGCAAATACGAATAATAGCCAACTCACCGATTTCGCCCTGCCGAATATATTCTTTCATCAGGTTATGATACCAGGAATTTCGCAGATACAAATTCACCGTAGAAAAGACATCTGAACTTTCGGCCATTTCCACGACTTTCCATTCATTTTCCATTGTATCTGCAACAGGCTTTTCTGCAATGATATGTTTTCCATATCGAATGGCCTTTTCTATTTGTTCCATTCGGGAGTCAGCTAATGTAAAAAGCCCGACAACCTGCACACTTTCATCTTCAAAAATTTTCTGATTATCTTCTATTACATAAGATTCCGGAGATAATTCTTTTGCCAATTCACGTGATGCAGGATTCGTATCACAAATATAGGCAATATCCCATCGGCCACTTTTCCGCATCGCATCCCAGTAGAATCTTCCCATTCTACCAAAGCCGATTATTCCTACTTTTATTTTCGTGCCTAGCGAGAATTGTGTATTCATAAAACATAGCAAATTTAAGTGCAAACAATATAAATCGGTCAATTTTCATTATCAAGCTAATTAACCGGAAACTGATATTGCAAAACTAGCCAAATAAACAATACTTCATTTAGCTTACACGAATTTATGTAGACTTAAAAAATATATTATCACTTAATAATCAATACATTAAGCATTCAAAGGAGGGATAAAAATGTAGAAAGATTGGAATTTTTTTTGTGTGGTTCGAGGTTTATCTTTCATCTATGAGACAAATTTTCATAATTTCATTTTCAAATTCATCCCGATCAACAGCAGATTTATTCCTCATTTTTGTACGATAGTTGTAAACAGTACTAGTAGAGCAACGAAGGAAATTTGCTATCTTCCCACTATCCGAAATTCCCAAACGTAACAAGGCATAGATACGAAGTTCCCTATTCAATAATGTATCAGTTTTTAAGACAATCCGTTCTTCTTCTTTCAACAAAGCATTGAAATCGGAAACAAAAGTGGGATACAAATTAAGAAACACCCTATCAAAACGGGCATATAATGCGTTAAGTTCCTCATCAATAAGTGCCGACGATTTTAACTTCTTAATTAGTTCATCATAATATTTATTGATAGCATATTTATACAGAACATTCTGATATTTCTCCATTTTACTGATATAACTGAAACATACATCAAAAAACTCAGCTATATAATGTTCCTTTATATTATTAGTTTCCGACAACTGATTATTCTGTTCGTTCAACTGATTATTCATAGTATTCAGTTTCTCGTTCAATCGCAAAAGTTTTTCATTACTCTGCACCAACGCCCGCTTTATCTTCAGAATCTTTCTCATCTGAATATAAATACATATCACCAACAAGAACCAAAAGAAAAGAAATAGATACTGGTTGAAATAAGAAAAGTAATCAAATTTGATTTTGACCGAGCTCCTCTGTCTGGTAAGCAGTATTAATAATAGAATAGAACTTATAAATTTCCATTGCACGGAAATGAATACCGGAAGAAACAACATCATCAATAGCAGACTGTGTAAACTTAAAAGCGTCAGACAAATTCTTTTCTTCGTACTGTACTCAATGCCAATGCTTGCAAGGAAGCGGTTTCCCGTGTTGCGTTCCGGATATCCGCAATAGCAGACATCATCAGGTACTTTTTTCTCTCATCCATTTTTTTTCTGATGCCAGCAGAATGATGCATACGCATGAGTAATCATGGCATAATGAGGCGTCCCCACTTCCTCCGTATCTAATAATTCCTGAAGAACTGTTTTCGCTTTTATGGAATCGCGCCCTCCATAATAATATGCCCGGGATAATTTATAATCAAAAGAAGTTTGATCCAGAAGAGATAGTAATGAATCCTGATATACTGCCCGCTGCTTCCCATAGCGACTATTGGCAGTGATAGAGTAATACTCCCAGAAACGGGAATAAGTTTCATAATAAACAGATAATAAATCTTTGGAAAGTTCTGAGGTTTTTATTTTTTCCAAAATCAACTCCGCATCCCTATACCGACCGCACATAGAATATAAAAGACTAAGCTGCAAAGATGACTGGTTCTTTAAATCCCTGTTATTCAATTTACGGGCAATCTCTAAATTCTGATCGACATAATGAATGGCCGAATCAACGACAAACTTCTTATATTCGTTACATAACTGAAAATTTATCTTATATTTTTGTTCAAGAGTCAGGCCTGATCCCTTCAGCAGACATTTAATCCGATTGATCCGTTGCTCTTTTTGTTGAATGAAGAGTGGTTTTTCATCTATCATCCTGCGCAATGAATCCGCTAGGGAGTTCAATTCATCATTCGCATAAAGAGCACTGCCAATTCCTAAAGTAATCAGCAGAAGCAAAAATTTCTTCTTCAGAAAACGACATTTGAATCTCATAATATTAGCAGGAATAATAAAAAAAGACGATTTATTCATCAGAACAAATCGCTTTTCGTATATGAGTAAATTTGCTCTTATTCTGCAACTACTTCGAAGGAATTTCAACAGAAACTTCTTTGTTGAAGTTTCTACTACTGCTTTGTAGTTACCTACTTCTTTCACAGCGTCTTTTACAACGATGATCTTTCTGTCAACTTCGTGACCCAGCTTAGCCAAAGCTTCAGCAATCTGGATATTGCCAACAGAACCGAAGATAGTACCGGTTGAACTTACTTTAGTTGCAATAGTCAAAGAAACACCTTCCAACTTAGCAGCTGTTGCCTCAGCATCTTTCTTGATTTTCTCAAGTTTGTGAGCACGTTGTTTCAGTTCTTCAGCCAACATTTTCTTTGCAGAAGGAGAAGCGATCACCGCTTTTCCGGTTGGGATCAGATAATTACGACCGTATCCGGATTTCACGTTTACGATATCGTTCTTATAACCCAAGTTTACAATGTCTTCTTTCAATATAATTTCCATACTTTTCCTCCTTCTTATTTCATCATGTCAGTTACATAAGGCAACAATGCCAAGTGACGAGCTCTCTTCACAGCCTGCGCGATACGGCGTTGAAACTTCAAAGAAGTACCCGTGATACGACGCGGAAGGATTTTACCTTGTTCATTCAAGAATTTCTTCAAGAATTCAGGATCTTTGTAGTCGATGTACTTAATACCGCTCTTTTTGAACGGCAGTATTTTTCTCTTAACGTCTACTGAAGGCGGAGTTAAATATCTGATTTCTGATTGAACTTGTTGTGCCATGATTAATCCTCCTTTTTGTTTGATTTAACACTTCTTCTTTTAGCAGCATATTCTGCAGCATACTTATCCATCTTAAAAGTCAAGAAACGGATAACGCGTTCATCACGACGGAAATTAACTTCCAACTTGTCAATTACAGTAGGATCTGCATTGAACTCAATCAGTTGATAAAAACCTGTAGACTTTTTCTGAATTGGATAAGCCAATTTCTTCAGTCCCCAGTTTTCTTCATTGATAATCTCAGCACCTTCAGCTTGAAGAATACCTTTGAATTTTTCTACCGCTTCCTTCATCTGAACATCAGATAAAACGGGAGTTAAAATGAAAACGGTTTCGTATTGATTCATACTTCGTTTAATTAAATAAATAAATTATTTGATTTTAAATGCGGGTGCAAAGTTAGACAATTTATTTTGAACTACAAACATTTAATCTTTTTTTGTATCCGAATGTAGGAATTATCCGAGAAGTGGCTTACCTTTGCAAAGTTGTTTAAACAATAATTTCATGATAGAGCAATTTAACTTTGATATCCGGCTTATATTCGCCATACTGAATGGCAAAGTTTCCGCAGCAATCAATCGGAAACTATACCGTAACTTCCGTCAGAACGGATTGGAGATCAGTCCGGAACAGTGGACAGTGCTTATTTTTCTATGGGAAAAAGACGGTGTTACCCAACAAGAGTTGTGTAATGCAACTTTTAAAGACAAACCCAGTATGACCCGCTTGATAGATAATATGGAACGCCAACACCTTGTCGTGCGCATTTCCGATAAAAAAGACCGTCGTACCAACCTGATCCACCTGACCAAAGACGGGAAGGAGTTGGAAGAAAAGGCGCGTATCATAGCAGGGCAAACACTGAAAGAGGCACTCCATGGTATCACCCTCGAAGAACTGAGTATCGGGCAGGAAGTGTTGAAAAAGGTATTCTTCAACACGAAAGATTAAACTGTAAAACAACCACACAATTCATAAAATCCACTAAATCCTGTCTTTATAATGGATTTTTTATCCAAATAATTTCGCCCGTTAAAGAATTATGCTTTAATTTGTGACTGGAATATAATAATCTATTAAAATACACACACATGAAAGGCTTATTAAAGAACTTAGGATTGATATTAATCTTGATCGGAGTAGTTATCCTACTGGCTTGTTCATTTACAGGCAATGTAAACAACAACGCCATTCTGGGTACCTCAGTAGTACTGGTAGTACTGGGACTCATTTCTTATATCGTTATTAATAAGAAGATCGCTGATTAATTTCGTAGAAATCAATAAAAAATCCCGAAAACAAATGTTTCCGGGATTTTTTATTTCCAGCTATCGGATGTCTTTTCATTAAGATTCAACCTCCGGTGTAATTAACTTGTAACCCTTTCCGTGAATATTGATAATCTCAATAGAATCATCTTCTTTCAAGTGCTTACGCAATTTCGTAATATACACGTCCATACTACGTGCATTGAAATAGTTATCGTCAATCCAAATTGTTTTCAAAGCAAAGTCACGTTGCAGAATCTCATTTGCATGTGCGCAAAGCAAGCCTAGCAATTCAGATTCTTTCGTAGTCAACTTAGTTTGTTTACCTTCCGTAGCCAGAATTTGCTTCTGAGTGTCAAAAGTAAACTTACCAATCTTATAGATATTGCTTTCTTTGTTCTTCTTTCCACGAACACGTCTCAAGATTGCTTCAATTCTAAATGTCAATTCTTCCATACTGAACGGTTTGGTGATATAATCATCCGCACCAATCTTAAATCCTTCCAGGATATCTTCTTTCAGCGTTTTAGCTGTCAGGAAGATAATAGGAATTTCAGCATTCGCTGCACGGACATCTTGTGCCAGAGTGAAGCCATCTTTTTTAGGCATCATAACGTCAAATACACACAAGTCATATTTATTCTTCAAGAAAGCCTTATAACCGGCTTCTCCATCAGGATATAACTCAGCAGAATAACCTTTTGCCTGTAAATATTCTCTTAAAAGCATGCCAAGATTTTCATCATCCTCGCATAATAAATACGCAGTTTCTCGTCCATATCAATCATTTTTTAATAAAGGTAATGCAATAATAAATTTAGTTCCTACATTCAGTTCACTCTCTGCCCGGATGGTTCCCTTATGATCCTGAATAATCTTTTTCACATAAGCCAGTCCCAGACCGAAACCTTTTACATCGTGCAGATTACCTGTATGCACGCGATAGAACTTATCAAACACCTTCTTCAGGTTTTCTTTTTTAATACCAATACCGTTGTCCTGTATCGAAATCATCAGTTTACCGGGCTCGTTCCAGGTTCTCACGTTGAGCACCAGGTCTTCTTCGGGCTTCTTGTATTTCACCGCGTTATCCATCAGGTTGAATATCACATTGGTGATATGCATTTCGTCCGCAAATATAACAGGATTGGTAGCCTCAAGGTTCGATGTAATCTTACCATTATAGCGTTCCACCTTCAAAGCGAACGTATTGATAACTCCGGTAATCAACTCATTGGCATCGAGTTCCTTCATCTTCAGCGTTGCTTTCTGCCTGTCGAACATAGACATCTGAAGCACCTTCTCCACCTGGAATCTCAACCGCTTCGTTTCATCATTGATGACTCCCGATATATGCTGGAACATCTGCGGCGACTTCCCGACTGCGGGGTCTTTCAGCATCTGGGCAGCAAGCGAGATGGTCGATATCGGTGTCTTGAACTCATGCGTCATGTTGTTGATAAAGTCATTCTTCATCTCTGTCAACTTCTTCTGACGGAAGACGATGTAGATGGTGAAGATGAATGTAATCAGCAGTACGATAGTGAATATCATCGAAGGAATCATAAAACTAACCGAGTCGAAGATATAATCTTTCTTACCGGGAAAGTGCACCTTCACAATACTCATCTTCGCAGGCGGATCATTCTGGAACAGAGGTTGCGTATAAGAGTCTTCACTCCCTCCGTCTTCGTAGTCCGAGCAACGATATACTTCACGTCCATCTTTATCGATCACCGAAAAATGGTAGAGCAACTCTACACCATTATTAATAAAGTTCGATTTCAGATAATTATCCAGCTTCTTAAAGTTCACCCGTTCGCCAATCGATTTATCGCTTGCCTTGTAAATCATCCGCAAAGCCACATCGTCGAGCAGAAAACGCTGATACATATACCTATTTTTAATAGCGTCAGTCAAGCTCCGTGATGTCTGCGGAATGGTATTCCGGCCATGCCTTTCGGAAATCATGGCTTTGGGCACTTTCGACGGCTCGGTGGTAATCATCTTCAGTTCAAACTCCGAATACAGGGTTCCGTCCGGTGACTTGAACCTATAACGCTCCGATTGCTGAATTAAACCGTTTTTCTGTTCGGTAGTAGAAGAAGACTGAGCCAGTGCTCTGCGTTCCGCTTCAGTGATATCCTCTAACAGCCAACGTTGCGTTTCATCATACTCTACATCCTTTGAAACCTGAAACAAAGCATTTCGCACGGATGTATTAAATTGTTCTTTACGCATCTTCACCATTTCTTCGATGTAGCTCACTTGTAAATAGAGCAAACTCAGAAAGGAAAGACCCATAATAATGCCTAATATCCAGATTGTTGACTTTTTCATAGCAACAAAATTAACACTCCCTAATTAACACTCCTAACAGCTTAACCTGTTTTAACAGGACGTTCTCTATAATTAACCGAAAGGCGTTTTTTAGGTCGTATTCTGACCACTATAACAAAACGTATACACCTTTGGTTTGCAAATTTAATAAAAAATTAAAGATTTCTCTTCAGAAAATCTACTTTCTTTAATCATTGTTAATGGACGGGAAGGCTATAAGATACCGGTTACGTCCTCTCTCACAACCGCCACACCGGACAAGCACGTCCCAAAGAATACCTAAAAAAGTAAAGCTACGAGTAGCTGCACATTCATTGCACACTTCTCGTAGCCTTATCATTTAGTAGCACAGCCACTTATAGCCTAAACCCGGCAGCTTATGACTATAACTACTCTTCTGTTTGTTTGGATTCGAAGTCTTTTATTAACTTATCCT
>ENA-OQJF01000382-OQJF01000382.1-human-gut-metagenome-genome-assembly--contig:-NODE-382-length-11645-cov-3.029953_pt1 | contig 11645 bp, 10 predicted proteins | sample MGYA00242595_ERZ504761 | MGnify/ENA primary metagenome ERZ504761 (study PRJEB26092, sample SAMD00036367) | human gut metagenome | host: Homo sapiens | study: EMG produced TPA metagenomics assembly of...
CTTATGGTATGGTCGAACTGCCTGAAGGCAAGATGAAGTCACGTGAAGGTACGGTGGTGGATGCTGATGACCTGATGGTCCGAAATGATTGCGACAGCCAAAGAAACCTCTCAGGAATTGGGCAAACTGGACGGCTTGACACAAGAAGAGGCGGACGATATTGCACGTATCGTTGGATTGGGTGCACTGAAATACTTTATCCTGAAAGTGGATGCCCGTAAAAATATGACTTTCAATCCGAAAGAGTCTATCGACTTTAACGGTAATACAGGACCTTTTATCCAGTATACGTATGCACGTATCCGGTCTGTGTTGCGCAAAGCCGCCGAAGCGGGTATCGTGATTCCGGAAGTACTTCCGGCCAATATCGAACTCAGCGAGAAGGAAGAGGGATTGATTCAGATGGTTGCCGATTTTGCTGCGGTAGTGCGCCAGGCAGGTGAAGATTATAGCCCGTCGGGTATCGCCAACTACGTTTACGACCTGGTGAAAGAGTACAATCAGTTCTATCATGATTTCAGTATCTTGCGTGAAGAAAATGAAGACGTGAAGTTATTCCGTATTGCTCTGTCTGCCAATATTGCCAAGGTTGTCCGTTTAGGTATGGGATTGCTGGGCATTGAGGTGCCGGATAGAATGTAAGAAGTTCTTTGAACAAAAATAGAAACTACGGGGTTTCTTTAGCCGGGACACAACTGCTAAAGAGATCCCGTATGTTGTATTACGGGGGAGTCTTGCCATAAGGTAGGGGATAAAACAGACAGTGGCGATCCAAGCACTTTTTATGCCATGGATCGCCATTGTCAATAATGACCGGTTATTTCAGGTTAGTTTAAATCCAGATAATCCCAGATCTTATGTGATTTACCGTCTTCGCCGATAATGCCGCCGGAGCAATATTTGTAGACAAGTTCTTTTTGGAAACTGCCGATGGAGCTTACTTTACCGTTGATCCAATCGCTAAAGCCCGGGTAAGTCTCAAAAAGACTGTTCTTTTCCTGTGGATAGCTGAATATGCCATTATTATTCGAAACGGCCAGGCCATAAGGCATATTTTCCTTATTTTACCATATCGTAGGATTTGTAATCGATGTCTGAGCTGGCAGCGTACATCCGTTTTCCGTCTACCTCAATGAACCAGGCTACCCACGCTGCTTTTTTCTCAGTTCTGGGGATGGCATAGTTTTTTATATTGGTTGAAGCCAGTTTGTAACGTATCGGGTCATTGTCATTGACCGTATTGATGAATCCCTGTCTTCCGCCAAATAAATCGGTTCTGACGTCATCGCTGATCATATGCGTTGAGCCATCGGATAGGATACATCCCAGTTTGATCGTCTTGGTGCTTCCCAATGCAATAGGTTGTATCTCTATTGTTTCAAGGCTTTCCTCTTTAGCCCAAGGGAGATCAGTCTGATGTTTCACGTGAATGATTAAGTCGTTGTAATCGTAATCACCGTTTTGCGTATCTTCAAACATGACTGCCTGCCAGGTTTTGGCGTAAGTGGTCTCGGCACCTTCTTTTAGAACATCATAACTGATGTTGATACCGTCTCCTTCGGCACGAGTCGATATTGTGGCGTTTTTGGGGATACGGATGGTGATAGGTTCATTAGCCATTGCCAGGGTATCTTCTCCGGAGGTGACAAAGGTGGTATATCCCTCTTTGACAGGTACGCTGAAATCTTTGGATGTTTCGCAATTTGCTACACGTGTTTCGATAATCTGAGAATAATCTTTCTCATCCTCGATACAAGAAGCCCACAATGCAATGGAGGCGACTGCTAAAATGACTTTCTTCATAGACTGTTCGTTTTGTTTGTTCTGCAAAGATAAACAATTAAAATGATAACTTGCTGAATAATAGTTTAGAAAAAACAAAAAAGTACAAACAATACAGACCTTATCTACTTTTTAGAGAAAGTAAGTATAATCTGTATTATTTGTACTTTTCAGTCGGGATGCCCGAATGCGGCTATTTTTTCTTAGCGTAGCGTCCGCGTTTCGGAGCGTTTTCTGCTTTTTCGCTTTGCAGTTTTATGATTTCCAGGCAGGTCTGGTAATTCAGATCGACCGGTACCACGTCTTTGGGTATTTTGTAGTTACTTCCTTTGTAAGCGATGTAAGGTCCGTATCTGCCGTTGAGGATTTCCATTTCTGCATCTTCATCAAACTTCTTGATGTGCTTTTTCGCTTCCGCTTCACGTTTAGCCAGGATTAGCTCGATAGCTTCGTCCAGTGTGACCTCCAGCGGGTCATAAGTTTTGGGCAAAGACACATATTTAGAATTATGATATACATAAGGTCCGAAGCGTCCGGTACCGATTGTTACGGTTTTATCTTCAAATTCTCCGACTTTGCGCGGCAGTTTGAATAAGTCCAGTGCCTCTTCCAGAGTGATGGTCTCCATAGACTGTCCTTTCTTCATCTGTGCAAAGCGTGGCTTGTCTGTGTCATCGGCCGTACCGATCTGTACTACCGGGCCGAAACGTCCGATCTTCACCGATACGGGCTTTCCGGTTTTAGGTTCCTCTCCCAGAATCCGTTCACCTACTTTGTGTTCGGTTTTGGTAGCCAGTGTCGTTTCTACTGAAGGATGGAAGTCCTTATAGAAATCCTTCATGATGCTTGTCCATTTCTTATCGCCTTCAGCTATCTCGTCGAATTGTTTTTCAACGTTTGCCGTAAAGTTATAATCCAGGATATTGGGGAAGTATTCGGTCAGGAAGTCATTGACTACAGTGCCGATGTCCGTTGGCAATAGTTTTGATTTCTCTGCTCCGACAATTTCCGTATGTTTGATATCCGTAATCTGATTATCTTTCAAGGTCAGTATATCGAACGAGCGCTCTTCTCCCGGTTTATCCCCCTTCTCCACATATTCGCGTTGCTGGATGGTAGAGATGGTCGGTGCGTAGGTTGACGGACGTCCGATTCCCAGTTCCTCCAGCTTGCGCACCAGGCTGGCTTCGGTATAGCGTGACGGACGTTGTGTGAAACGTTCGGTAGCTACGATTCCCTGATGTTCCAGCATTTGTCCTTTCTTCAGGGGTGGCAGCAGGTGGCTTTCGTCTTCTTGTTCATTGTCGTCATCATACGATTCTTTGTATACACGCAGAAAACCATCGAATTTGATCACCTCTCCGGTAGCGGTAAATTTATCGTTACCGTTGCTGATACCGATGGTTGCCGTTGTCTTTTCCAGTTCGGCGTCTGCCATTTGTGAGGCTATGGTACGTTTCCAAACCAGGTCGTATAGTTTTCTTTCTTGAGCCGATCCTTCGATGGTCTGGTTTTCCATGTAAGTCGGGCGGATAGCTTCGTGCGCTTCCTGAGCTCCTTTGGTCTTCGTAGCGAAATGGCGTGGATGCACATATTGGTCGCCCATCATCTGTGCGATGGCAACTTTGCTTCCCTCTGTGGCGTATTCAGACAGATTCACCGAGTCGGTACGCATATAGGTGATTAATCCCGATTCGTAAAGCTTCTGTGCAACCATCATGGTTTGCGCTACAGTGAAGCCGAGTTTGCGGGCAGCTTCCTGTTGTAGGGTTGAGGTGGTAAATGGGGCTGCCGGGCTTTTCTTTACCGGGCGGGTTACGATATCTTCGATAGAGAATGTGGCTGCCTTGCATGATTCAAGGAATTTTTGGGCTTCCTTCTTTGTCTTCAGGCGGCGTGCCAGTTCTGCTTTCATCTCTACCAGCTTGCCATCAGCATCCGGTACGAGGAAAACAGCTGTGACACGATAAGAAGCTTCGCTCTTGAAAGCCTGTATCTCACGTTCGCGTTCTACGATCAGACGTACGGCAACCGATTGTACCCGACCGGCAGAAAGTGCAGGTTTTACCTTTTTCCACAGAACAGGTGAAAGCTCGAAACCCACGATACGGTCTAAGATACGGCGTGCTTGCTGAGCATTCACCAGGTTGATGTCAATGTCGCGTGGCTGTTCGATAGCCTTCAGTATAGCTGTTTTGGTGATTTCGTGAAAAACGATACGTTTCGTATTTTCAGGTTTTAATTTCAGGACTTCGTAAAGGTGCCATGAAATGGCTTCTCCCTCCCGGTCCTCATCGGATGCGAGCCATACGGTTTCTGCTTTGCTTGCTTCTTCTTTCAGTTTATCAACCAGCTCTTGTTTCTCTGCGGGTATTTCGTATTTGGGTTTGAAATTCTTTTCTATATCGATAGAAAATTCTTTTTTCTTCAGGTCGCGAATATGTCCGTAACTTGAGAGGACTTTAAAATCTTTCCCAAGAAACTTTTCAATCGTTTTTGCTTTTGCTGGAGATTCGACAATGACAAGGTTTTTCTGCATATCTGTGATATTAAAACATATAAATTGCCCGCAAAAAGTAGAAAAAAACGTTTTCTTTACCTTATAATATAGAGAGAATCTGATTTTTTTTGCAAAAAAAGACCTTTTTTATAAGAATCTTTTAATTTTTGTACTCAGGAGTTAGAGGAGTGAGAGCCTTTAGTCGGAAGTAAATTCCCGGTAATAATTCACTTCGGCCTTTTTACCTCCGGTCAGACCGATGACTTCTTTAACTCCTGAGTTTTACTAAATAACCGGATCTGGTTTTGAGGATCTTTTAAAACCGGAAGCTCAGTCCCCCCACAAAATTGATTCCTTCAACCGGATAGTATAAGTAGTACTGATATTTCTTATTCAGCAGATTGTCAGCCTTTACATATGCCGAAATTCCTTTAAAGATTCTGTATGTGGCTCCCAAGCTCAGGTTGCTGACGGCAGGAATACTTTTCGCGTAAAGTCCGGTATAACGTTCGGCCCTGCGGGTATATTGGTAGCCTGCGTTTAGCCAAAGCGCGGCTATCGGATGAATTTCCGTGTGAATTCCGAGGTCAAACTCCGGTTTCATCAGTAACGCTTCATTATAATCGGAGGATTTTGAACCGGTTGTTTGAGCGTCCGCATTCCAATGATAATAAGTTCCGCCTGCTGAAATAGCAAATAAGTCTTTGTACTCATAGCTGGCTTTGATACCTGCGTAAAAGTTATCTGTATGGGTCTGTCCCAAACCAATGTAGTTTGCTCCGTCTCCACCCTCCCAGGCGTCTGCCGATTGGTATAAATCATCTTTCAGATTTTGGTATCCGCCGAAGATGTCGAACCAAAGTCCGGGTGTCGGACTGGCTTTGAATCCCAGTCCGGCATTCAGTTGTTCATAAGTGTCTTTTACCTCCTGTCCCGGATCGAGGTACGGATTATAAGTTTCCAGCCGGCGGAAGTCATTTAATTGTCTGCCTCCTGTTGCTTTGGCATATAGTACGTAACTGTCCGAGAATACATATTGAGCTTTCACGTCCGGAGACACGCGGACAGCTTTCCCGTTTCCGAAAGAGAGGTCTACGTTGGCGCCTACATGTACTCTCCAACTGTCATTATTCAATTCGTAGTAAGGATTCAGATCAAGTGTTGTACGATTTTTGAAAATATCCTTTATCCGGTCTTTATTTTCTTTCAGTTCGTTCCCGTAGATCAGGTTGTTCATGGCAAATCCGATAGCTACTGTCTGCTCGTCACTGACTGAACCGCTTACGGTTGCCAGAGTACGTACCATTGTTTCGTTTACCCCTCCGAAGAGTTGACATTGCTGCCGTCCGTATAGCATCAGATTGGTTTCCGCCCGGTATTGCAAGGGCAGGGTTTCGTCTGTTGATTTTACTCCGAAGTGTACGTCACCGGAGGTGAATTTCTGCTTTTTGAATCCGTAAGGTTCATAATTGAAATTGCTCAGGCCGAAATTACCGGCTACGTTCAAATCCAGTTTTGCAAACTGGTGTACATAGTCTACATTGGCCCGTGTACGGTAATAGAAAGCGTTCCATTTTCGGGTATCACCGAAGGGCATATCCAGCGTACCGTCCATTCCGTCCATTTTGAAGTTCACGTTCAGTTTGTCCCTGTCCGAGAGACGGAACAGATAATTGGCTAAAACGTCCAGGTTACCGTAGTTGCCATATCCCAGGCGAACATAACCCGGGATGAATCCCGGTTGTATCTCTTTGCCGGTGTAAGCGCCTATAGTCCCTGCCGGAATCGAAGTGGCGGGAGTTGTGAATGTAGCGTATTCCACCTCCTTTTTGCTTACGGAGGGCTCTTCAACTTTGGGGAGGACATTTACCTTGGCAGCATCCATTATGTCCGGATTATATTGCTGCTCCACTATTACGGTGCGGTTTACAGTCGTATCTTTGGGCTGCGTCTGAGCCTGTATCGAAACGGGCAGTGCAGTAAAAGCAATTCCTAAAAGGATATAATTATTATATTTCATACTCTGTTACTTATTAAGGTTGTTCAGTCTGCTTTCAATCATACTCTCAATGTCATCGTCAGCATGGTAGTTTTGTTGCAGGCTCAGCAGATACTGGCGGGCATCCAACTTTTTATCCATAGCCACATATACATCGGACAGGAGGATGAAGCCACGCGCCAGCCAGTAGGCATGCGGTGTGCTTTGATCGATGAAGTTCTAGCAACTCTTTCTCGGCAGCGGCATAGTTCTGTGAGTTATACAGTTCCTGGGCTACCAGGAATTTTGCTTCTGCACCGTATAGGTTACGTGTATCCTTGGCCAGTTCTTTCAAGTCGCCCATGGCGGCTTTGTCTGCTTTCTGATTCAGATAAGCTTTGGCACGGTAATACAGGGCTTCGTTCTTAAGTTCCGGGCTTAGTTTGGCTTCCGATAATAAGGCAGTTGCCGCATGAATGGTTTCCGTATCGTCTTTTAGCAGATAAGCCGCACGGAGCATACCGGTTTCGGCCAGCAGTCTGCGTTCGGCGGTAGTTGCTTTTTCTTTCAGCATTTTGTAGCTTGCCAGTGCATCGGCAAACTGTACTTTATTGAATTGTACTTCCGCACGCATAATCAATGCCTCTTCCGAGAAAGGATTGTCCGGATACTCAAGCAACTTGCCCGAATGTTCCAGAATCATGTCGTAGTTCTTTTGTTCTTTGCCTATCAGGCAGAGATAATAGTGTGCGTTCAGTCCGAATGCTCCATCCGGGAAAGTTTGCAGGTACTTTCCGAAGCTCTCTTTGGCCTGCTCCACTCGTCCCCGGATGTAAATCTTCTCAGCTGCCATATAAGTCAGTGAGTCCTGCTCGCTCGCATCGAAGCGGATGTTGCCCGGCATAGCCGAAGCCAGCGCCGCAAATTCATCGATACGGTTCATATCCACATAGATCGACTTCAGGTCACGCATGGCCAGACGCGCTTCGTCGCTTCCCGGATATTTTTGGACGACTTGCTTGTAAGCGTTAATGGCCTGGTCGTAGTCCTCGTTTTGGTAATAGAGCAATCCGATCTCTGCCGCTGCTTTGCGGCTGACAGGACTTTCGGGATATTTAGCCAATAGTTCCTTGAACGAAGCGATGGCCTGTTGATTGTTGTCCATCAATACATAAGAACGGCCTTTTTCGTACAGGGCGCTGATGGCATAGGGGGAAGCGGGATATTTACCTGCCAGGCGATTCAACAAAGTGATTTTTGCCTGAATAATCTTTTTGCAGGCCCGATACAAGTGCGAGTTGATAGAATGAATAGTCTCCCGAAGGAGTATTCATCGCTTCTGCCTGTGAGTAATAATGTTTGGCTTCGTCAAAGTTGCGCACATCCAGATAACAGTCTCCGATGCGGTTATAAGCATCGGCCAGTGCCGTTTTGTTTTCCCCTTTTTCCAGGCTGATATATTTCCGGAACCAGTTTTGTGCCTGTGTATAGTCTTTCTGGTGAAATGCGATATAGCCTAAGTTATAATGTGCCAGGGCATACATCTCGTTATGGGTCTGCTGGGTCAATTGCAGATAATCGGTGAAGTTCCGTTTAGCTTCCTCCATACGGTTCAAGCGGTAATAAGCTTCGCCTCTCCAGTAGACGGCGTCGGCTTTGGTCTGGCGGTTGTATTGTCCGAGCCCGAGCGAGCGGTCGAAATAACCGATGGCTTGTTCGAATTGTGTATTGGCGAATGCTTGTGTGCCCAGTTGGAATAAGATACGTTGCTTTGCTTCCAGAATGCGTTTACCGGGATGTGCGATGCGGTCGATTGACTTCAGGGCCGCCTCATAGCTCCGTGTGTTCATATACACTTCTACCAGATAGCTACTTACCATCTCCGCATATTCTGAGTTTGGGAATTCATTGAGGAATTTTTCAAAAACAGTTACCGACTCGCCGAAAGCCGAATAAGATGTTTCGTGGATGCACAATGCATAGTTGTAGGCGGCCTGTTCTTTAATTTTCAGGTTTGCGTTCGAGGCGGCAGCCTGCTCGAATGCCATGCGGGCTTTATTTTTTTCAGCCAGATGCAGATAGGCGAGTCCCATGTGCAGGTATGCGTTTTGAGTGAGTGCATCGCTCTCGGTAGTGACCTCTCCGAGTGTTTCGGCAGCTTTGGAAAATACGCCGGTCTGAAAGTAAGACAGTCCCAGCATATAAAGTGCGTCTCTTCGTGGAGTATTTTCCTTTTCCAGATAATTCCGGAAAGAGGCGACCGCCTTGTGATAATCTCCAAAATGATAATAGGCATCTCCCAGAATCCGATACATTTCCGCGACGTGTTCGTTTTGCGGATAGGCAGACAGATAATTTTGTGCTACGATCTGTGCCTTGTCGTAATTTTTTTTGACGGCGTAAATCTCAGCGATATAATAGGGCACCAATGCCTTGTATTTTGCGTCATCCTGCAGGGGGAGAAAGCCTTTCAGTGCTTCGTCATACCGTTTTTGCGTATAACGTATGTATGAGATATAGTAAGAACAGTCATTCGCATATTTGGGACTGCTTGCTTTCAGGGTTTCGAACCAGATGGCGGCCTCTTTGACATTGCCGACTTTCAGGTAGCAGGTAGCCAACTGATAGGTCATGTCATCCCGTTCCTCGTTGCCCAGCAAATCAAGGCGGGAAGAGTTGAACAAGGCGAGAGCTTCATCATAGTTGCCCTGATAAAAATAAGCAGAGGCAATCAGTGCATAAATACGGTTTGCGTGAGGAGTATCCGGATAGGTGTCCAGATAGTTGCGTAGTTGCGCGATGGCATTACGGTCTTTCAATTCATACGCCGAACATACCAACATGTATTCAGCCTCTTCTTTCAGGTTCACGTCCGCTTTCTGGCGGACAAATGTGCGCAGGGGAGGCATTGCGGCTGCATAGTTCTTTTGCAGGAACAGCTCTTTCCCTTCTTTATACAGATTTACGGGAGACGTTATTTTCTCGCTGGTTTGTGCCTGCAAGGCGACAGGCACACAACATGCCACGGCACATATCAATCGTGATATCTTTTTTTTCATAATTCAGAGTTTTGACAAAAGTACTTGTTTTTATGTATTTTACCTCTCTTTCAGGAATCTTTTTAACCCTTTTTTGATAGAGCCCAGCCCGAACTCTTCGGGATTAATTTGGCACAATGGGACGAAAAACGAGTCCGCCACATCATCCATTGCTTCAAAGTGGCTTGTATCTTCCACTTGGCAAAGGAAAAACATGTCGAGCGTATGTACAGGAAACCCGGAATAGATATAAATGTTCGGAAGGGAAAACAGGTAGGTTGCCTTTTTCACTTTTAGTCCGGTCTCCTCTTCTACTTCCCGGCTTACTCCTTCTTCACCCGTTTCGTTCATGTCGATGAAGCCACCCGGAAGGTCCAGCGTCCCTTTCGCCGGCTCTTTGGCACGGCGGCATACCAGTAACTCGTCTTTTTCGTTTAAGATCAGTGCCACTGTAGCCGATGACGGGTTGAAATAATAAACGAACCCGCAATCGGTACATTGTTTAGACTTCTCGTTGTGAATCTCAAAAGCGGCAGAACCGCATTTCGGACAGTATTTAAATTGATTAAGTGGATGTTCCATCATTCTATTTGTTTTTGTGCAGGCAAAAATAACGAAAAAGAAGCAGTTTCAGGTGATATGTCCGCCAGTATTGTATGTTTGATAATATAAAGTGTTGATAAAGAATGGGAAATGACTACTGTAATGTCCGCTTCCTTTTTCTTCTTTTCCTTTTTCTTTCTCTACCTTTGCCATTGATTTATTTATTAATACACAAACTATGAAATCACTTCATTCTCTTTTATTTTGCGGAGTACTTCTTTTGCATGCTTCTTGTTCGGGAATAAAAACATCAGATGAGAAATCTTTGGATGATTGTCCTTTGGTAGCGACCTGGAAACAGGCCGGTACTGACAGTATAGTGGTATTGGACGTCGGGTTGATAAAAGATACCATGCAGATACGGCTCAGTCAGTTGGTAGACGACCTGGAGATTATCAAGCTTGAAACCCGGGATACGGCATTAGTCAAGTCCGGATATATGGCGGTCTCTGACCGGTACATGCTTTTGGGAAGTTATTTAATGCCTTGTAAGTTATTTGATAAGAATGGGACTTTCCTGCGTCAAATTGGCGGGCTTGGGCAAGGTCCCGGTGAGTATACCAATATTTATGATGCTCAGATCGATGAAGTGAATAATCGGATTTATATGCTTCCGTGGACTTCAAATCAACTATTGGTTTTTGACTTGGATGGAAATATACTTCCTCCGATACCTTTGCCGGCCCGAGTTCCTAAAGGAGTGTTCCGGGTAGATACGAAAAAGAATCTATTGACTATGGGCATCTTGCCTTTCCAGGATTTAGAAAATAAGTTTGTGCTTTGGCAACAAGATCTCAAAGGAAATGTATTGCAATCCATCAGTTCGACTCCTTATTATACTTATGATGATTACAGCAATGAAGTGAGCAGTAACCGGAATGCCGGTTCTTTTGACTTCTTCATCTTTAATTGGTCTGCCGTACAAGATTCCTTGTATCACTATGATGCGAAAGAGAATCGTTTGGTTCCTGTTTTTACCGCCAATTTCGAGACTCAGGATATTCCCAAGCATACGTATACGGAGTTTCCCGGACATTATTGGGTCAACATCATAACAGAGGTTGTTAATGGGCAGGGTATGCCTCCAATGAATGTTTTGATAGATAAGCATAGCCTGAAAGGGACCTATTGTACATTGGTGATTGATGAACTTGGGGGTATTCCGGTCGAGTATCCGTACGACTGTTTTCAGGACGGACGTTTTCTGATGAATCTCGATCCGGGAGATTTGATTGATGAATTGGAAAAAGTCCTTGCTGGACCCGAACGTTTTTCTAAAGAAGAATCAGATCGACTTACAAAATTAAAGAATTCGATTTCCGTTGACGATAATAACTATATTCTGGTCGGTAAGCTTAAGTCAAAAGGAGAAAGTCTGATACTTTCTGCTAATCCGGTTCAGAAAATAACGGAGCAGGAACAACAACCGGCAAAAGAGGAACCGGTAAAGACTGCCGTTCAGTCCGAAGTAGCATCGGAGGCGGATACAGTGTGGAGTGTATCTCCATATTCAGCTATACTTCCTGATGCCATTGATTATTTCCGTACTCATAATAAATATAAAGATTGGGATCCGAAAAGGGCAAGCGCGTCCTTGTGCGTGGCATCGCAGAGAAAGACGGAACAATTACAGGTGTAGGCATCAGTTATGGATGGGATCTCGATCCTCAGAGCGGGGCGTATGAAGAATAAGAGCGAGGGAACTTGTGGGCTGAAAGAGTTGGATGAAGAAGCCTTAAGGCTG
>ENA-OQJF01000384-OQJF01000384.1-human-gut-metagenome-genome-assembly--contig:-NODE-384-length-11611-cov-3.020463_pt1 | contig 11611 bp, 7 predicted proteins | sample MGYA00242595_ERZ504761 | MGnify/ENA primary metagenome ERZ504761 (study PRJEB26092, sample SAMD00036367) | human gut metagenome | host: Homo sapiens | study: EMG produced TPA metagenomics assembly of...
TAAAAAAGAAATTTCTGTTTAGTTCCGAATTAGAACAAAAATGGCATGAAAATCAAACTAAAAAAAACGAGACCGAAAAAAAACCAGATTGCTATAATAAAGTTAATGTGGATAAAAAGAATCTATGTGAAGATAAAACAAAAATTCAAATAGGAAGGGCGCAGGATTTATGAAGAATCGAAAGAAGCAATTCCTAAAGCTTGGAATCATTCTATTGGCGATTGCTGTTACAGGAACTGTTGCCGGAATCATTCAATATAAAAAGGCAAATCAATTCGATCTTACTGTTGCGGAACACGTAATTAGTAAAGAAGAGTATCTGAACTGTATGAAGGCAGTTGAATATGATACAAAGATACAGATTCAGCAGGAGTATGGCGCTATATATGAAGATGACTTCTGGAAAAAACAGTATGATGGAAAACACGGGTATGAAATTCTGGCGGATAATACAGTAGAAGAGTTGAAACACATTCATGCTGTTTACGATCTTGCAAAAGAACAGGGAGATATCACAGACAGTAGTTATGAAGCACTGGAAAAACGCTGGAAAGATGAAAATGCAGAGCGAAGTGAGAAAGTAGAAAAAGGCGAAGTAATCTACGGGCTTAAAGAATATACGTTTCAGCTTTATCTGGATTATGAAATCAGCACGTTAAAAGAAAAGTACTGTAACGATACCAATCGTGAAGGTATGAAACTGACAGAGGATGAAATACAGGAACACTATCAAAGCCGAGAGTGGATCTTTGGAGACAGCGATGAAAATGCAGACCTTGAGATGGCAAGGATCGCGGTCGAAAGAGAACTGCGTGAGCAGAAGTATGATGATATGATCACGCAGCGTGAAACAGGTTCTCAGGTGGCAGGTAACATGGAGAATGTAAACCGAATAACCTTGAAGAATATACAATAATGGAGGGAGAAAAGCTATGAAGAAAAAATGGATGAGTCGTACGCTGGCTCTTGCGCTTGCTGGAACAACAGTTGCATCAATGGTGCCGACAGTTCCGGTTAATGCAAAGGAGTCTGCTGCGACAGGAACAACCTATTACGTTGATTCAAAAGATGGAAAAGACAGTAATGCTGGAACAGCTGAAAACAAGGCGTTCCAGACACTTAAAAAAGTGAATGAGCTTAACCTTGAGCCGGGAGACACCGTTCTTCTGAAAAAGGGATCTGTATTTGAGGATCAGGCTCTTAAGTTCACAAAAGAGGACAGCGGTACTGCAGAAGCACCGGTGAAGATATCTACTTATGGAGAAGGAGAGAAACCAAAGATCAATACAAATGGTCATGGACAGTGGGAGCTGAATTATGGTAATCCGCTGGATAACCAGAACCATAAATGGAAAGGTACTGTATCCTCCAGTATTTTAATTGAAGATACTGAATACCTTGAAATCGAAGGTCTGGAACTGACCAACGACAGAAAGAGTGCAACAGATACTGAACAAGGTAAAGCGTATAATGATGCATACGCAATGGACAGAACCGGTGTTGCCGGAGTTGCAAAGGATAATGGAACAGTAGATCATATCGTATTGAATGATCTTTATATCCATGATGTAACAGGAAACGTTTATAACAAGCATATGACAAACGGTGGTATCTACTTCATCGTTGCAAAACCAACGAATGAAGGCGAAACAGGAATTGCAAGATATAATGACGTCCAGATTAGAAACTGTTCTTTGAATAAGGTAAACCGTTGGGGAATTGCAGTAGGATATACCTATCAGTGGGGACAGTTCGAAACAGGTGAACTTCCGGATGCAACGATGGCAAAATATGGTTCCTCCAATGTAGTCATCGAGAACAACTATCTGAACCACGTAGGTGGAGATGCAATCACAACCATGTATCTTGACAGACCATTGATTCAGTACAATGTGTCAGAGAACGCAGCTGAACAGATTAATACAACAGATTATGCACAGCAACAGCCAAGACTGGATGCAAATGGAAAAGAGATTGGTAAACAGGACGTTGGAGCAGGACGAGTGGCAGCCGGTATCTGGCCATGGAAATGTAAAAATGCGATTTTCCAGTATAATGAATGTTTTAAAACATTGAATGCCGCAAGTGGTAATGGCGATGGACAGCCTTGGGATGCTGACTATGGTGACGGAACAAACTATCAGTACAACTACAGCCACGGAAATACCGCAAGTACCATCATGTTCTGTGGAGGAAATTCTGTTAACAATACATTCCGTTACAATATCAGTCAGAACGAAGATATGGGACCATTGGACCCGGCAGGTAACTCCGGAAATTGTCAGGTTTACAACAATACGTTCTATATCAAAGAAGGTCTCAATACCATCTGGCACAGAAGCCATGGCAATGGCGGTCCTGTAGATATGGAAAATAATATTTTCTACTTCGCAGGTAATACACCAGTTAATGTAAAGGAATGGAATCCTAGCGGAAATAAAACTTATAGCAATAACTTATATTATAATGTAAAGAATTATCCGAACGATGCAGCTCCTGTAAAAGTAAACGCAGGAACAAAAGTACTTGAGAATGCAGGTTCCGGTCCAGATTCTGTAGCAACAGACAAAGCAGCTAGAAAACACGAAGATCCAACTAAAGAAACAGTATTCGACGGATACAAACTTGCAGAAAATTCTCCGGCAATCAATAAGGGTAAAGTAGTGGTTGACAGAAATGGTTATACGATCGATCACGATTTCTTCGGCCATGCGATCACAGCAGTACCGGAGATCGGAGCAGCAGAGAGTGATGTAGTAGCAGACACTCTTATCCTGAGATCTAACGTATATAAAGTTTCCGGAACAGACGTAAGTGAACTTCCGAAGAACACAACAGTAGAAGCTTTCCTTAAAAATATCATCGTAGATACAGGCGTCAAAGTTACTGTTAAAGACGGTGAGAACGTACTTGAAGGAACAGATGTTGTAAAGGGAGGAGCAAAAGTTGTTCTTTCATATGAAGGAAAAGAAAATGTAACTTATACAGTCGTTGCAAGTTCTGATAAAGAACTGAAAGCTTCTTACTATGAAGTGAGAGGAACAGAGTTGGAAGTTCCTTACACAGAGAAAAATCCAACAACAGTAAAGGAACTGAAGGCGAGTCTTACGGTAGCTGATACAGCAACTGTTTCTGTAGTAAATGCTGGAAAAGAACTGGCAGATAAGGATGCAGTAGCAGACGGAATGACACTTCGTATCACAGCGGAAGATGGAACTACAAAAGAGTATGCGATCAAGCAGAAAAATGAATACAACTGGACTTTAGATTATATAAACGGACAGCAGGGAAATGTCTGGTTCGGACAGATGAAGGACGGATCCGGTGACTGGGCGAATATGACATCTGTTGATAAAGATGGCTGGCCAAACTGGGCTACTCATACATATTATGGACCTGGTATTGATGATGATCAGCATGTAACTACAGCAAGCAGTCCAGACAAACACGGTTTACTTTCTGCACCGCCAAGCACAAATATCTCAACAGCAATGGCATACAGAGTACCAAAGAGCGGAACAGTATCATTCAAAGTTAGAGATAATGAGCCATATCTTCGTCAGAATGATAACGCAGGCGGAACAGTTACATTAAGCCTCTATGTAAATGGAACAGAGAAGAAGAACTTGACACTTGAAACCAGTAAAAAGAAAGAAGGAAACTGGGAAAAGGCAGAAGAAATCGAAGTGACTCGAGGCGACATGATCCGTGTAGTAGCAAAATGTAACGGAAATCCAAGCAAACCATCTGCTCATATTACACCGATTATTACTTACGTAGATAAAGCTGCTGCAGATAAAGAAGCTCCAACAGTTCCGGCAGATGTGAAAGCATCCGAGATTGCTCATACAGGAGCAAAGCTCACTTGGACAGCGTCTAAAGATAACGTAGAAGTAGCCGGATACAATGTATACCTGAACAATGAGAAAGTAAATGATGAACTTATCACAGGAACAGAGTATGATCTGGCAGACCTTACAGCAAATACTGAGTACAACGTAACAGTAACAGCAGTGGATGCTGCAGGAAATGAGTCTGAAAAATCAGAAGCAGCGACATTTACAACACTGAAGGGAGCAGACCTTACAGAACTTACAGCAACGATTGCTGAGGCAGAAAAAATTCTTAAAGCAGAAGATAAAGATAAATATTCTGCAGCAGCTCTTGTAGAACTTCAGGAACTTGTGAATGCAGGAAAGCTGTTGACAGCAACATCTACTCAGGAAGCTGTAGATAAGAAGAAAGATGAAATCACAGCAAAACTTGCTGATATTCAGACACAGTTTACAATCACAGCAACAGCAGGTGAAGGCGGAAAGATTGAACTGAAAGACGAGATCAAAGAGAGAGCAAAAGACGAAACAAGTTACGAAACAAAAGCTTATAAGGGAACATCCAAAGTGTTCACAATCACTCCTGACAAGGGATATCATATTGAAAGTATTACAGTGGATGAGACAGACGTAAAAGATATTGTAAAAGAGTATACTTTCAAAGATATAACAGAAGACCACACAATTGCTGTAACATTTGCAAAAGATGGACTTACAGTAGCAAAAGAAAACCTGCTTGCAACAATTAATACAGCAAAAGAAAAACTTGCAGAGAAAGATGCTTATACTCCAGAATCTGTAAAAGAACTTGAAGAAGCTGTAGAAGCTGCACAGAAAGTTTATGATAAGGAAGATTCTACTAAGGAAGAAGTAGACGCAGCAGAGAAAGCAGTCCAGGAAGCACAGAAGGCTCTTGTTAAGAAAGAGACACCGAAGCCGGAAGCACCTGTTAAGAAAGATGAACTGAAAGCTGCAGTAGAAGATGCAACAAAGGTTGTAGGAGATAAAGAGCAGTATACAGAAGAGTCTCTTGCAGCACTTCAGTCAGCAATTGATAAAGCGAATGCAGTACTGGATAATCCAGAAGCAACACAGGCTGAGATCGACGCAGCAGTGAAAGCTGTAAAAGAAGCAAAAGAAGCCCTGAAAGTAAAAGAAGACAAGAAAGACGACAACAATAAGGGCGACGACAGCAATAAGGGTGACAATAAGAAGGATGATGGCAACAGCGGAGCATCCAACAATGGTTCATCTAATGGCGGATCAAACAATAACGGATCATCCAATACAGGATCTACAAATACCGGATCAGGCAACAAGGGTACTACAAGTACTGGAAGTACTACATCACATGCAGTTAAGACTGGAGATACAACAAATGTAGTAACATGGTTGTTTGCATTAGCAGCATCTGCAGCTGCAGGACTGGGTGTAGCAAAACGTAAAAAAGAGGATTAAGGAGAGGAACAAAATGAAGAAAAAGACCGTATCAATGTTTATGGGCCTTGTTCTTGGAGTGACAACTGTATTTAGTTCAATTGGACCGGCAGTTGTCACTGTATCAGCTGCTGAAAGCGGAGTGACAGATTCTGAGTGTACAAAGACAGGTACAGCAGAACCAGAATCAGATAAAGTTGTACCAGATGCGAATCAGTATAAATATCAGAAAGATGAACTGGCAGCATTCTGCCACTTTGGTCCGAATACGTTCAATGAAATTGAGTGGGGAGAGCATTACGGAAATAAAAAGCCGAGTGAAATCTTTAAGTTGGATCAGAAATTTGATGCAGATACCATGGTGAGAACATTAAAGGAAGCAGGATTCAAGAAACTCATTATAACAGCGAAACATCATGATGGTTTCTGTATCTGGCCGAGTAAATGGACAGACTATGATACAGAGGAAGCAGGATATGAAGGAGATATTCTTGCAGAAATCTCAGCTGCTTGTTCCACCTATGATATGGACATGGGACTTTATCTGTCTCCATGGGATATTCATGAGCCATCTTACGGATATAAAGATGCGAACGGAAATCCAACAACACCAGAGAAAGATGTATTGGATTATAATGTGTATTATAACAATCAGTTAGAAGAAATCCTCGGAAATAAAAAGTATGGAAACAAGGGACGTTTTGTTGAAGTATGGATGGATGGAGCCAAAGGAAGCGGTGCCAATGCACAGGAGTACGACTTTAAGAAGTGGTTTGCTACAATCCAAAAGTATCAAGGAAAAGAAGTAGCAGGTAATTCAGCAGACTGTATGTTATTCGGAGCTCAGGCATATACAACCGTTCGCTGGATTGGAAATGAAGACGGTGTAGCTTTTGAGGATACCTGGGCAAAGTCAAATGTCAATTATGACAAGAATACTATTGACAGCAATGGAAGTACACCTTATTCCAAAGGATATGAAAATGGTAATAAATGGACAGTTCCGGAGTGTGACGGACGTATTACATCCGGATGGTTCTGGGGAACTCAAAAGAAGACTCCGAAGACAATTACACAGCTTGCTAACATGTACTTTGATTCTGTAGGACATAATGCAACCATGCTTCTGAATGTACCGCCGAATAACCAAGGTACAGTGGATCAGCCGATTCTGAAAAGAATAGAGGAATTTGGACAGAATGTGGGAAGATACTTTCAGAACCAATCTGGCAAAAGAAGTAAGGAACCACAATTGAGGCATCTAATGTTCGTGGAAATGATACAGCGTTTAAACCGGGAAATGTAGTAGATAGCTAAAGATGAAACATACTGGACAACAGACGATGGAACAAAAGAAGGAAGTCTGACGATCAAATGGGACAAAGCTAAGAAGTTTGATGTGGTTTCTATTGAAGAAGCAATCCAAAAGGGACAGCGTATCAATAGTTATAAAGTTGAATACAAAGCGTCTGATGATGCACAGTGGCAGACACTGAAAAACGGAAAAAACTGTTGGTGCAAAGAGACTGGTTAGAACAGCTCCGGTATCAGCAACTCAGGTGAAGATTACAGTAGGAACATCAAACGGAAAAGTACCGATGTTGAGTGAAGTTGGTGTATACAAAGCAAGTGAAGGATTCCAGCTGGCAGGAGCAGCGCCGGAAGGAATGGATACAACAAGTGTTAATAATACAACTGATTTTAAATTCAACAAAAAATGGAATCCAGAGACAGGAAGTCAGTACATCAATGGACAGAATACATGGTCTGATACAAAAGATGCCACTCTCACCTATACGTTCCAGGGAACAAAAGTATATCTGATGGGAACAAAAGATCCGGGTCATGGTGAAGCAGATGTATATATTGATGATAAGTTTGTAAAAACAATCAATACTCATGCAGATGCCAGAACAACCGGAACAGTGATCTTCGAATCAGATGACTTAGAGGCTGGTACTCATACATTAAAACTTGTGGTAAAGTCAAAAGCAATCGGTGTAGAAGCGGCTTACGTAATCAACAATGGTGGCGTCGGAATGATCGAACTTGAGAATTCCGAGTATACAATGAATGAAGAAGATACGCTGACAGTTAAAGTAAAACGTGTCGGTGGAACAAAAGGAACCATCACAGCTAAGATCCAGCCAAACCCGGGTAGTGCAATTCAGGATGACTTTGATACAGAAAATGCACCAACAGTAACGCTGAAGGATGGAGAATCAGAAGTAACTGTTCAGAATGCAGCGATTACAAGACGTAATACCAATCTGACAGGAGATCGTGCATTCTCCATTGAATTAACAGATAAAAATCCTGACAACGCAATCATTGGTTTCAACGGTTCTGCAAGAATCACGATCAAAGATAAAGATGCAATCAACAGAGACAAACTTCAGACACTGGTTGTTCAGTCAGCAGAGCTGAAAGAGAATCTGTACTCAGAAGGCTGGGATACATTTGCATCAGCACTGGAAAATGCAAGAGCAGTTGCTGAGAACGAAGAGGCAACAGAAGCAACTATCAGAAATGCATACATAGCACTGGAAAATGCAAAGAAAGCACTTGTAGCACGTGAAAAATATACAGACACAGACAGATTCAAATTCCCGTGGAAGAAAGGAACAAGTGCAACACTGGAAGCAGAGTTTGCGACAACAATTACAGAAGCTTGCGGAGCAACTAAGTGGAGATGTGAAATTGGAACAGAAGGCTGGGCAAGTAACGGTAAGTTTATCAATTCAATGAATAAAACAAATACAGGTACAGATAAAGTTGAGTATGCATATAATGCAGCAAAGACAGGTACATATCATGTAGTTGCAACTTATCGTAGTGGAGATGATAATAACGGAAATAAGATTGCATGGTCAGAAGCAAATAATAAGATCACAGCAGGAAATGTAACAACTCCACATACAAAAGTTAATGGAAATCTGACTGTGGGCACAGTTGAATTTGATATTGTTGTAACAGAAGCAGGCGAGGGAACTCTAATCCTTCAGCCGGTAGACAACAGTGGTGCACCACAGCTTGATAAACTTGAAATTACACCAAAAAATGTTGTAGTTGGGTCTTACGATATCACAGCAACAGCTGGCGAAGGTGGAACTATCACAACAGAAGACCTTACAGATGGTAAAATAACAGAAGGTGAAAACGCAACATTTACAATCACTCCGAATTCAGGATATGAAATCGCAGATGTAAAAGTTGATGGAGAATCCATAGGAAAGAAAACTTCTTACACATTTAGTGATGTGGATAAAGCACATAAAATTGAGGCAACATTTGCATTTGCAAATTATACAGCAGAAAATCCATTTAAATTCCCAGAAACAAAGGGCGTAACAAGCACACTGGAAGCAGAACATGCTACAGAATTGATCAATAGCAATGATTCAGATTCTGATCCGAACTGGCCGCTTACAATTACTTCTGAGGGCTGGGCAAGTAATGGAAAATTCCTGAACTGTATGGCATACAAAGATTATGCTAAGTACGCTTATACAGCAAACGTTCCTGGAATTTATAAAGTAACAGGTACTTATCGTGCAGGAGCACTGAATAAACTTGCATTTTCTGAGGAAGGAAGTAAGATTGAGGCAGCGCAGGTAGATTGTCCGTCAACAAAAGAAGGTAACAACTTAACTGTGAAGACATTCGAACTTAACATTGAAGTAAAAACTGCAGGAGCAGGAACTTTGGTTCTTACAGCACCGGACACAAACAAAGCTCCACAGCTTGATAAACTGGATATTCAATTGATAAGAACTGCAAGTGAAGCAGACCTTACAGACCTTAAAGCAACGATTGCTGAGGCAGAAGAAATTCTTAACGCAGAAGACAAAGATAAATATTCAGCAACAGCTCTTGTAGAACTTCAGGAGATGGTAAACGCTGGAAAGGCATTCACAGAAAACACATCTCAGGCAGATGTAGATGAAAAGAAAGCCGAAATCAAAGCAAAGATTGCTGATATCCAGACACAGTTTACAATCACAGCAACAGCAGGTGAAGGCGGAAAGATTGCACCGGAAGCCACAACAACAGTTTATAAGGGAACATCCAAAGTATTCACGATCACTCCGGACAAGGGATACCATATTGAAAGTATTACAGTGGACGGAGAAAATGTAGAAACTATTGCAACAGAGTATGCTTTCGAAGATATTGTTGCAAATCATACAATTGAAGTAACATTTGCAAAAGATGAGCTTACAATTGCGAAAGAAAATCTGTTAGCAACAATTAATACAGCAAACAAAAAACTTGCAGAGACAGAGCAATACACACCGTCATCTTGAAGATCTTGAAGATGCAGTCAAAGCTGCACAGGCTATTTACGACGATCCAAATGCTGATCAGGATAAAGTAGATAAAGCAAAGGCAAATGTAGAGGCTAAGCTTGCAGCTCTGAAAGCGAAAGCAAAGAAAGATGCTCTGAACCTTGCAATTATAGCAGCAGAAGGCGATGCCGCATTAGTTGACAAATACACAGAAGAGTCTATCGAGAAGCTTCAGAAAGCAATCGATGAAGCAAAAGAAGTATTAACTGATGAGAATGCATCACAGGAAGAAGTAGACGCAGCAGAGAAAGCAGTCCAGGCAGCACAGAAAGCTCTTGTTGAGAAAGAGACACCGAAGCCGGAAGTACCTGTTAAGAAGGATGAACTGAAAGCTGCTGTAGAAGATGCAACAAAGGTTGTAGGAGATACAGAGCAGTATACAGAAGAGTCCCTTGCAGCCCTTCAGTCAGCAATTGATGCAGCCAATGCAGTTCTTCAGAATCCAGATGCAACTCAGGACGAGATCGATGCAGCAGTACAGTCTGTAAAAGAAGCAAAAGAAGCCCTGAAAGCAAAAGATGATAATAAGAAAGACGACAACAATAAGGGCGACGACAAGAAGGATGATGACAAGAAAGATGACAATAAAAAGGATGACAGCAACAGCGGAACATCCAACAATGGTTCATCTAATGGCGGATCAAACAATAACGGATCATCCAACAAGAATACTACAAGCACTGCAAATAAGACATCAAATGCAGTAAAAACAGGTGATGCAGCAAATGTAGCAGGTGTAGCAGGAGTTGCAATCCTCTGTCTGGCAACAGGAATTGTTGTTGTACTGATTAAAAGAAAGAGAATAAGATAAAATGATTGTAGTTATAAGTCTTATTATGATTCTATCATTTCTGCTAAGCGCAGTAGTTATTATGTGTTTATGTAAAGAATCAATAAACTGGCGTAATGAACAGTGTGGTTATGATTTAGAAGAAAGCATAGAATTGTAAAAAGAAAATTGGTATAGAAGAACAACTAATCAGAAAAACCCAGGAGTAAAATCCTGGGTTTTTGATTAGTTATTTAATTAAAAACGTCTTCCTGTATTGAGAAGGTTTTGCATTAATAATGCTTCCAAAGACTTTGGAATAGTGCTGAGAGTCTTTGAATCCAACCTGCAGTGCGATTTCCGTTAAGGTTAAATTGGTATCCTGCATTAGCTCAATGGAGCGATTAATACGATAAATATTAATATAGTTTGATAATGTGACCCCCATATAACTCTTGAAAAGTTTACTTAGATAACGGACGGAAATATGCAATTGTTGTGCAATGTCTTCTTGTAAGATTTTTGTAGCGTAATGAGTTTGAATATAATTCAATGTATAAGCTACATAACTGTTTTGAAGTTGAGGCTCTGCATGTTCACGTTCATGTACAAGCTCTGTGTGATCAAGAATATAGAGCATCAGGTTCATAAGAGCAACATTAAGATTAGCGGCTGTAAACAGACTGTCAGAGGAAGTACGCAAATCAATCAATTTCTGAAGATGCTTATCAATCGTTTCATCAGAGATGAGTCGATAATAAAAATGTGAAGAAAATAATACAGCATGAAGAAGCGTAATCGGGAATATTCCATCATTATCAAGAATGATAGTTGAAAACATATCAGGGTTGAAATGTATATGCTGAAACTCGCAATCTGAAGTATCATTCAGATAAAAAGAATGCACCACATCAGGAAGGATCATAATAAAGTCACCTTTTGTACAATGCAGGGTTTCTGATTGAATATCCATATAACATTCTCCGGAAAGAATTCGATAAATCTCAATATTAGTATGTAAGTGTCGACCAAACGTATAACCGGCTTTTCGGTATGCAACAACTGCCCCAGATAAGATAGAATCAGATAGAGACATCTGTTCGGAAACAGATGGCTTATCTGGGTGGGCCGAAAGATTCGATGATGTTTGTCCATCATGTGTTTTTATCATAATAAAAACCTCCCAAATGTGAGTAAAAGATAAATTACATCAAATTTTATTA
>ENA-OQJF01000388-OQJF01000388.1-human-gut-metagenome-genome-assembly--contig:-NODE-388-length-11580-cov-2.968218_pt1 | contig 11580 bp, 15 predicted proteins | sample MGYA00242595_ERZ504761 | MGnify/ENA primary metagenome ERZ504761 (study PRJEB26092, sample SAMD00036367) | human gut metagenome | host: Homo sapiens | study: EMG produced TPA metagenomics assembly of...
GTTTTGACGGAAAATAGAGTGTCTGTTTGTGGCAGTTGGAGCGTCTGTTTACATCAAACAGAGCCTCTGTTTTGGGGAGAGTTCATGTGTTCTCTAGAGACAGGCTGAAAGGGGGGGAGCTGATATGAAAATAGTATTTTTATTTCCGTCTTCTTGTCGGTTTTCCTGAGAAGATAGTCAATTACAAAAATCGTAAATATGTATTTCTGTTGTTGTATATCCGTCGAGAGTGTATTCCAAATTCTCATCTTCGGAGAAATACTTGAGGTAAACGGTTGGCACACCCATATAAAAGTCAAGAAAAAGATAAGAAGTATAGTTATAAATGCCCAAGTCGGCAAATTTGTTTAAAATGTCATTGTTAAAAACAGTACACCATCCTGTTTGGGTTTCGAATCCCGACATTTCGAATCTGCGATGCTCTTTCATAAATTTGTCTTTGTCCACATGCCTTAATTGTTGCTGCAATTCGTCACCAAAAGAAAGGCGTTGTCTGATAAGGTTAAAAACTTCCTCCTTTGTCATTTGTTTTAAGTTAGTTATTTCTATTTTTGTTTATTAATTCTGTAAAGGTACTTCCTTTATTTTGTAATAAACGGAATCCGGACATTTTTCTTTTATTTATTTTTCGGCTGATAGTCCTGAAAACTTCCGGATATATTGTTGCCAGTGTAATGTCTCAAAACGAAAAAGAGGAAATCCCTTTCGGAATCTCCTCTTTTTCATCTTACAAGAAAGACTAATTATTTCTTCTTACGGTCACCGTAACGGCTCATGAACTTATCAACACGTCCTGCAGTGTCTACCAATGTAGATTTACCAGTATAGAACGGGTGAGAAGTGTTTGAGATTTCAATCTTCAGCAACGGATAAGTTTCACCTTCGAATTCGATGGTTTCTTTAGTTGCTACAGTTGATTTAGATAAAAACATGTCACCATTTGACATATCTTTAAATACTACCGGACGGTATGATTCTGGATGAAGGCCTTTTTTCATTTCAGTATCTGTTTTTTTAATTTATATTCTGTTACTATTTTGGTAAGAAATAGTGTAATGGTCATTTTCAGAGCGCAAAGATAATGCTTTTATATGAAATAGAAAAAGAATTCTTTTAAAATTTATAATATATAGCTTCGAATTACTGATTTACTGTGTATTGTTTGGGGGCACTGAACTTGTTCTGATGCTATGACGATAAATTAAACTGATTGCTAGCTCGACATTACAATATAATGTCATTGTGTCTTCCTGCTAAAAAAATACGGTTCTATTTAAACCTTTTTCTGCTATATTTTCCTTTCCGATGTTCGTTATTCGGGGGATAATGCTTACTTTTGCGTAGAATTTTTATTCACTAACAATAAACTTTAAACAAAATGGTAAATTACAAAGATTTAGGATTGGTAAACACAAAAGAAATGTTTGCTAAGGCTATCAAAGGTGGATATGCTATCCCAGCATTCAACTTCAACAATATGGAACAGATGCAGGCTATCATCAAGGCTGCTGTTGAAACTAAATCTCCTGTGATTCTTCAGGTTTCTAAAGGTGCTCGTCAGTATGCTAACGCTACTTTGTTAGCGTTACATGGCTCAGGTGCTGTAGAATATGCTAAAGAATTAGGCTGTGCACATCCCGAAATCGTTCTTCATCTTGACCACGGAGATACTTTTGAAACTTGTAAATCTTGCATCGACTCAGGTTTTTCTTCAGTGATGATTGACGGTTCTCATCTTCCTTACGAAGAAAACGTAGCACTGACTAAGAAGGTAGTTGATTACGCTCACCAGTTTGATGTAACTGTAGAAGGCGAACTTGGCGTATTGGCAGGTGTTGAAGACGAAGTTTCTTCTGATCACCACACATATACTGACCCTGAAGAAGTAATTGATTTCGCTACTCGCACTGGTTGCGACTCTTTGGCTATCTCAATCGGTACTTCTCATGGTGCTTACAAATTTACTCCGGAACAGTGTCACATCGATCCGGCTACTGGTCGTATGGTTCCTCCTCCGTTGGCTTTCGAAGTATTGGATGCTGTAATGGAAAAACTTCCGGGATTCCCTATCGTTCTTCACGGTTCATCTTCAGTTCCTGAAGAAGAAGTTGAAACGATCAACAAATACGGTGGTGCTTTGAAAGCTGCTATTGGTATCCCTGAAGAAGAATTGCGTAAGGCTGCTAAGTCTGCAGTTTGCAAAATCAACATCGACTCAGACTCTCGTCTGGCTATGACTGCTGCTATCCGCAAGACTTTTGCTGAAAAACCGGCAGAATTTGACCCACGTAAGTATCTTGGTCCGGCTCGCGACAACATGGAAAAACTGTATAAGCACAAAATCCTTAACGTGCTCGGTTCTGACAACAAGTTGGCACAGTAATCTTCGGATTATTTCATAAATAAAAAGAAAGGCTGCTTCCGGTTGACGGTGGCAGCCTTTTTAGTTAGCGGTAAAACGCTGATTTTATTCTTTCTTTGTAGTCTCAGGATTTCCATTCTGAAAGAAATCCTCTATTTTCTGTTTGCTTTTCAGGTCTTTCAGCCAGTTGTCAGCAGCGTTATAATAATTGGTTATTCCTAAAACGAGTTCTCCCTTTTCATTCAGTTTCGCCTGTTCTGCTTTCTCATCTTTGGGACGTGTTTTTAGAAATGCTTCCAGGTAGCGTTCTGTGCTTTTTCTGTCTTTTAAGGCGAAAAAGGAAAGATGTGCCATGTCATATAGTAATTTATGTATTTTGTCTGTCGTATTTCTGATACCGTTCTTTTATAGACGCTAATTGTTCTTTATACATTTGCGCCATTTTATAACAGTCAGTCATGCCTATATAAAGGCGTACCATGCTGCTGTCTTTCGGTATTGACAAATTGATAGCTTGTTCCAGATACTCTACTCCTTGTTTCTTCCATGAAGTCTTGGCACAGGAACGTCCGAGGTAATAGAGGAGGTTTACATTCTCCGGATCATATTTCCGGGCAGCTTCCAGAAAATCATGTGCTTCATAATATCTTTCAATGGCATAATAACTGATACCGAGATAGTAACAGGTATGGAAGGTACTGTCTCCCTGGTTTACCAGGTACTGATAACGGCGGATTGCGGTTGGATAATCCTGTTTTAGACAGTACGCCAAAGCATTCTGGCGATTGACGGCAATGTTGGTGGTATCAATCTTCCGGTATTTCTCTGTTGCTTCTATTGCTTCGTCATAGTAAGAGGCTGCTATATTGATTGCCCCTAATTTGGCGGCGGCAAGATAGTCGGCGGGATATTTTTCCTGAATATTGTAGTAGCAACCCGCGGCAGGCAGAAGTTCATTCATACCTTCGAAACTCTGTGCTTGCAAATGCAGGGCGATAGCAGAACTGTCTTTTTCTGTCATTAGGCTGCTTTCACCCAATGCTTCGCGGAACTTTTGTTGGGCGAGAAGCAGGTTGATATACTGTATGCGTACATATTTATTCTCCGGAGTGAGGTCGAGCACTTTTTCATAATATGCTGATGCTTGCTTATATTTGGCAAGGGTGCGGCAACATTCGGCGGCCTCAATCAGTGCGCGAGTGTTAGTGCTATCCTTGCCTATGATTTCCTGATAGGTGGAAAGTGCTTCCGCGTTCAGTCCAAGGCTACGCAGGGCTTTGCCTTTCTGTAGCAATAGGGGAGTGGCGGGCTTTTTTTTGTGCAATGAGCGAGAGTGCCGTTTCGTAGTCGTAACTTGCCATAGCCTCTTGGATAGGGTCAGTCTGCTGTGCCATTAATAGGGTGGTGGAACAGAGCAGGAGTAGTAGAAGTATCCGTTTCATAAATTGTAATTTTAGTGTGTCGTTTATAAAGCGCAAGTTACTAAAATTATTGTACTTACGAAATATTCGTAATATGTTTCAGATAGATTAACGTATCGATAACACAGGATAACATAACAGAGAATATGACATAAAGAAAAGAAGAACAATAAAAAATGCCCCTTTCCGCAGAAAGAGGCATTTTCGTAGAGAAGAATTCTACTTTTATAGTTTAAGACATGCCGAATGGAAATCCGGCAGGGCATCTTATCTCTACATTAAGAATCCTAACAGGATACCGGCGGCAACAGCCGAACCGATTACACCTGCTACGTTCGGACCCATAGCGTGCATTAACAGGTAATTGGTCGGATCGTATTCCAAACCGATAACTTGTGAGATACGTGCCGAGTCGGGAACAGCAGATACACCTGCATTACCGATCAACGGATTAATCTTGTTGTCCTTCTTCAAGAAGAGGTTGAAGAGCTTAACGAACAGTACGCCGGATGCAGTTGCAATGATAAATGACAAAGCACCGAGGGCGAAAATCTTGATAGAGTCGAAAGTGAGGAACTCGGACGCTTGCGTAGAAGCACCTACTGTAAGACCTAACAGGATAGTAATCGTATCAATCAGCGGACCGCTGGCAGTGTTTGCCAAACGGCGTGTTACACCACTTTCTTTCAACAAGTTACCGAAGAACAGCATACCCAACAAAGGCAAACCGGAAGGAACCAGGAAGCAAGTCAGTAACAAACCGATAATCGGGAATATTACTTTCTCTGTGTGAGAAACAGCACGCGGCGGTTTCATGCGGATTACGCGTTCGTGTTTTGTGGTGAGCAGACGCATGATAGGCGGCTGTATCACCGGGACCAACGCCATATAGGAATAGGCAGACACCGCAATAGCTCCCATTAAGTTAGGGGCCAGTTTGGATGAAAGGAAGATAGCCGTCGGACCGTCTGCACCACCGATGATACCGATAGCACCGGCCTGCATCGGGTCAAATCCCATTTCCAATGCAATCATGTAAGCACCGAAGATACCAAATTGTGCGGCTGCACCGATTAGCATCAGCTTCGGGTTAGAGATAAGTGCAGAGAAGTCGGTCATGGCGCCGATACCCAAAAAGATGAGCGGCGGATACCAGCCGGACGTCACTCCCTGATACAATATGTTCAATACTGAACCTTCTTCATAGATGCCGACTTTCAGTCCCGCATCCATGTTGAAAGGTATATTACCGATCAGAATACCGAATCCGATAGGAATCAGCAGCATTGGCTCGAATTCTTTGGCTATAGCCAGATAAATAAAGAACAGGCCAATAAGGAGCATAACGACGTGTCCTCCTGTTGCGTTGGCAAATCCTGTATACGTCCAGAAATCGGCAAGGTTGTTTCCTAAAAAGTTTATAAAATCTCCCATATTATTCAATAATTACGAGGTCATTACCTTCAAGGACAGAATCTCCCTTGTTTACGTTGATAGCGGTAATCTTACCGTCTTTGTCTGCATTGATATTGTTTTCCATTTTCATGGCTTCCAATATAATAATGGTTTGTCCTTTCTTCACTGTGTCGCCTACGTTCACTTTTATGTCGAGTATAACACCCGGTAGCGGAGATTTGACACCTGATTTTCCGGTAGACTGTGCAGCCGGTTTCACTACCGGTGTGGTAGGAGCAGCCGGAGAGTTCGGCAATGGGCGTACTACCGGTTTTGCAGGTGCCGCCTTCGGCTTGTTTTTCCATTTCTACTTTATAGTGCGTACCGTTCACTTCTACATGAGCGATATTGTCTTCGATATCTCCAATGGTCACTTTATATGAGTTACCGTTGATTTTGTATTTATATTCTTTCATCGTTTTATCTTTTTAAGGGTTGACTTACTTTTTGGGAGTTTCACGCAAGGTGTAAATCTTCGAACTCCACGGTGAATAGCTACGTTTCACACGAGTGATAGTCAGTACCGTTTCTTCTACGTCGTGTACCTCATCTTGCATTTCGTGCAATGCCATAGAAATTGCGGCATAAACTTCGCCCGGAGCTTGTGACAGTTCTTTGGCTGTTTCCTTGTCGATACCTTTTGACTTCATCGTATTGCGTTTGCTCAAGTTCACGGCTACTTTACCTACAATCTTGAAAGAGATATAAAGAAGTATCAATCCGCAGAATACCACACTCATCGCCGAGATAGACATACCGATACCTACAGAGTCATGTTCTTCGAACTTCTCCATTTTAGCATTGCTGTCGAGCGTCTTGTTATTCGTACTTGGAGTCACATATTTGTCACTACTTCCACCTTTTACTTCCCAATTTGCCGCTCCGTCACTTATACGTGCGTATGATTGGTTAGGACCCAGAACTCCTGCCGGTACTACAATCTGATCAAGTAACTTCTTGCCGGAGTCGAATAAGCCAATCCAGTTGGCAGTCTCAGGGTTCAATTTGCAACTTGTGTGAAAGGTACCACGGTTAGGTTCACCATCCGCCCAGAATAGAGCATGCTGGCGGGGTTTAACTAACGTTAGTACATCACCTTTAGGGATAAAATAGGTAACTGTATCACCCGGCTGATTGCTTACTTTCAGTAAACATCCCGCCAAGTCTGCGCTACCGTATGATTTGTTGAATACTTCGATCCATGCGCTGTGCAGTCCGTAATCATCCTGAAAATTACTTTGATTGTCTATCAGGACTTCGTTCAGCATTAGCTTACTGTTTGTCTTTTTCTCTCCGCAAGAGGTCAGTCCAACCAGTAACAGCAAAGAAAGGAATATTCCAATTTTGGTTTTGCTCATAATCTTTCTTGTTTTAATGTGAAAAGTTGGATTACAATGGAATATTGCCATGCTTCTTAGCCGGGTTAGTCAGCTTCTTAGTCTGCAACTGCTGTAAAGCGCGGATAATGCGGAAACGTGTGTTACGCGGTTCAATCACATCGTCAATGTACCCGTATTTCGCTGCGTTATAAGGATTGGCAAACAGTTTTGTGTATTCTGCTTCTTTTTCTGCAAGGAACTGAGCCGGGTTTTCCTGTTCTTTTGCTTCGCGTGCGTATAACACTTCTACTGCACCTGCACCACCCATTACAGCAATTTCGGCTGTCGGCCATGCGTAGTTCATATCACCACGGAGTTGCTTACAGCTCATCACGATGTGAGAGCCACCGTAAGACTTACGCAGAGTGATAGTTACCTTAGGTACAGTAGCTTCACCATAAGCATACAGCAATTTGGCGCCATGGAGGATAACGCCGTTATACTCCTGACCTGTTCCCGGAAGGAATCCCGGTACGTCTACCAATGATACGATAGGAATATTGAAGGCATCACAGAAACGTACGAAACGTGCGCCCTTGCGGGAAGCGTTACTATCTAGTACACCTGCCAGGAACTTCGGCTGGTTGGCTACGATACCTACGGACTGACCGTTGAAACGTGCGAAACCGATAATGATGTTCTTTGCATAGTCCTTTTGGATTTCGAGGAATTCGCCGCCGTCTACGATCGCACCGATTACTTCGTACATATCGTATGGTTTGTTGGGGCTGTCGGGGATAATATCGTTCAAAGAATCTTCCAGACGGTCGATTGGATCTGCACAATCCACATAAGGAGCTTCTTCAAGATTATTTTGAGGAATATAGCTCAATAGCTTGCGAATCAGCGCCAGACCTTCTTCTTCTGTCTGAGCGGTGAAGTGAGTCACACCCGATTTAGTAGAGTGTACGCTTGCGCCGCCGAGGTTTTCCTGGCTTACATCTTCACCTGTAACGGTTTTCACAACTTTCGGTCCGGTGAGGAACATATAAGAAGTACCTTCCATCATCAGCGTGAAGTCTGTCAGAGCCGGAGAATAAACGGCACCACCGGCACAAGGGCCAAAGATACCTGATATCTGCGGGATCACACCGGATGCAAGAATATTGCGTTGGAAGATTTCTGCGTAACCTGCCAAAGCGTTGATTCCCTCTTGGATACGTGCACCACCCGAGTCATTGATACCGATACATGGAGCACCCATTTTCATAGCTTGATCCATGATTTTACAAATTTTCTGTGACATGGTTTCCGACAACGAACCGGCGGAAACAGTGAAGTCCTGAGCGAATACATACACCAGACGTCCGTCGATCGTACCGCAACCGGTCACTACACCGTCACCCGGATAGTGTTTCTTTTCCATGCCGAAGTTCGTGCATCTGTGCTCAACGAACATGTCCATTTCTTCGAAACTACCTTCATCCAGCAACATAGCCAGACGCTCGCGCGCTGTGTATTTCCCTTTTTCGTGTTGCTTCGCAATTGCTTTTTCACCGCCTCCGATACGTGCTACGGCACGGCGTTCAATAAGCTCTTTAATTTTTTCAAGTTGATTACTCATGAGTTCTTGTTGGTTTTAGAGTTTATAGATTAATGTTCGCAGAGTTCTGTCAACACACCCAGAGTTGATTTTGGGTGAAGGAAAGCGATGTTCAAACCTTCGGCACCTTTGCGCGGAGCTTTGTCGATTAGGCGGATTTCCTTGCTTTCTGCTTCTGCCAAGGCATTGGCTACACCATCTTCCACGGCAAATGCAACGTGATGAACACCTGCACCTTTGTTCTCAATGAACTTAGCAATAGTGCTCTCGGGGCAAGTGGGCTCCAACAGTTCGATTTTGGTTTCGCCTACTTTCAAGAAAGCAGTTCTTACTTTCTGGTCTTCTACTGTTTCAATGTTGTAACACTTCAGACCTAATACATTTTCGTAGTAAGGAAGGGCTTCTTCAATGCTTTTTACAGCAATGCCCAGATGTTCAATGTGTGAAATCTTCATAACTATACTTTTTTATTTGGTTTTAATTATGTGCTTATACGGCATAAAACAGCACAAAGAAAGACAATTCTTACCTAATAAAGTAAATTTTTCAGCTATTTAATTATTGGGATATAAAGTATAAAAAATGGTAGGGAGGGAGCATGAAGAATGGTTTTGTAATCTGGAGATTGCATTTAAACGTAAAATTTGACCATTAACTTATTCAGCCAAGGCCAACTGACGCGGAACCAACGTCGGGTACTGCTTTGTTTTCCTCCGAAGCGGAGTACGAAATCGCGATAACCATGCCGACGGAAAGGAAGTCCCACATCCATGAACTCCAGATGGCGGAAACCTCGTTCGTGAGCATCCTCCAGAGCTTTCCAAACGGCGAGTACGCCCGGGTATTGCAGTGCATACGTCTTTCGCATTCCTCCCGAAAACCAGAGGAAAGCATTGTCTCCTGAGTAAATGCATACAGAGCCGCCGATAATCTTTTCTTTGTAGCGGACAATAAATATTTTAGCTTGCTTTCCCTTGATGAGCATATTGTTCATGTGGCGGAAAAAGTCATTGGCAGGGAAATACCGGCGTATGCGGGAAGAGTAAACCTTATGCAGCATACGTGAAAAATCACGTATCTCGTCTGTGGTGTGCGCTTCTTCTACTTTGGCTCCATTTTTAAGCCCTTTTTTTATCTGGCGGAGACGTGACGGGCTGAAACGGTCTTCCGCTTTTTTCGAACTATGTAACGAATTGCGTACCCGTAACCAGTTGACCGGAAAATAGTCGTTGTTCCGGAAAGAACGGTAACCGAACATAGAGTTGTCCAGATTGCGGAATTCGATAAGGATACAGGTACGGGATGCCTCTTGCGTGAGATGTTCCAACATTTCGCCGAACACTTCTTCCTCTCTTTCCCTGATGTTCGGAAGCGAATCTTTCTGTTCGGCTGTAAATGTCTTTTCCAGGAATTCACCTTCTCCATATACCACACATTGTTTCACAAGACAGGAAGGAAGCCATTTTTTAGTTTTGCGGATCGCTGCCAAGAGCCGTGCCACAGGTTTTCCGTCTTCTGTTGCCACTATCAGTAAGGGCGAGTATCCGGGCGTTGCTTCGTATATTTGAAACAACTCCTTGGAATGGAATGTGTTATTTCCCGGCAGGTCAGGAATATCCTTTCCGTGGTAATATGTAGTTAGTTTAAGTGGCATGTGGGACAAATTTACACTTTTTATTTTTCATTCAACAAAAAAACGGAGATTTTGTTGGCGACCTTTAAAACGAACAGTCTATTTTTCTTGCGTAATATTTCTATTTTTTATCTGATTTTCGTTACTTTTGCGTATTGGCAAACACTTTAAAAGAAGCAATTTATGTTAGAAGAAATATTGGCTTACAACAAAAAATTCGTAGAGGACAAGGGATATGAAGCGTATATTACAAATAAGTATCCTGATAAGAAGATTGCTATTCTTTCCTGTATGGACACTCGTTTGACAGCTTTACTGCCTGCTGCGCTGGGAATTAAAAACGGCGATGTGAAAATGATAAAAAATGCGGGAGGCGTCATTTCCCATCCTTTCGGTAGTGTGATTCGTAGTCTGCTCGTGGCTATTTTTGAGTTGGGAGTGGAGGAAATTATGGTGATTGCGCACTCCGACTGCGGTGCTTGCCATATGCATAGCGAAGAAATGTTGGAGAAGATGAAGGCAAGGGGCATTAATCCTGATTATATCGACATGATGCGTTTTTGCGGGGTCGACTTTCATTCATGGCTGGACGGCTTCGAAGATACAGAGAAGTCGGTAAGAGGAACGGTTGATTTTATTGTGCATCATCCTTTGATTCCGGTGGATGTGAAGGTATACGGATTCATTATTGATTCTACAACCGGAGAATTGACGCGGATTGTGTGAAAAAGGACAAAAAAAGAAGGCAACTCTTTGTCAGTTGCCTTTATCTTTTTACGGTTATATACTTTCTTTGACTGGTGCACCCTTTTGTGACAAATAGGGTGTCCGTACATCTCAATTTCCGCCTCACGGCTTGCTTTACGATTCGCTTTAATGTAATCGTCCTGTGTAATTCGCTTTTTCATGATGATATTGTTTATCGTTGCAAAGATACTGTTTTTATTTCCTATTACGCTCGGTTTGCACTATCTTTGCATACATTAATTAAATGAAACCGGAAATAATATGGAAAATTTCAGTGAATTGATAAAGAATCGTCGCAGTATGCGCAAGTTCACCGATGAAGAACTGACACAGGATGAGGTTGTAACATTGATGAAAGCAGCTTTGATGTCACCTTCTTCCAAGCGCAGCAATAGCTGGCAGTTTGTAGTGATTGATGATAAGGAAATGCTGAAAGAATTGTCTCATTGCAAGGAACAGGCTTCTTCTTTTATTGCAGATGCGGCTTTGGCTATTGTGGTAATGGCTGACCCGTTGGCAAGCGATGTATGGATTGAAGATGCTGCTATTGCTTCTATTATGATACAGTTGCAGGCGGAAGACCTCGGGTTGGGCAGTTGCTGGGTGCAGGTACGTGAGCGTTTCACGGCAACCGGAATGCCTTCCGACGAGTTTGTGCATGGAATTCTTGATATACCTTTGCAGCTTCAGGTACTTTCTGTCATTGCGGTCGGCCATAAGGGGATGGAACGCAAACCTTTCAATGAAGAACATCTCCAATGGGAGAAAATCCATATCAATAAGTTCGGAGGAAAATAACAATGGGAGCTGCCAAAGCAAATAATAGTAAAGATACTTATCTCGCGACTGCCGTTACCTTTATGGTGATCGGTGCACTTTTTCTGATTGATAAACTGATTCATTTTTCTTCTATCGGTTTGCCCTGGGTGATGAATAAGGATAATATGTTGCTGTATGCTGCTGCCTGTTTCCTTATTTTCAAACGCGATAAATCAATAGGTCTTGTGTTGCTGGGACTTTGGCTGGTGATGAATATCGGT
>ENA-OQJF01000389-OQJF01000389.1-human-gut-metagenome-genome-assembly--contig:-NODE-389-length-11574-cov-2.736700_pt1 | contig 11574 bp, 14 predicted proteins | sample MGYA00242595_ERZ504761 | MGnify/ENA primary metagenome ERZ504761 (study PRJEB26092, sample SAMD00036367) | human gut metagenome | host: Homo sapiens | study: EMG produced TPA metagenomics assembly of...
CATATATTAGTACGAAGGGAAAAGAAGAAAAAGAAAAATTAATTGTAGATAGTAATGATATGGAGGTAGACGAAGGATGAAGAACGGATTATATCCATTTTTTTTGGCAGCATGGAGAAGAACATGCGGTATTGAGTGAATATATGGACAAGATAGCAGAGAGTGGGATGAAAGGGGTGTGCATTGAGGCACGCCCACATCCGGACTTCGTTGGAGAGCAGTGGTGGAGTGATCTGGATCTGATTCTTGCGAAAGCAAAAGAAAATGAGATGAAGGTCTGGATTCTCGATGATTCCCATTTTCCAACAGGATATGCGAATGGAAAAGTAAAAGAATGCTATCCACAGTATCTGAAGAAATATCTGGATATGCGTCGCTATGATGTGCAAGGACCGATGCGACAGATGCGCATTGATTTAAAGCTTTTAAAAGGAAGACCGTGGGACAAGCCGGATCCGGAGCAGAAAATTTTGAAAGTCTACATGGCAAAACGAAGCAGCCGTTATACAGAGCAGGGAGATCCAGTTGATGCAGAGACACTAACGGATATTACGGATTGCATGGACATGGAAAAACGCCTTCTGACATTGGATGTTAAAGACGGTGCGTGGAGTATTTTTATTCTGTATCTAACCAGAAAAGGTGGTGAAGAGGCGACAAAAGATTACCTTAATCCACTTGTAAAAGAAGCAACGCAAATTCTCATTGATGAGGTTTATGAACCTCACTATGCACATTATAAAGATGATTTCGGAACGTTGATTGAAGGTTTCTTCTCAGATGAACCGAGATTTGGAAATGAAAAAGGAACGGAAGCACGAATCGGATCTGATATGGTTCTTCCATGGAGAGAAGGCCTTGAAAAAGAGCTGGAATTTGATGCAAAATATCTGCCGCTTTTATGGGTAAATGCAAACGGTGCTGAAGCAGAAATTCGTTACCGCTACATGGATCTGATCACAACGCTGTATCGTGATAATTTTACAAATGTTCTTTCAGACTGGTGCCATGCACATGGTGTGATGTATCTTGGACATACAATTGAAGACAACGGTGCACATGCAAGACTCGGTTACGGAACAGGACATTATTTCCGTGGACAGGAGACGATGGACTACGCAGGAATCGATGTGATCGGAGGTCAGATCGTTCCGGGGATGAATTATCATCATGACGCATTCAATACCGGTGGAAGCAATGGAGAATTTTACCATTATGCACTTGCAAAACTGGCTTCATCCGCAGCACATTTAGATCCACTCAAGAACGGGAATTCTATGTGTGAAGCCTTTGGAGCTTACGGATGGAATGAAGGACTGAAGATGATGAAATGGATCGCAGATCACCTGATCGTCCGTGGAATCAATCACATTGTTCCACATGCTTTTGATCCAAAGAAATTCCCGGACTTCGACTGCCCACCGCATTTCTATGCGCATGGAATGAATCCGCAGTTTCGGTATTTCTCAACATTCAGTAATTATGTGAATCGTCTGATGGAATTGTTCCGGGATGGCACACACCCGGCGAAGGTCGGAGTGCTCTATCCGGCTGAGCAGGAATGGGGCGGAGAGTATATGCCAATCGAGAAACCGGCAAGAGCACTGACGGAACATCAGATCAGCTTTGATATCATTTCACTGGATTACCTTGCAGGCGCAGAGCTGCAGGAGAAACAGTACATTATCAATGGACAGAATTTTGAGGTGCTGATTGTTCCTTATAGCACTTTCCTGCCACAGCAGGGAAAAGAGCGTCTTAGTCAATTAGAGCAGTCGGGAGTTCGTGTGATCTATCTTGAAAAAGAGATTTATAACTTTGATGTACAGAAAGAATTAGGACAATATCAGGCAGTAAAATTTACTAATGCGTATCCGGAGCTTACAGTCGGAGAATATATGAAAAATGATGTGTATTGTCTTATGTTATTTAATGAAAATATTGGAAATACAATCGACACAGAACTGACAATTTCAGACGGAAATGCAGTCTACCGTTACGATGCATTTGCCAATACTTTGACAGAAGTATCACAGACAGCAAAGCTTGTTCTGCAGCCATATGAATCAGTGGTATTTCTTCAGGGAGAAGAAAATCAGGTGAAGGCGATCGCAGAAAAATTGGAGGCCGTTTTCACTGAAGAATTTGATAGAGAAAGTGGCAAGAAATTATTTGGTACAGATGATGAAATGGAAGACAGAACCAATCTGCTCCCGGAAAAATGGAAAGTAACATTTGCAGACAGCTGCTCCTATCCAGAATTCATAGAAACAGTTCCAACAGAAAAGCTAGATCTGATCAGCAGTATTACAGGATTTGAAAATAAATCCGGAACCGTGCGCTATGAAGGAACAACCCAGCTAGAAAAGAAAAATATAGAAAGAAGTATTTGGCTTGATCTGGGCAATGCCTATGAGACAGCGGAAGTGTTTGTAAATGGAAAATCCGCAGGTGTTCGTATCTGTAAGCCATATCGCTTTGAGTTGACAGGACTTCTTAAAGAGGGTGAGAACCGGCTGGCAATTGAGGTAACAAATACACTAGGTACACAGATGAGAGATGCAATCAGCCATTATCTGCCAATTGAACCGTTTGGCGTTGAAGGAATGGTGCATCTTTACATGGGAAAATAAATCAGAAAAATCAGAAAAATTCAGCAGGAGGCAGTAAGATGAGTTTACCGGAAAATTTTTTGTGGGGCGGCGCAACAGCAGCAAATCAGTGTGAGGGTGCATATAATGTGGATGGAAGAGGGCTGGCCAATGTCGATATATGTCCGGCAGGAAAAGACCGATTCAAGGTAATGCTTGGACATGGAGAGACGTTAGAGCCGGACACAGGGCATGTTTATCCGGCAATGCAAGGAATCGATTTCTATCATCATTACAAAGAAGATATCGCGCTTCTAGGTGAAATGGGTTTCAAGACATTTCGTCTGTCGATTGCCTGGTCAAGAATCTTTCCAAACGGTGATGATGCAGAACCAAATGAAGCAGGACTTCAATTCTATGAAAATGTATTTAAAGAATGCCACAAATACGGAATTGAGCCACTTGTTACAATTACACATTTTGATTGCCCGATTCATCTGACCAAAGAGTACGGAGGCTGGAAGAACCGAAAACTGATTGAGTTCTATAAGAAACTTGTAACAGTACTCTTTACAAGATACAAAGGACTTGTAAAATACTGGCTGACATTTAATGAGATCAACATGATTCTGCACCTTCCATTTATGGGGGCGGGACTTGTCTTTAAAGAAAGAGAAAATGAGACACAGGCGAAATATCTTGCAGCACATCATGAACTGGTAGCGTCTGCAGAAGCAACAAGAATCGCTCATGAGATCGATCCAGAGAATAAGGTCGGATGTATGCTGGCAGCAGGTCAGACATATCCATACTCCTGTGCGCCAGAAGATGTATGGAAAGCGATGGGAAAAGATCGTGAAAATTACTTCTTCATTGATGTACAGGCAAGAGGTGAATATCCGGCTTATGCAAAGAAATTCTTCGAAAGAGAAGGAATCCAGCTCGATATTACAGAAGAAGATGAAAAACTCCTGAAAGAAAATACAGTTGATTTTGTTTCATTTTCTTACTACTCTTCCAGATGCGCAAGTGCGGATGCAAGCGTTGACACAACAGATGGAAATGTATTTGCTACAGTAAAGAATCCACATCTGAAAGCAAGTGAATGGGGATGGCAGATCGATCCGCTGGGACTTCGTATTACAATGAATGCACTGTATGACAGATATCAGAAGCCGCTTTTTATCGTAGAAAATGGACTTGGTGCGGTGGATCAGCCGGATGAGAACGGTTATGTGGAAGACGACTATCGTATAGAATATTTAAAAGCACATATTTTGGCTATGATGGACGCTGTAGAGATTGACGGTGTGGAAATTATGGGTTATACTTCATGGGGGTGCATTGATTTAGTTAGTGCTTCAACCGGTGAAATGAAAAAGCGTTATGGCTTTATCTATGTCGATAAAGATGACAATGGAAATGGAACGCTTAGACGTACAAAGAAGAAATCATTTGACTGGTATAAGACCGTAATTGAGACCAATGGACAATGTTTAAAAGAAAGAGGCGAGAAGTAGGTATGTTTTCATTTTTTAAGAAAAAACAGGCTCCTGCAGAGGAGAAAAAGGCATTTGCCGTAAAGGCTTATCTGTCAGGAAAAGTAGTACCAATCGAGGAAGTAAAGGACGAAGTGTTCTCATCTAAAGCATTAGGTGACGGACTTGCAATCGAGCCGGTTGAGAATGTGATCGTGGCACCATGTGACGCAACAGTATCTGTACTGATGGAAGGATCCAGACATGCAGTTGGACTTACACTTGCGAACGGAGTAGAGCTTCTGATCCACGAAGGAATCGACACAGTGAACATGGAAGGTGACGGATTCGAGTACTTCGTGAAAGAAGGAGACAAGGTAAGCGCAGGAGACAAGCTGCTCTCATTTGATCCGGAGAAGATCAAAGCACACGGATATGAGAAAACATGTATTCTCGTAGTTACGAACGGAGACGATTATCCGGATATGAAGCTGCACACAGGAATGGATGCAGTACAGGGCGAGACAGTGATCGCTGAATTCTAATCAATTTTGAAAGAGATGAAAAATTAAGAGACAGATACTTTTCCAATGCGAGAAAAGGCTCTGTCTCTTTTTGGTGTAAAATACGGAAAAATGGTGAAAATTCACAAGAAATCACAAATATACCGCAACAATATTGATGAAAAAACGGGAGATAGAGCTTCAGGCTAGACTAGACGAAGCTGAGGCACAGCTTAAGGACAGAGAAATTACGATTGAGAAGTCAGGGTCAATTGCTGATTCAGCAATGCAGTTAAGCGGCGTATTTCAGGCAGCACAGGAAGCTGCTGACACCTATCTTAAATCGATAAAAGCAACGGCGCGGCATGTATAGGAATTCTTGAGATACCGGCGATTGACCTGAAGCTTCCGGTACTGAGTGAGTGGAGCTATCCGTTTCTGAAGAGGGCACCTTGTCGCTATTCGGGCAGTGCTTATCTGGATAATCTCGTGATCACGGTACATAATTACAGAACATATTTCGGGAAGCTGAAGGAACTGGAAGTTGGAACTGAGGTGATCTTCACAGATGCAGCCGGGAACCGGTTCGAATACAAAGTGGCGGCGGTAGAGGCACTGACTCCACAAAGCGTGGAAGATATGACAAGCGGAGAGTGGGCGTTAAGTTTGTTCACATGTACGCTGGATGGGAAGAGCAGAGTGACAGTGCGGTGTGAGGCTGCTGATCGCACATCGTGTGAGGTAAAGAGTGAAAGATTTGTTTGACATAAGAAAAAAGAAATGCTAATATAATAAATAGAAAGGTGCTACCGATGACGGTTCGCCTGATGTTTTATAGGGTTAAATAACCGCTCAAGTTTTCTCAGGTCGTTGGGCGGTTATTTTTGCGTCTTGGAATCATGCTTTCCACGCACGTAACCAAGGCTATAAAAAGTCGCACACAGTGAAATAACTGCGATAAGGTCAGTAATGGTCAGCATAGGCCAATTCTCCTTTCCAAGATTTCTCAAATGAGAGATGATCTATGTAATCGGAGCTATAAACTCTCCGCGCAAAGCGAACCGCCATTCACGTCAATGTGAAGTAGCACCCTAGGCATAAAGCCTGAACATATGATAACAAATATGTTGATAAAAATCAACATAAAAAGTAACACATATAATGCGAAAATTATTGCAGTTAACCCCACTATTTCTCTGATTTATGCAACAAATTGCAGGAGACGGTTATTTTATTGACCGTCTCTTTTTTGTGTGATATAACCTAATCATAGCAAACAACAAACGTTTGCATAGAAAGAAATGAACAATGCGCGTTGTTATGAAACATTAAAAATCATGTTATCTCATACAAGAAAAAGGAGACAATAAAAATGGCAAAAGTAAAAATTTCAAGACAATTTTCCCAGCAGTATCAGTACCACTTAACGACGACTATTCTATCAACGAATCAGAATTCAGAGCATACTTGAGATGGATTAAACATTCTACGGAAAGGAAAATCAAATTGACGAGATAGCGATAAAAAGATATAATATAGTTAGAATATTACTATAATTAACTTGAGGAGGTGCTAGTATGAATATTCGTCCATCAGCAGCAATCCGTCAAAATTATAATGAGATTGCAGATATGTGTCGTAAGACTGCAGAACCCGTATTTCTTACAAAAAACGGAGAAGGTGATCTGGTTGTCATGGATATAGAAACCTTCAATCGTAGAGAAAAAAATGTTGAAGTTAAGGGAGGAACTGCTTGCAGTAGAAGAGGATCGGATGGCAGGGAGAAGTGGATGCACAGTAGATGAACTGGACGCATATCTTGAGGATGTGATTGCAGAGGTATATTGAATGACAGATAAAAAGTACAAAGTAATTGTTTCTGACAGGGCAAAGAGGATGTTGGGAGCGCATATTCGGTTTATAGCTCAGGTTAATAAAGATGCCGCCAGCACAAAAAAGAAGGAAATAATAGCAGCAATCCGTCCTTGAATCATATGCCGCAGCGTTTTCCATTTTTTTGAAGAAGCGTACATTCCACCAAATAAATATCATAAGATGTTTATTGAAAAATGGTATCTGGTTCTTTATCAGATACAGGATGATACGGTATATGTGGAGTATATTGTTGATTGCAGAAAAGATTATAACTGGTTGATTCATTAAGGAATGCTTGAGACAGCCATGACTTCCATGGAGCTGCCGGGTCGTGAGATGGGACAGCGGGCGGCTGATATGATATTGGAAGACATTGAAGCGGCGGATGATGAGAAACCAAGGTGCAGCACATGGTGTTCGGAACAAAGCTGATAGAGAGAGACGACGTAGGAAAAGGGCGTGTGAAAAAACGAGAGTTTTTTCATTCGTCCTTTTGCTTATAGTTATAATAATAGGGGAGTATCCTAAAGTTTGTGTAAACCTCCAAACTGATGTAAGATAAAATTACTCAGTTTGGAGGTTATTTTTATGGCAAGAAGAAAAGACAGCCCACAAAAAGCAGCAATGAGAGAAATGATGCGTGACTATCTGAAAAATAATGATATCAGCATCAAAGATGGCACCGATGTTAACAGCATCATGCGTGACATGATGTCTGTCATTTTGGAAGGTGCTTTGGATGAAGAACTGGATGAAGAATTAGGATATTCCAAGTATGATTATCGAAACAAAGAACAGACAATAGTAGAAATGGACATTCCAGCAAAACCATGCACACCAGTTATGGAGATATGGATGTGGCAATCCCAAGGGATCGTAATGGGGATTATGAACCTCAGCTGATTAAAAAATATCAGAATTCCGTAACTCAGGACATGGAAGAAAAAATACTTTCCATGTATGCCAAGGGAATGACAACTGGAGACATTGAATCCCATATGCGTGAATTATACGATATTGATATTTCTGACAGCACAATCAGCCGGATCACAGACAAAATCCTGCCGATTGTAAAAGAATGGCAGGAACGCCCTTTGGAAGAAGTGTATGCTGTAGTATTTATGGATGCAATCCACTATCACGTCCGCAGTGAAGGACGTATTGTAAAACGTGCGGTTTACATTGCCCTTGGTATCGATATGAATGGGAAAAAAGATGTTCTTGGAATGTATGTTGGAGAAAACGAAAGTGCCAAGTTCTGGCTTTCTATCATGAATGGATTAAAAAACAGAGGCGTTGAGGATATCCTGATTGCATGCGTTGATGGTTTAAATGGATTTCCACAGGCAATCGAGGCTGTTTATCCAAAAACAGAGATTCAGCAGTGTATCATCCATCAGATCCGTAATTCAACGAAGTTTGTTTCATACAAAGACATCAAAAAACTGATGGCTGATCTGAAGCTTGTATATGCAGCTCCAACGGAAGAAACAGCTTTAAATGAGTTAGAATTGTTCAAGGATAAATGGGATTCCAAGTACCCAAAAATCTATAAATCCTGGCATGATAACTGGGCAACCCTGTCCACTTATTTCAAATATCCGGAGGCAGTAAGACGGCTGATTTATACCACAAATGCCATTGAAGGATTCAACCGCCAGCTCCGGAAAGTGACCAAAAGCAAGACGGTTTTTCCGTCGGATGACAGCCTTTTGAAAATGCTGTATCTGGCAACCATGGATATTACGAAAAAATGGACCGGTCACAGGCAGGACTGGGGACAGATCCATTCCCAGCTTGAAATTTATTTTGAAGAACGTCTGGCAGGACGGAACCTGTAAAACAGTCAATTTTAGGCAGGTTTTATTGACATGCCTAAAAACTACTGTATAATGCAGATATGGGCAGAATCCGGAAAATCGGCTCTGCCCATTTGTAACTGATATGTAATGACCTCTTGTCAAGTACAAATTAACAGAAATCACCACAAAATATTATTTAATTGTCTGAAGGCACCCTGAAAGAGCCTCGGAGTATCAGTTCCCGGCATTGGCCACTCTGATATACGTGGATTGGTTACCTACAGGTCAATGGTCCGCCGTGAGCTCTATCGTCTATTCGCGTGGATCACAGATTTCTATGTGCCAACATAGTTACGTCGTAGATAGCTCGAACCTCGAAATGGCCGAAGCCCTTTCAGGATGTCTTCAGTTGTTACTTTTATTACTGGTCAGATGTATGTGGCGTAAGCCACCTTACAGCTGCTTGATTACCCACTATAACAGTGGGATGATGATGTCAAGGCTGCAAAGCACCGCCATCGGCGGCCTGGTCTTGATATCGTCAGCACGGTGTTATACCTGTATCAGGCGATATGTTCCGTCATCATGCCCCACATGAAACAGGCAAGCTCACGCGCAATTGCTGTTTTAGCTACATTGTGTTTCTTACTTTTCCCAAGAACCATTTTGTAGTATCGGCGTCTTAAGCGTTCATTGGCTTTATCTGCATAAGCAATAACCTGTGGCGAATTTCCGGCTTGACGTGATTTCAGTTCCTTGGATTTGAATCCTATCTGACCACGGGCATAGCATTGAGAAGCTTCTGTAAGGAGCATACGGACATGGCGATTTCCGGCTTTGGTAATACCAAGCCTTGTCTGTCCGTCACCGCTGGAATCCTCGCCCGGAACAAGTCCAAGGTAGGACGCAAAATTCTGTGCAGACGCAAAACGCTGAAAATCACCAACCTCGACCAGAACAGATAATGCGGTGTGAGTCTTGATACCGATGAAACAACAGAGTTTCTTAACCGATTCTCTGTATTCATCCTTAGAAGCAAGTTCCTCAATGCGCTTATCCAACCGTTCAACCTTATCACTAAGAGTAGTATAGGTCAGCAGATATTCGTCGAGGATTTCTTTGTAAAGTGCCTCAGGGTTCAATGACTTAAGCCATTTGATGTGTGCTGCTGTCCAGTGGCTGTTTCCATCATAGCGATAGTTGTGGCGAAGGCAAAACGCTAGTATCTGCTGCTTGACCTTTTTGTAGTGCCAGCTTATGATCATCCCTCATACGGAGGAATTCTTTTGTTTCCTCGTCTGTTGCTGTAGGGATATGAACAGGACTGTAATTATGCTGTGCGAGACATTTACCAATTATTTCTGCATCTCGTCTGTCAGTCTTAATTCTTCTTTTACTGCGTTGCTCAAGCATCGTAGTTGGAGCAAGTATCACACAGTTAACATCATGTTCTGTTAATTGATGATATAAAGTATAACCGAGGCAACCAGCCTCATAACCGCATATGAAGTTAGCATCGTTTCCGTAGACGGTACGAAGAAACTCCAGATACTTCAGAACATTTTTGTAATCAGCTTCTGTTCTCTGGAAGTGAGAACCTTTCTCTGCGTCGATTGTGTACGCACAAAGTGTAAAACTTTCTTTGTGTACATCCATTCCTACGTAAACTGTGTTATAATTCATTTGATGACCTCCCTTTGTATGCGGTAATCCCTGTTACCATTGTTCTTGTCAAACTTTAGTATACAGGTAAATCCACGAACCTACAATGTGGAGGTCATTACATATTGTCTATTGTGAATTAATAACAACACATGTAATAAAACAAATGAAAAACAATGATAAAACAAAACAGGTGAACTTTACAGTCGCCATTTATATTTGTAGAGAATATCTCCGTAATAAACGCAATCTTAGTCCACCTGATGTGATTAACCTAATAGAAAAGCATGTATTACCAGTAAGACCTGGTCGAAAAGACCCTCGCAAAGTCAAACCCCAGGCATCTGTAAGCTTTCTATATAGAGTGGCTTAATCATAGATAATTATAAGTTTTTTTACAGATAAACAATCTGTCTTTTTGTTGTACTGCAAAATAGACAAAGAAAAAACACATCATATTTATCAAACAATTGCAAATATGATGTGTTTTATAATTATGTCAAAATTCTTAACTTAATGACATTGCACTTTCGAGCTCTTTTCGCTTTGTACAACATTAAATTGTAGATGATTACTGTAAGAGTGAAAGTACACCCTGGTTAGACTGATTAGCCTGTGCAAGCATAGACTGTCCAGCCTGAGCAAGAATGTTGTTCTTGCTGTAGTTAACCATCTCTTCAGCCATATCTGTATCACGGATACGAGACTCAGCTGATGTAGTATTCTCAACTACGTTGTCGAGGTTGTTGATTGTGTGCTCAAGACGGTTCTGAACAGCACCAAGTGCTGAACGCTGTGAAGATACTGTTGAGATAGCATCTGCAATTGCATCAATTGCGTATGTAGCATCCTGCTCTGTATCAGCCTTGATACCCTTTACTCCCAGTCCTGCTGAGTTCATTGAGTCAATGTTGACTGTAATCTTGTTTGTCATGTCAGCATCTGCTCCTACGTGAAGGTTGAAGCTTAAGGCATCTTTGTATGAAACAGTTCCTTTGTTAAGGGTGAATGTTGCAGTTGCATCTTTATCAGCATTTGCTCCATTTTTAACAGCTGCCGCTGTATCAGTTCCAATACTACTTGCTTTTACGATTTCAGCTGTCTGTAACTGATATGCTTTTCCTGCAGTGATTACTGTTGAATCGTTATCATCAATACCGTCTGCTCCAGCAGCATCTGCTCCATCTTTCATAGCTGTTAATGTCTTTGTACCATCAGAAACAACATCGCCGCCTTTAATTGTAATACTTCCAGCAGCACCACCACCAACAGTAGCAGCAGAGCCATCAGCGTTTGTCCATTGGTTAATCTTGTATGTATATGTTGTTCCATTGACCGTTACAGTTTTACCATCGACTTTCTGCGCATCAACAATTTTCTGCGCATCAGCAGCAGTAGCACCAATTGTATAGTTCTTTCAGCAATGCTTACCTTATCGCCAGCATTGAGTAGGCAGCGAAAACCACCTCGGCATGGGATAACCACTTCGTTCAGGAAGGTCTTGCCTACCGCTTCACTCCGTTCGAAACGGACAAACTGAACAGCAAAATCGACAGTGAAAAGATGTACGACAACCTGATTAGGAACAAGTTCAAGTTCGGCGGGTATCGTACAAGACCGGGAATCTACATCGACGAGAACGTGATGCGTATGTGCTACACAC
>ENA-OQJF01000390-OQJF01000390.1-human-gut-metagenome-genome-assembly--contig:-NODE-390-length-11567-cov-2.588374_pt1 | contig 11567 bp, 7 predicted proteins | sample MGYA00242595_ERZ504761 | MGnify/ENA primary metagenome ERZ504761 (study PRJEB26092, sample SAMD00036367) | human gut metagenome | host: Homo sapiens | study: EMG produced TPA metagenomics assembly of...
ATCAACGGACGGACGCAGAACCCCGTGTCAACCTACCCCACTGGACGACGGCCATTGAGCTTGTCGAGCTTACGACCGGCAACCGCTATACGTATAGCCAGATCAAGAACGACCTGGTGGGTAAAGACGGCAAGGCCGATGGTGCCACTAAGCTCGAAACCGACTACCTCGCGCAGATCCTGCTGCCGAGTATCAAAGCCCAGGACTAGCCGGCCCGAAGACAGCCGCCCAACGCAGTTGCGGTGAAAGTAGGGATTTGTTTTTGCTGGTCAAACCGCAAAACAGTCCCTATTTCACCGCTAACTTTTTGGTGGCCTTTTTGGTGGCACTTAGCGCCAGGGGTCGGCTTCGAACATCGGCTCGCGCTCGGGGCGGCGATCGCTGTAGGGATCGTAGCCGTCATCGTCCTCGTTCTCGGCACGGATGTAGGGGTCGCGCGGCTTGGGCGCCGGTTTGGGAGAAGCCTTCGGTGCGACCGGCGCGGTGGGCGCTGCCTCAGCAACCGGTGTGTGCGTCTTGTTCTCGTCTTTCATCTGCATATCTCCTTGCCATGTACTCATGCTCAACATCATCGATTGTCGCACGAAAAAGGGCGGCGGACCCGCTTGGATCCGCCGCCCTTGGCGTTTTGCGATGAGGTGCGGTTAAAGCCGGCCCCATAATTTACTCTGCGTCGGGGACCTCGTAGGTGGCCGCCGGCGTGTTGTCGCACACGACGGTAAAGCCACCGTCCTTGTCGACATCGACCGTCACCTGATCGCCCTCGCGCACCGTGCCGTCGATGATAGCGGCGGCGATGGCATCCACGACCTCGCGCTGAACCAGACGCTTGAGCGGACGGGCGCCAAAGACCGGGTCCAGGCCGCCCACGGCGAGCATCTGCTTGGCCGCCGGGGTGATGGCAAGCGTCATGCGCTCCTTGGCCAGACGCGCGCGGACGTCGGCGAGCTGGATGTCGACGATCTTCTCGATCTGCGCCATACCGAGCGGATGGAACACCACGATATCGTCGATACGGTTGAGGAACTCGGGGCGGAAGGTCTGAGCCATGGCCGCGTCGACCTGATGGCGCATCTCCTCCTCGTCCTTGCCGGAAAGCTCGGCGATAGCCTTGGAGCCCACGTTAGACGTCATGATGATGATCGTGTTCTTGAAGGACACCTGGCGACCCTGGCCATCGGTCAGACGGCCGTCGTCGAGCACCTGCAACAGCACGTTGAAGACATCAGGATGAGCCTTCTCCATCTCGTCGAGCAAGATTACGGAGTACGGGCGACGGCGCACGGCCTCGGTGAGCTGGCCGCCCTCGTCGTAGCCCACGTATCCCGGGGGCGCACCGATCAGACGCTGGACGCTGAACTTCTCCATGTATTCGGACATGTCGATACGCACGAGCGCGCGCTCGTCATCGAACAGGCACTCGGCCAGCGCCTTGGCGAGCTCGGTCTTGCCCACGCCGGTGGGACCCAGGAAGAAGAAGCTTCCGATGGGCTTGTCCGGATCGGAGAGGCCCGCACGGCTGCGGCGCACAGCTGCGGCGACGGCGGAGACGGCCTCGTCCTGGCCGATGACGCGCTTATGCAGCTCGCCCTCCAGGCCCTTGAGCTTGTCGAGTTCGCCCTGCATCATCTTGGACACGGGCACGCCGGTCCAGGCGCTCACGACCTCGGCGATCTCATCGGAGGTCACCTGTTCGTTGAGGCCCTCGCCGTCCTGCTGCTTTTGCGCCTCGAGCGCGGCCTCGGAATCCTGAATCTGCTGCTGCAGGCCCGGAATCACGGAGTAGCGCAGCTCGGACGCACGACCCAAATCGCCATTGCGCGTCGCGCGCTCCTCTTCGCTCTTGGCCTCGTCGAGCTGCCCCTTGAGCTCTTGCACGTGGTCGATGGCGTTCTTCTGGTTGAGCCAGCCAGCCTTTTGCACGTTAAGCTTTTCCTGGACCTCGGCAATCTCCTGGCGCAGGGCCTCCAGACGCTCCTTGGAGGCGTCATCGGTCTCTTTCATGAGCGCCTGTTCCTCGATCTGCAGCTGGGTGAGCTGACGCGTGGTGGCGTCGATCTCGACCGGCATGCTGTCGAGTTCCATGCGCAGGCGGCTTGCCGCTCATCGACCAAATCGATGGCCTTGTCGGGCAGGAAGCGGTCGGCGATGTAGCGATCGGAGAGGTCGGCAGCTGCCACGAGCGCGCTATCGGTGATATGCACACCGTGGAAGATCTCGTACTTCTCCTTCAGACCACGCAGGATCGAAATGGTGTCCTCGACGGTAGGCTCGCTCACCATAACGGTCTGGAAACGACGCGCGAGCGCCGCGTCCTTCTCGATGTACTTGCGGTATTCGTCGAGCGTGGTCGCGCCGATCGCGTGCAGGTCGCCACGGGCGAGCGCCGGCTTGAGGATGTTGCCGGCGTCCATGGAGCCCTCGGTGGCACCCGCGCCCACGATGGTGTGGAGCTCATCGATGAACAGGATGACCTTGCCCTCGGACTTTTGCACTTCCTTGAGCACGGCCTTCAAGCGGTCCTCGAACTCGCCGCGGTACTTGGCGCCGGCGACCAGCGCGCTCATGTCGAGCTCGATAAGGTCGCGGTCGCGCAGGGTGCTCGGCACGTCGCCGGCCACGATACGCTGGGCGATGCCCTCGACGATGGCCGTCTTGCCCACGCCGGGGTCGCCCAGGATAAGCGGGTTGTTCTTGGTGCGGCGCGAAAGGATCTCCATCATGCGCTGGACTTCCTTTTCGCGGCCAATCACGGGATCGAGCTCGCCGTCGCGCGCCTTTTGAGTGAGGTTGGTGGCGAACTGCTTGAGCGTGTCGGTGCCGCTCCCCTTTTGCTGAGAGGCATCCGAGCCGCTAAAGAACGGCAGGCCCGCACCGGGACGACCAGCACCGGCGCCGGCGAGCGGACGCTTCTTGTCCTGGTCCTTGGCGGTGAGTTTCTCGATAGCCTTTTTGATGGAGGCGGACGACACACCCAGGCGCATGAGGATGTCCATGGCCATGCCGTTGCCCTCTTCGACGATACCGATGAGCAGGTGCTCGGTCGACACGTAGGTCTGGTTGTTCTCACGCGCCACGCGGAATGAACGCTCCATCACGCTAATGACGAGCGGCGTAAAGGCGAGCTTGGCCGCCTCGGTCTCCTCGCTGGGCTCGGGAACCGTGGTCTGGACCTCCTTGAGGGTGTCCATGATGTCGTCGTAGGAGATATCAAGCGAGCGCAGCGCCTCGGCAGCGATGCCCTCGTCCTCCTTGGCGAGTGCGAGCAGCAGGTGCTCGGTGCCCACCTTATTTGAGTGCAGATCGAGCGCCTCCTGTTTGGCCATCGACATGACCTTGCGCGCTCGATCGGTAAATCTATCTAACATGCTCGTTTCCTTACATGAGTTCATCGAAATCAAAACGCCCGCCCGTCGGCGGCGCTTTTGTCTCTTTACCCACAGGTTGTCTATGTTAACAGCTGGAGGAATATCTATAAACCCGGCTCACATGAATGCAGGTTATGACCGCATCGCGGGACTCACCGCGCGATGCGCGACAGGCGCCCCGCAAGAGAAACCCTAGGCGTCTTTCACCACGTCGGGACTCGTCGCACGCGATGCGCGATAGGCATCGGCCTCCTTGGAGACGCGTTCGAGCAGCTCGGATGTATCGACGCCCTCGACTTGCGCGACCGTTTCCACCGTCTGCATGGCGACCGCCCTCAGGTACGCGCACGCGCTGTCCCCCGGCTGCTCGAGGTCTATCTCCTCGCCGCCCTCCCGGGCAAAGCCGACCGCCATCACAAAGCCCATGATGCCCGAGACCAGAAAGCCCACCGCAAAGCTCGAATCTGCCTTGAGCTCTTCTCCGTCGGGGTGGACGATCTCTCTCACGCGGTCGATGATGATCGTATGGATGCCCTGCACGACCTGCTCGGCGGCACCCGCCCTCATGGTGATGACGATGCGCCGCAGCAGGCAGCGGACGTCGCGCCGGTCGAACGCCGAAAGGTCGCCCTCGCTCGAAAAATGCCAGAGGGCATCGGTGATGAGCTCGTTATCCTGCAGCAGCTGGGCTATGGCGATGGCGACGAGTTCATCGAAATCGTGAAAATAGTAGTAAAACGTTCCGCGATTGCACTGGGCGGCGCGGGTCACCTCGCCAACCGACAGCTCGAAGATGCTGTTGTTCTCGATGAGCTCCCAAAACGCCTCGATGATACGGGTGCGTGCATCGGGCGCATCGGCGTCCTTACGCGGTCTCGCCATGCGCCTCACCGCACCCCTGCGCCTTGGCGTTCATGATGAGCATCTGAAGACGGTTCTCCACGTTGGCGAAGCTCACGTCGGGATCGTAGTCGAGCGGCAGGAACTGCGCCGTGGGATACTGCTCCTTGAGCGCATGGATGAGCCCGCGCCCCACGACATGGTTGGGCAGACACCCGAACGGCTGCAGGATCACGAAGTTGCGGCAGCCGCGCTTGGCGTGCTCGAGAATCTCCGCCGGAATCAGCACGCCCTCGCCCGCATCGAACGTATGGTGCAGGATCTTATCGCTCGCGCGCACGAGCTCGGGCATGCGCGTCGGCGGCTCGTAGAGCGGGCTCGCCGCGCCCAGGCGGTCGCAACGGTCGTGCGCGAGCTCGAACAGGTTGTCCGCCGTGGCGTACCAGGCCTTTTCGGGCAGCGACAGGTCGACGTGGAACTCGCGCGACTGCGCATGCTTGTAGAAATAGGTCTTGCGGATCACGTCGGTCATGCGCGCCTCGATGACCTCGAGCCCGTTGTCCTCGAGGTAGCGCTCGATCTCGTGGTTGGCGCCGAGATGGAAATTGAGCAGGTACTCGCCCACGATGAGAACGGTCGGATGCGGGTTCGAGCGGTCGTACGGAACGGCGTCCATGATCGCAAGCGCGCGTTTGAAGCCCGTCGCCTGGCCTCTCAGCCCGGAGCGCTCCATGCCCTCGATAACCTCATCGAGCGCGCGGTCGAACGCAGCGTCCGCCGCGCCCTTCTCGAGCTCGTAGGGACGGATGCGCCTAAGCATGGCCTCGAGGGCATCGATCATGGGAAGACCGTAGGCGATCTGGATGCTCGGGCCAAGGCCGAGCTTGAAGCCCGGATGCGCATTGTGGGCATCGACGTCGTCGTTGGTGAGCACCGGGACATAGTCGTATCCCGCGTCGTCGAGCGCGCGGCGCAGCAGGGGCATGTAGTGCGTCAGGCGGCAGTCGCCGATATACTTGCCAGTCACCACGGCGACGTCGTGCGGGTCGTACTTACCGCTCTCGAGCGCCGCGAGCGCCTCGCCGATCACGATTTGCGCGGGGAAGCAGATGTCGTTGTGCACATAGCATTTGCCCAGGCGGATGGCATCCTCGCGCCCGATATCAAGGGCCTCGGCGCGCACGCCCTGATTGCGCATCGCCGCGGTCATGAGCCTGCAGAACGCATGGGAGGTGTTGGGGACCAGCGCGATCTTGTCGTGCCGGTCGCGCTTGGTGTACTTGACCTTATACGGGTCGTCGAGCGGATGGACCGCGTGCACCCGGGCGCCCTCGGCACGCTCCTCCGCGCGACGACGGTTGACCGACTCGATAAACGAACGCACGCGAATGCCCATGGGACCGGCGACGTCGCTCTCATCGAGCTTGATCATCATCGGAACCTTGGAGCCCATCTCGCCCATCATGCGCGCGATCTCGTCGGTGAGATACGCATCGTGGCCGCAGCCGAAGCTGCCCATCTGCACGAGCTCGAGCTCGGGCGTCGATGCGACGATGACCGCGCACGACAGCATGCGCGCATGGTAGTTGTTCACGATGTCGATGCGGCTGTTGGAAAGATCGACGTTGCAGACCCCCGGCACCGCATCGGGCGTCAGCACGGGGATGCCGCGCTCAGAGAAGAGCTTGGGCAGCCCGTGGTTGACCAGCGGGTCGTTGTGGTACGGGCGCGAAGCGATCACCACCGCGTAGCCGCCGTCCTCGTGCACGTTCTCGAGCACCTGCCTGCCGCGCAGCTGCAGCTGGTTCTCAAACGTCTCCTGCGCGCGGTCCGCCTGCTCGGTCGCCTTGGCAACCAGGTCGGCATCGATATCGAAGGTCTCCTTGCACCACGCCTTGAGCTGGCGGTTTCGGTCGCCCTCGTCGTACCAGTGGAACAGCGGCGTATCGAACGGAACGCCGAAACGCTCCTCCGGGTTATCGGAATTGCGCATCACGTAGGGGTATCCCTTTACGACGGCGCACATCCACTCGCTGGTAGAGGCGGTGTTTTCGGTGGGCACCGTCGTGATGATGGGCATGAAGATGCGGTCGACGCCGGCGTCGACGAGATTGCGGATGTGCCCGTGGACGAGCTTGGCCGGGAAGCACACGGTGTCGGATGTGACGTGCGCCAGACCGCGCTCGTACATCGCCTTGGTGCTGCGTCCCGAGACGCGCACCTTAAAGCCGAGCGTGCTGAAGAACGTCGACCAGAACGGCATGGTGTCCCAGAACTCGAGCACACGGGGAATGCCGATCGTGACATCGCGCCCCCCGCTGACGGGAACCGTGGGGTACGACTCGAACAGCAGCTTCTCGCGGTCGACAAAGAGATTGGGGGCAGCCGCGGTCCGGTCGCGCCCCGTGCCGGGTGCCTGTGCCTCGCAAGCACCCTGCGGACGCAGCTCCTCCGCCGCGGGAACCTCGCGCACGAGCTCATCCCATGAGATGGCGCCGCCGCGCGGGCAGCGATTGCCCGTGACGTAAAGCGAGCCGTCGCCAAATGCCACGACCGCGCGCTGGCAGCGGTTGTTGCACCGACGGCAGGTAACGCCGCCGAACTCGCGATGCTCGAAGCGCTCCACGGCATCGAGCCCGATAAACGACGTGCCGGCGTCGCCCTTGCGGCATTCCTCGCGCGCGAGCAGGGCGATACCGATAGCGCCCATCAGCCCCGGGTGGGGCGCACGCGTGACGGGTTTGCCCAGATACTGCTCGAATGCGCGCAGCACCGCGTCGTTTCGGAACGTGCCGCCCTGGACGACGACTTTGTCGCCCAGACGGTTGAGATTTGAAACGCGAATGACCTTGGTGAACACGTTCTCGATAATCGAACGGCAGAGACCGGCCATGATGTCGCCCGGACCCTTACCGCGCCGCTGCTCGGAAACGACGCTGCTGTTCATGAACACCGTGCAGCGGCTGCCGAGGACGGCGGGGGCTTTGGACGAAAATGCCTCGGTCGCGATATCCTCAACGGCTATTCCGAGGTTTTTGGCAAAACCCTCGAGGAACGAGCCGCAGCCCGCAGAGCACGCCTCGTTGACGACGATATCGGTCAGCACGCCGTGGTTGAGCCAGATGGCCTTCATATCCTGTCCGCCGATGTCGAGCACGAAGGTCGCATCGGGAACGCATGCGCACGCGGCGCGGGCGTGCGCGACCGTCTCGACCGTATGGTAGTCGGCGTGGAACGCGCGCGCGAAAAGCTCCTCGCCGTATCCCGTGGTGCCCACGGCATCGATCGCAAGCGTGACTCCCGCTGTCTCCCAGCGGTTCTTCAAGCTGACAAGACCCTGTTGGGCGACGTCGAGCGGTCTGCCGTTATTAGACGCGTAGAACGAATCGACAAGCTCACCCGCCTCATCGACCAGGGCGAACTTGGTCGTCGTGCTCCCCGAATCGATACCGAGCGCCACACGCACCGTCTCTCCGGGCGCATACGCATCCGGACCCTTTGCCGGCGTCTCTTTGCCATGGCGTGCCGTAAAATCCGCCTGCTCGGCAGGTGTGGCAAAAAAGGGCTGGGCAAGACGTCCCTCCCCGCTTGCGGGCGCGACCGTCTCGAGCTTATCCAGCCGGACAAAAGCGTCGGGAAGGTCGATCGGTTGGGACGATGCGAACATGTCGGTCAGCGACAGGGCGGCACCGCGCGCGACCATGATCTGCGGATCGCGCGGGACGATAACCTGATCGTCCGATAGATTCAGTTGCTCCCGGAACACGCGGACCAGTGTGGGGTTGTAGGCGAGCGTACCGCCCTCGAAGATTACCGGCGGCTCGATGTCGATACCCTGGGCCAGACCGCCGATCGTTTGGCGGGCGACCGCGTGAAGCGCCGAAAGCGCCAGGTCGGTGGTAGGAATGCCCTCGTTGAGCAGCGGCTGGATATCGGTCTTTGCGTACACGCCGCAGCGGCCCGAGACCTCGTGGACGGTCGTTCCCCGGCTTGCGAGCTGCTCGAACTCGCCCGATTCGGTGCCGACCCCCATGAGCTTTGCCATCTCGTCGATAAATGCACCGGTACCGCCTGCGCACGAGCCGTTCATGCGCATGTCGGCAACCTCGATGTCTCCCTTATCGTTGGTGCGGAAGAAGATCATCTTGGCGTCTTGGCCGCCCAGCTCGATGGCGCAGCGCGTCTGCGGATAGAACCTGCTGATCGCGAGCGCGTTGGCGACCACCTCCTGAACGTACGAGGCGCCCAGCGCGGTCGCGATATCGCGCGCACCCGAGCCGGTCACCGCAACGCGCAGTGACTCATGGGGAAAGCGCTCGGCGAGCTCGCCGAGCATGGCGCGCACGCTCGCTGTCTGACACGCCCCGTGGCGGCGATATCCCCACCACGCCTCGGTCATATCCTCGTGCATCGCGTAAACTTTGGTCGTCGTCGACCCTACGTCCAGTCCTACTAGCACGCCATAATGCTCCGTCTCTCGCATTTTTCCCGCTAGAGATATACCACTCTACGTAATACAACAGACTGTTGTATTTAAACTCCGTATAAAAAGCGGCTGCCGAAACGCTTCAGCAGCCGCCGAATGCACCAACAGATTGTTCTGCGCGCTAGCACGTCGGGCAACGGAGCAGCACGGGCCCTCCGGTCATGTGCACCGCTCACGCCCGCGATGTCGCCGAGAGAGCTATCCACGCTTAGGGCTCCAACCAAGCAAGTCGCCCGCGCTCAGCAGATCCCTAAGCGAGCTACTCGCACTCAGGAGCCATAGCCTGCTCCAAGAGCTCGGCATGCTCCTCCTCGAAAACCGTCCCCACAGGGAAGGCGCGACGGAAGACGAAGCGGGAAATCGGACCGGCTACCAAAAGGTTCCACGGCAGCGCCATCACAAAATTATGCGGGATGTTGATCATCCAGATCGCGGGCACGGAATACAGGTTCGCAAGGATGCCGCCGGGCATGTGCGTCAGACCCTCACAGGCACCGTACAGCGACATGATGATGACCATGGGAACGACCATGCAGGAGCTGACGGCGAGCGTCATGGCAAGTGGCGAGCTCTTGCCCGGCGTGACCAAGTACTTAAAGGCGAAACCCTTGGCGAGCGGGCTGGCGACGAACCAGTCGCAGCACATGGCAAAAATGTAGGCAACGGGGAAGCCGAGCCACGCAGTGGCAACGACCTCGCCGTTGATGGCCCCGTGCTGCAGGGCAACGTTGTAGATGCTCATCCAGAGCACCATGCAAAAGCACATGATAAAGGTGAACAGCAGGCTCTCTCGTTTGTTGATAGGCATAAAGGGCAGATTCCTCTCTGTGTTGTACCGCGGCGCCACGCAACAAAAACGGGCGGGCAAGATGGAGCTGTTGGAACTTCATCTCGCCCGCCCGCGATACGTGCGTCTGCGACTACTTATGTGGTGGAACTACCCTAACACGAACGGCGCGCGCTTCGTAAGCGTTGAGTTTATGAAGATGCAGGGCACCGATAATCCCCCGACCCCATAAGTTGCGGTGGAATACGGACTGTTTTGACCCTTTAAGCAGCAATTCAGTCCCTATTTCACCGCAACTCATTTGGTGCAAAGTAACCTGTCCCCCTTGCGCCAATTAGCTGGTATGGCGCCAGCGAGGGTCGGTGAGGGTTCTCGCCACGCCCAAGCCAACGGGCAGAAACGCCACGATGAGCACTGCGCGCACAAACCAGCCGAGCATGTTGACCGTGTCGAAGGTGCACATGTAATACATAGAGCGATAGAGATACAGACCGGGCACCATAATGACAATCGAAGGCACCGTGAGGGCGATGCGCGGGTAGGTGAGCTTGACTTCGGCCAAGCTTGCCAGCAGACCCGATACCAGCGCGCCGATAAACGCTGCTGCCTCGGGAGGCATTCCCGTGCTGAGGCCCAGGAAGGGAATCATCGTCGGCGCATCGACAAGGGTCAGACGCAGGGTATTGGACACGGCGCCGATCAACCCAGCTGCCGCGGCCATCTTTACCGGGCTGTTGAACATCACCGAGAAGCCGAATACGCCAACGAAGCTCATCACCACGCGCAGGAGCGTAAGGGCAAGCGGCGAAAGGCCCAGTGGGGCAAAGTCGTCCGGCGCCAGGCCAACACACTCGGCAACCATCCAACCTACGAGCGTCGCCATCACAATAATCGATACGGCATATGAAAGGCGCTCGATACCGCTTCGCATGTCGAGCTTGGCGATGTCGAGGCCCGCCGTAATGAGCGGAAAGCCGGGAATCACAAAGAGCATGGCGCCGATATAGCCTTCTTGGTGCGACATTGCCCCCGGTATGACCTGGCCAAGGCCGAGCAATGCCAGCAGATACGAAACGCAAGCGAGCGCAACGCCGGTCGTCAGCGCGCTGAACTGACCAAGGCCTTGCTTGAGAATATGGGAGCGGGCAAAGTTGCCGACACCCGCGCCCACAAACGCGCAGGCCATCTCGATAGGGCCGCCGCCGAGCAAAAAGACGAAGGCGCCGCAAGCACAAGCTGCCGCAAGGCCCTGTTGCCAGGGAGAGTAATCGGGTTTTGAACTCTCAACGGTCTTGAGCATCTCGTGGTATTCGTGCACGGTAAACCGGCGCCCATACGTCTCGATTTCCTTTAAGAAGCTCTCCATCATCCAAATGCGATGGGTATTGACTCCCGTTGTGGGCAGGCTGACAACCTCGTTAAAGCAGTGGCCATCTTCGATGCAGGTGCACTCAAACGACAGAAGACTTAAGTCAACGTGGATGGTGACACCGAGTACGGCGGCAACACGATTCATGGTATCGCGCACGCGCCAGGCACCCGTTCCGCTTGCCAGCATAAGCATGCCGGTGCGGCAGATGATGGATGATTTATCGGTGAGCGGCGCATCGACGGCAAGCTCATCGCCTGCCGTCACGATCTGGTGCCAGTCAGTTTTCATATGGAGCGCGCCGGCACGAACGCCGTGGTGCATGGGGGCTCTCGAAAGCAGCGAGTCAAGGCGCGAAGGCTGTGGGGGCTCCGTTGATCCGACCTCGTCCTCATCAGTCTCTTCATCGACCAGATCAAAGGAATCAAGCGGCGCTGGCTCGCGACGATCGATTAGCTCCTCATCCTCATCATCAAAGTAATTGAACTGATCGAGCATGTCCTCTTCGATTGCACGCTCGCTCGCGTCGTCCATATAGACGCTCCCTTCCTACCGACTAACCCCCATCCTAGGCAGCAACGGCTAAAGGAAACATAAAAGAGACGACTATCAAAACAAGGACTGTCCCCAACTGCCGGCAGAAAAGGAACGTCCCCAAGTGCCAACCACGGCAATGCCGATGCTTTGGTAACGACAGCGAGCGGGTCGCATTTGTGA
>ENA-OQJF01000391-OQJF01000391.1-human-gut-metagenome-genome-assembly--contig:-NODE-391-length-11562-cov-3.100481_pt1 | contig 11562 bp, 9 predicted proteins | sample MGYA00242595_ERZ504761 | MGnify/ENA primary metagenome ERZ504761 (study PRJEB26092, sample SAMD00036367) | human gut metagenome | host: Homo sapiens | study: EMG produced TPA metagenomics assembly of...
AGTATGCTTACTTTTTTCTTATTTTTGTGCAGTCACTAAAACCTGAAAAACTAACATTTTACCTAAAATGAAGATTAAACGACTCTACTTACTGGGAGCCTGGCTCCTTTTGGGCGTCAGTGCTTCGGCCCAAATCACAAGTATTCAACCACAACCACAGCAGATCCTTTCACAAGCCCGAAACCTGAGCTTACCGGACACCTATCTGATTGTTGGAGATACAGAGGCAAACACACATGCCGTCAGTGCCCTGAAAACCCTGCTTGCCGGAAAGCATTCGGATAAGAACGGGTTTCGCATCTATATCGGTGAAAAAGGAGACAAAGCTATCCGCAAATTCGCCCGACAGATTCCTAATCACAAAGAAGGCTATTATTTGGCCATCAATGATAAAGAGATTGTCTTAGCCGGCCAGGACGAAAGGGGAACTTTCTATGCCCTGCAGACGTTAGCACAGTTACTGAATGACAATCAACTTCCTGTAGTAGAAATCAAAGACTACCCTTCAGTCCGTTTCCGCGGTGTAGTCGAAGGATTTTACGGAACCCCCTGGAGCCACGAAGCTCGTCTCCGTCAGTTGAAGTTCTACGGAGAGAATAAAATGAATACCTATATCTATGGGCCTAAAGATGATCCATACCACAGTTCTCCCAACTGGCGCCTGCCATATCCCGAAAAAGAGGCCCTCCAATTACAGGAGTTGGTAAAAGTAGCCAATGAGAACGAAGTGGACTTTGTATGGGCTATTCATCCGGGACAAGACATCAAATGGAACCAAGAAGACCGCGATCTGCTACTGGCAAAATTCGAAAAAATGTACGATCTGGGAGTCCGTTCGTTCGCTGTATTCTTTGACGATATCTCGGGAGAAGGCACCAATCCGAACAAGCAAGCCGAACTGTTGAACTATATCGACGAGAAATTCGTAAAGGTAAAACCGGATGTCACTCCTTTGGTCATGTGTCCTACAGAATACAATAAAAGCTGGTCGAATCCCAAGGGAAATTATCTGACTACCTTGGGAGAAAAGCTGAACCCTTCTATCCAAATAATGTGGACGGGTGACCGTGTCATTTCTGATATAACCAAAGACGGCATAGCTTGGATCAACGCACGCATCAAACGTCCGGCGTATATTTGGTGGAACTTTCCGGTATCAGATTACGTACGCGACCATCTTTTACTCGGACCGGTCTATGGCAACGACACGCAGATTGCCGATCAGATGTCAGGCTTTGTCACCAATCCCATGGAGCATGCCGAAGCATCCAAAATTGCAATTTACAGTGTAGCCGACTATGCATGGAATCCTGAAAAATACAACAGTGAACAGACATGGAAAGATGCTATCCGTACCATTCTGCCAAGTGCCGCAGACGAATTGGAATTTTTTGCAGCACATAACTCCGACTTGGGACCGAACGGACATAAATACCGCCGGGACGAATCTGTCGAATTGCAGCCGTTATCACAACGTTTTCTCGATAGCTACCTGAAAAACGGTTCATATACCGAAGCTGACTTCAACGCTTTGGAAGCAACTTTCGGAAAGATGGTAGAGTCCGGTGACATTTTGATGACCAACACAGGGAATCGTCCCCTCATTGTTGAAATGATGCCTTGGCTCCGTCAGTTTAAATTATTGGGCGAAACCGGGCAAGAAGTTCTGGCTATGGCCAAAGCTTATAAAGAAGGGGACAACTCACTCTTTATCCGGAAATACCGTCATGTGAAAGCACTGCAACAGCAAATGTTCCAGGTAGATCAAACCTATAACCAGAATCCTTACCAACCGGGTGTAAAAACAGCAACTAAAGTGATCAAGCCACTGATAGATCAAACATTTACCACGGTCACCGAACGCTATAATAAGGAGCACGGTACACAATTGGATGCCGCAACAGACTATATGCCCCACAAACTGGTAAGTGACGTAGAGCAATTACGCAATCAGCCGTTACAGATCAAAACCAACCGTGTATTGGTATCACCTGCCAACGAAGTAATTAAATGGGGAGCCGGATGCACGCTGACCATCGAACTGGATCAAGCTTATCCGGGAGAAAATCTGGATATAGATTTCGGTAAACCGGACGTGGCTGCCTGGGGACAACTTGAAATTTCGGCTGATGGCAAAGAATGGCAGAAGGTCGATTTCAAACAGGAAAAGAACCGCATCACCTTGAACTTGAAACAAACACCTGTGAAAGCTGTACGTTTCAGTAATGTCGGCAATGCGGAACAAGAAGTTTACCTGCGCCGCTTCATGATTACTCTGGACAAATAGAAATTCATTAAAAACTTATCTGTGCAAAAGCCCCTTCCGATATTTTCGCTAAAATACGGAAGGGGCGCACACAAACAAAACAAACAATAATTCATCAACAGCCTTCACAGGCTATACCGATGAATATCACTAAAGATAGCATATAAAGAATATGCTCGTGAAAAAGCCGCCTTTCCAGGCTGCAGAGGATAAGATTAATCATTCAGCATGTTCATTTATCTTCGTACAAGAGCTTTCTCTTTCCTGTAATACACGAAATTTCATTTGTTGCTGTTCCCGCCAATAATAAAAACCTCCACACGAAATCTTACACAAAACAACATATTCTGTTTTACGCTTCCGCATCAGACGTAACAAAGGAGTACACAAAAACTTATCCGGTTCGGAAACACGTACCCTGATTGTTTTCTGCCCGGAAGAGACTCCATCGGGGCAAGGCAACCAGTCGATATCAAGTATGCCCAGAAGAGAATAACAATAAAAAGCAGAATGTTCATAAGCATACCATGCTCCTTCTTCCTGATACAGAAAAATACAATCAACATTCTGTGCTTCTATTTGCAATATCTCTTCCAGGGTCATACTACCGCAACGTTCTATTGAATAACTACTATCTTACGGACTACAGTTTCCCCCGCCGGAGGCGGAAGTCATCTGTACAGTCCCTCTCCTGCTCGCTCCGAAAGCTACATGCAAATAAGCATGCGAACTGTATTTGCTACTGAGTTCCGACACCATGCCGTCTCCCGGAAGAGCTCCGGGAGATGCGGCGGATGGGTGTAGAAAGAGCCAGCCGGGAGATGTCGGATTCAACACCCGTACCGTCCAGTTACGATCGGTTGAACCGACCAAATCGAGGACAAACGAATCGGTATCTTTCTGATCCGATATGACGGGATTCCAACTGACACGAACCGGCTGAGACAGATTATCACACGTCATAGTCAAGGTTGTAGCTACGGCATCATTAGCCGCTGAGGTAAAATCCCCCGTAATTTTATATTTGTTACTTCCCAAAGCCTGGGCAGACAGGTTTGTCAACCAATTACAATCGTCAGGAAGGGTCAGAACCGGCTGAATACCACGACTGGAATATACGGTACAAATATCCACACCAGTTGCCGATGTAGTCACACCTGTTTTTCCATATAGGCTGAATACATTATTAGACGATGCCATACGGTATTGACCGTCGGCCACAATACAGGGCAGATCCGTGTCTTCATCCGTCAACTCCACTTTCAAGGCATTCGAAGGTGCAGAAGCCACAGCAATATCCGGGCTTTCATATCCCGGACCATTGACTCCCACCACTGTAACAATATAGCGGTGGTTGCGTACAATGTTCAAAGGACTTCCGTCATTACCGTTCATCACTACCTTATAGTAGCCCTTTTTCCCCTTATACCGGGCTGCAATCACTACTCCCATATAGTCGGAAGCCGAACAATTGCGCTCATAAATGTATAAAGATGGTTCCGCACCATTAACCCAACCCTTACGATAATCCAGATAGGTTCCACCGGTAACCGGATTTGCGACAACGGGAGTATTTACTTCTCCTGTGCAATCGGTCGGAGCCAGGAAGCCATGACAGGCTCCCTGATGTACAGTAATTCCCTCAATGACAAAATCACCCAGTCCGGTATTCCCACCTCCATTACCCTTCTTCACTTGTATACATGCTGTGGAACGCAACAGTTTCACACCCTCTGCTTTCGTTACGATATTGATTCCGTTCAATGCAAAACGTCCCCACATGACCAAAGGCATTACATGGTTTAACAATGTGCTCTCTCCTTCATCCACATGTTCGAGCGAGGCTGTCTGCAAGGAAGAGATAGCCGCATTTTCAGCCATCCCCGGAGTTATACCACCAAAGTTCAAGCGATCCGAAGTGCCATCAGCACTCCGACCGTTTGCAACCAGATGAATGATACGCCGTTCTGAAGTGGCATCCAAACGGACTGTGAAATTAATCCCCGTTCCGGTGACCACCAACCTGTCACTCTCTACTTTGACGCGTTCCATAAACTTTGCGTCTTTGTCGAATATCAACAAGTCTGCGTTCTTAATATCGGTATCCGTATACGGACCACCGGCACGAGTAAGAGTATTTACTGACTCCGGTTGCGGTAGGGTTACCGAAACAGCAACATCTATCTTTCCATAAGCGGGTTTCTGTTCCTCCTCTTCATGACTGCACGAGGCAAACAGAAAAGCAATCAGTATACCTATTATATATTGTATTTTCATATTATAGCGCATTTTCATTGTTTACACTAAAATCTATCTCCTCTCCCCCTGATAATTATCGGAATAAGTATTCACGATTACAGGAGTCCAGAAGGGCTTTTCTTCCGGTCGGAACGGAACCTTAACCGAATGAGACGAGCGAGTATTGGCAGGGGCAGCAGCAAGTACTGTTACAGATGCCGAATGTTTAATACGGTCATATACAATTGTTGCAACTTTTGTATACCCCCCTTGATCATACGTTCCATTACCTCCGGTAGTAGTAATAAGTACCCGATAAGTATCATTATACAACCTTTCACCACCTTCATTATAATAATTATATTTATTATAATCCCCGGTTTCAGCAGTTCCTTTAGACATTGTTCCTCCTTTATAAGCAGTCATCTCAAAAGTCATAGGAGCAGGTGCTATCCCTGAACTAAACCATGTTGCATAAACATCCAATTTTATTTTTCGGGGAGAGTTTACATCGCCTTCCAATACAGGGGCATTAAAAAATGTAGTTTCTCCCTGTCCTTGACGTGCATCACCACCCCACTGTAGCAGCAGTTTGCCATTATAATTAACAGTCTGATTCTTGTTCCATCCAACGGGCTTTTTATCATAAGAAGAATTATTACTTCCATCACCAGATACATTATTACCTTGGAATTCAACCGCAATATCCACATCAGCCCTATCCCACATAAATTTAACAACAAAATAGTCAAAAGGAGGAATTGTTACAATAATATCCTGGTGTACTTTTACCGTAACCTGATAATCCGGGCAATCTGCATGATGGAAAGTTAACGATCCGTCACGGGCCTCATCAGAAGGTTCACGGTCTGTTGTCATAGTCAGCACTTGTGTTAACGGATTCCATCTCAAATCACTATGAATCCAAGACTCCCATGAATCGAAAATAATATTTCTACTACCACCCAATACAGTCACATCCTGTGAATTAGTGACTGCAGTCTGCGCTGAACCTGTTGGAGCAAGTGCATTTATTACCCCATCATCCACATGAATATAGCAGTTCACTAACGAAATCGTATCCGTATCAAGCGTTGTTTTATTCTTCACAACAATCTGACCATCTCCATAACAAGTATCAAAATCATCCGGCTTAATCGTCGAAGTACGTGTAAAGTTAACTGTGGTATTTCCTTTTACCCCATTCTGTATGTCTGAAGTCGCTTTGGGACTACTACCTAAGAATATCCAGTCACCTCCAATACTCTTAACTTCCACCGAACGTTTTTCGTGTACTTTAGGACAAAAGATAAGTTTATGTTCACTAACTTTAATCGTACCTCTATCCGGTCTTTGTGTTACCGGTATTTTCTTGGTCACATTATTGGCTTTAATGGTAATATACGAAGTACGCGGATGATTATCCACATAGCTATCCAAGTCGGCAGTAATTTCCACCGCATTCCCATCCAACTTTTTCTACCGAAGTAATCCACGTGGCCTCAGGTGCCTTCTCCACTGTATATTCGCGAGCATTGGTATTTACATGTATTGTATCTTTAAATGCCATCCCCACCGAAGCTTTATCCGTATAAAGTTGGGTCTGTGACAAATCAGCTTCCAACTGTGTATCCTGCCAGTTCAATATCTCAGTGGAGACATCGAGCTTTCCACCAAGGAAAATGCGTACCAACAAAATTCCGTTTACTCGTGGAACCCGAGGGATTACCACATCCGTCTTCTCAAAACGTGTTCCTCCTTCACTGGCCAGATCGACACTCAGTTTAAGATGACTGGTAGTTGTGTCGGTCGGAAGTGCATTCAGATAATCAGTTCCTTTATGAGCCGGCACAATAAACCGAAGCGTATCACTGTACTGATGACCGGCCATTGCAGTATTATTATGTATAGTAAAAGTACCGGTCATAGGCTCCGCACTCACAGTAGGATTGTTTTTATTTGGGATATAACCCTCCTTCCCAGTTAAGAGTCGTAGGCACATTAGTCAATTTCATCGTGTGAGTGCCATTAATATCCAGTCCTCCGGCATCGGCTATCACGACTTTGACCAATGCAACGTTCCGTGAAAGCAATGCTGTTTCGGAAGCGACATTATCCTGACCGGCAATAACCTGCTGTCCGGTAATATAAGCCGTACGCAACTCAGGCATAGACGGCAAACTCCCACCGACAGAACGTGTTTCCCACATTTTCAGTGACGAACGTGCCTGTCCACGGACAGGTTGTATCAATCCACTGTTTACATCTCCGTCAGCACTGACCAATGTAATATCCCATGTCCCCACCGCAACCGGCATAGTGAGGCGGTCTGCAGCGTAAGTCACATCCGGCACTTTCTGCCTGAATTGTCCGGCAGTAGCTCCATCTCCATCAAACAGATAGACTTGCGTATTATTGATAATGTCTGCTGAAGCTCTTGTCATCCTGAAAACCAATGAAGGATTACCATTGGTTCCCCTCGGCGATTCCCTGTCATCCGTACAAGCAAACGCCAGAAAAAGCAGCAAGCCCATCAACCCTGTATATATTCTTTTTCCTGTCATAGTTCTTTTTTCATCCATTTTCTTCTGAGCGGACAAGAATACCTTACACTCGAGATGCAAGGCATTCTTCTCCCCAAGAATCATTTTATTTCCGGATCGTAAACTCTGCCGTACGTTCTGCATCCGATACACTGATCGGCTGTGCACCTGTAGGTTGGTTTACAGATTTGATTTTCAGTTTTACCTGTTTTTCCGAAGTATCCGTACTGAACAATACCACTCCATTCACATTGGCGGAGCTATGGTTACCGTCTCCACTGATACGTAGGTCATGCAGGTTGGTAAAGACAAAGTCTTTTCCTTCTTTTGCCGTAGCATCGGGCAATGTCACACAGTTAACAATGATATCACTACCTGTGGCATTGGTCAATAAAGCTCCGTCTGAAGCACGCAACAGCGAAACAGTGAAGAAGCCCGACACCACATTATTATTCACTCTGTGGTCACCCAATGAAGCAATGGCCAGACGTGCCGGCTGATCGACGACAATTCCACTGCAACTCAACAGTTCACCATCAAAAGCAACATTAGAACCACTCAGGCTATGTACTTTATTAAAATTCACTACCACGGTTTTAGGAAGTTCATAGCGGGTGTCCTCCAATGTCCTGACATTAAAGGATGATTTTTGCGAACCATTGGCAAATATCACTCTAGGAGTCAATCCCATATCGAAATCGAGCGCATCGGCTGTGCCTTCTCCATATATACCATCTACTATAATATTTGCCCCCGTAGCATTGGTCAAAGGAGTTCCGTCGGTTTTAAATAATCCCAGTTCATATAAAATATCTTTGGATCCCTCTTCTCCACGCTCAGTACGTACCAACTTCACAACTGCCTGCTGATCTTCGATAACCGCTTTCCCTACAGGCTTCACCAGATAACTCTGCTGAACATCCGACAATAGCAGTTCAAAGTCTTTCACGCCTTCGATCAGATCATTCGCTTTTACCGGAACCTCGATATCCTGTTTCACCAGATAGCGATCCGCCGTCCCGCGTGAAGGGGTGAAAGACAGTTTTCCCTTTACCGGAGTAAAATTATTAGCTGTTGTAGCAGATGCTTCACGAGTGGCATATCCTACACTTACAGGAACAGGAGCCCCTTCCTTTGTAGTGGCATATCCTGTCAGCGTGACAGTAAATACCGCAGTAGCCGTTCCGTTTACCGGCTTGGTTATTTTCACATCCGAAACATAGAGTCCATGTCCCAGTTTGACAAGGCGACTGCCACTGCCCAGAAAAAGTAACTCACCGGACGATGCAGTCAATGCCTGACGATAAACAGTAGGTTTATTGTCCGTCACATAACGGTCAAACTCTTTTTCACCCGTAGCAGAATACATACAAACCCGACCTTCATCCGAAGACAGCAGTAACACTTCACCGTTATTAGTTACCTTAACCTTATCAAAATTACCATCAATAGTGCGGTCAAACTCAGCTTTACCCGTCGGCAATATACGGACAAACGTTCCTCTGCGTGCATTGACATCATAAGTTGTTACCACCGATTCACCCGTAGTCCGGTTCATACCCACACCTCTCACACCTCCATTCGAGGTACCGGAATATAAAGCTGTTCCGTCATTTCTCAACAAGGCATAGTATCCTTTACTGCCACTTCCACCTACCAATATATTACCATTGCGAGCCACCTGAAGCTGATTAAGCATCACCGATCCCTGGTTGGCGGGTATCAGTGTTTTGGCAAAAACAATATCACCTTCCGGCCGTATTTTATAAATGATGCCTCCATCAGTCGATGAATTACCGGTAACAATCACCGAACCGTCATTGATATTGGCATTCATACCTGTCACGATGAACCGCTTAGCCGGAATAACAGTTACATAATAAGGCTTCCCTTTATCATCTAACCGGACCACTGTTGTCTGTTCTTTCTCCTTGTCTCCGGAGAAAGCCGCACATATATATTCAGTCGTATTGCCCAGCACCTCGAATTGATCACAATAACCACTTCCGGCATTCTTGTACTGATAAATCACTCTACCCGATTTATCCACTTTCAGAAGAATACCTTGCCGGCTATTTCCTCCTTTCGGCTCCATACCGGAAAGTATCAATGACCCGCTACGCAGCAAGGCTCCCTTCATGAGTTCACTCCCTTGTCCTCCTGCATAAATATTGGTAACAATATGACCGCTACGATCCAATATGACCGCCCGTCCGCTTAGTGTCACATTGTCTTTTCTGCCTTTTGTATTCATCACAGCAGATTGCCCGACAAGCAGGATACGGTTATCCTCCAACTCTGTCAACTCGTTAACAGCGGTAAATCCGGCCAGCGGCAATGAAAAGAGCACTTCTCCCTCTCTGCCTATCCAGGTAAGGTTATACTTCTGTCCCTCTTTACCCACCATGGCCACTTCGTCACCGGCTAAGGGACAAACCAGCTGAATCTGATTCTTATCGCCATACTTCTTATCGAAAACCACCGGCATATATTGGGCTCTCACTTGCAGACAGGCCATGATGCCCAGCAGGAACAGTATCCACACTCTATGAATTCTTGTCTTCTTCATATATCGTTTACTTTTTTATATTTCTACCTCTTATTATATATTTCGACACGCCTTGCCCTACGGTTCACCTGTATCCAATCGATACCTCCCTCCGGCCAGCGATGATACTCAATTTCCTCTTTCACCTCTTCCGGAGAAAGCTTTATCCTTCCATGAGCCTCTATGCCGAAACGTACGTTTAAACCATGATTGCGCAGAAACTCCGCAACACTTTCCGCCCTTCGCTCTGACAATGAATAGTTATAACTGTCACTACCTATCTCATCGGCAAAACCATCAAACCTAAGTTCGGAAAATTGGTAAGTACCCATTTCATTGATAAATTGCTCGAGTCTCCGTACAGATTCATCGGTCAACTCATCCGAATCGAAATCAAAATAGAGAGTCATCAGCAATCCTTCCGGCGCATACTGCTTCAGTGTGACAGACTCCGGAGAAACAGTTTCCGTAGTGCCGTTCAACAACAAAGCGCCACCTAAAATTGCATTTTCCTCACTCATCCCGTAAAAAGGCATCCCTTGCTGGGTTCCCAGATCCTCTACTGTACGGAGGTAATAGATATCGTCTCTTGAAGCCATTTCACGATCGGATACAAATAGGCTGTTCGCAAGTCAAGCGGACACATATAATAATCGTTGAAGACGGAATTTACCGGATAAGGAAAATGGCTGATACTGCCCGGAATCACTCCATCTTTATCATAATAAGCACTGAACAGATCATAACCACCGAATCCCGGCAATCCATTAGACGAAAAGATAAGACGTCCTTTATAGATTACAGGAAAGATCTCATCGCCTTCCGTGTTGACATCCGGTCCCAGATTAACAGGAGTCCCCCACGCCTGAGCCTCTTCATCCCAATGGACAACATACAGGTCGAACCCACCGTATCCTCCGGGCATGTCAGAGGTGAACAACAATGATTTGCCTTCATTAAACAGGTAAGGGTGGGCATACGAAGACATCTCTTCCTGTGGAAAAGCCGGAACATACTTCGTAAATCGTTTCTTCTTGTTCTTTAGCACAGAGTAAAACAACTTTGTACGGAAAGGACGTAGCTTCCGGTTTGCCATCTCTACGGTTGTCTTCTCTTTATCATACTCGATAACCGTAGCTACCATCGACTTCATATCCGGTGAAAAGGTCACCGGACCATTCTGTAAGTCAGCAGGTATTTTCCGGAAATAACCATAATATCTTGGAGGTTTCTGAGTCTCAACACCGGTTTCACCGGGTTCGTCAAGTGCATAATAGTGAGTACGATGGAAGAATAATTTCCCCGGATCATTGAATTTACTGTAACTAATGGCATAAAACGGTTGTTCCCCATAATTACCAACCCAAAATTCAGCGTTCGATGTATTCAGTAATAAGCGTTTTGCCGAAAACCCGGGATCTTCCTGAACCGAATGGCGCATGGCAAGTGCCTCCAATGTATTCTGATAGCGCTGATAGCGGCTATATATGTCTTTATAGGCATTATCCAGGCAAATGGCTTCTGCTTTGTCGGGCTTGTCCCTGAAAACGCAGAGCATCCACATAATCACAGACATCATCTACCCCGAGCAAATCCGGACGCAAGCTCATTGCTTTATCATAAATGCTCCGAGGCGCGACCATATCCCTTACCATGAAATACAAACGCGCTGTTTTGAGATGAAGCGCAGTCCTGACCGGCCTCCATCTTTTTTCACGCCTGATAGCCGTTTCATACTGAGCCATCGCTTTATCAAATTTCTGCCTGATAAAAATTACGGTCTGCCCGCCGTTCTACCCGCCCTATCTTCCGCTCCTGCGCAACGGAAGGCATAGTCCCTCCCATCAGAAAAAGGAAATGTCGGCAGCCGACTAGGAGAATCTGTATCTTCTTCTTTCTCATTTCAGCAACTTTTTATCAGTAACATTATCGGAATATATTATAGGTGAGATTTATACCGAACTTAG
>ENA-OQJF01000393-OQJF01000393.1-human-gut-metagenome-genome-assembly--contig:-NODE-393-length-11555-cov-3.059328_pt1 | contig 11555 bp, 14 predicted proteins | sample MGYA00242595_ERZ504761 | MGnify/ENA primary metagenome ERZ504761 (study PRJEB26092, sample SAMD00036367) | human gut metagenome | host: Homo sapiens | study: EMG produced TPA metagenomics assembly of...
ATTCTATTTTTTATTAAGGATTTCTGCCGTTAACTAAATAATTTTAGTTGGGCATTCTGAATTCATTTGGCGAACACCCTGTGATTTTCTTGAATAAGCGGCTGAAATACTGTGAATTAGAGAACCCTAGTTCTTGTGCAATCTGGCCAAGCGTTTTATCCGTATTTACCAACCATCCTTTGGCTATCTCGAAAAGTTTGAACTGGATATACTCTTTGAACTCTTTTCCTATTTCATATTTCAGTAAATCATTAAAATATGCAGGCGATAAATGCAGGAGATTAGCACAATATTCATCGGATAACACATCAGTTGATAGGCTTACTTTCACATTGAAATGATTATCAAGCAGATGATTGAATTCTCTGAACACCTTTTTATTGACTTCGCTACGTGTGATAAACTGGCGTTCGTAGAAGCGGGTACAATAATCCAGCAAAAGTTCAATGTATTTTGAAATGATTTTTTTGCTGTGTCGGTCAATGCAGCGCTCAAGCTCTTGCCGAATCCTCTCCAGGAACTCCAGAATAATCTGTTTTTCGCGTAGAGAGAGATGCAGTGCTTCCTCCGGACAATAAGAGAAGAAAGTATAATTGTGTATATTGAGTCCGAGCGGAGTCCCGCAAATCAAGTCGGGGTGAAAGGCCAATATCCATCCCTTGGAAGGAAATTCCTTGTTGTTCTCCTTCATACTGATTGACTCTCCGGGAGTCAGGCAAACGAGAGTTCCGTCCGAGAAATCACAACATTGGTGCCCGTATGCATAGGCCTCACACTTACATTCACTCAACAGAATCGTATAGAATCCGAATTTAATGTCCGTATGAGGAGATAAGTCAGCCTTCGAAAGGTCGATGACACTGACTAGCGGATGCAATGTCTTACTTCCCAGGCAACAATTACATTGATGCACGGTTCCTATTTTGAGTACTTTATCTCCCATGACGTTAACGATCTCTCCGGTGTATGTTCTTAGTTCTGCTGTTTATATTCATTCGGTGTATATCCGACATGTTTTTTAAATAGCCGGCTGAAGTGTTGAGGATACTGGAATCCCAGTTCATAAGCTATCTGGCTGACCGTTTGCGAACCCTCCAATATTCGTTCTTTGGCAAGTTCAATGATACGGCACTGAATATATTCCTGCGCAGTTTTACCAGTTCTTTTTTTTATCAGGTCGCCGAAGTAATTAGGAGAAAGGCATACCTTGTCTGCAAAATATTTCACGGAAGGCAACCCTTCGGTCAGTGCTACCTGCCCTTGGAAATATTCATCCAATAGATGTTCGAACCGCACGATAATGTCTTTGTTTACCTGATTGCGTGTGATAAACTGCCGTTCATAGAAACGCATACAATAATCGAGTAATAGTTCGATATTGCGGACAATAAGTTGTTTGCTATGCTTGTCGATAGCATGTTCCAGTTCGATTTGTATTTTATGTATACAGTCCGTTACAATTTCTTTTCCTGTTCGGATAGATGCAAGGCTTCATTAACTTCATAAGAAAAGAAGGAATAATTCTTGATATTCTGTCCCAGAGAAGTTCCCCGGATCAGGTCGGGATGAAACAAGACCCCGATCGATTTTGTACGTTGAGGAGTTTTCTTCCGGTTATCTATACCAATCACTTGACCTGGGGCCATACAGACAACCGTTCCTTCCTGATAGTCATAATAGTTACGCCCATATTTAAGGTCTCCGCAATTAATGTCTTTCAAAAACAGAGAGTAGAATCCGATATTCATGTGATAGTATTCTACTGTTTTTGTCGCTTTTGAAAAGTCGATCACATTCACTAAAGGGTGCAAAGTTTCCAGTCCGAATAATTGGTCGTACTGATCAATAGTTTCAATTTTGGTAATTTCATCCATACGGCTTACAGTTTTATCATAGGCAAAGATAAAACTTTTAAGAATATCTTATCTATATCATATTTGCAAAACAGTAATATAGGTACAAGAATCAGTAATTTGTATACAACGTTGGTAGTCAAAGGCAGAATTAATATCTTTGTTCCAAAAATTTTAATACCTACTTTTATGAAAGCATTATTTATTGGCGGAACAGGTACGATCAGTACCGATGTCGTAGCATTGGCACAACAGAGAGGGTGGGAGATTACGCTGCTCAATAGAGGTTCGAAAAAAACTGCCGGAAGGTATGCGTAGCATCGTGGCGGACATCCATGACGAACAGGCGGTGGCGAAAGCTATAGCACACGAAAGCTATGATGTCGTTGCCCTAATTTATAGGTTATACGGACGAAAGATGTAGAACGAGATATCCGTCTGTTTCAGCATAAGACAAAACAATATATTTTCATCAGTAGTGCTTCTGCCTATCAAAAACCGCAGACAGATTACCGCATTACGGAAAGTACTCCATTAGTAAATCCTTTTTTGGGAGTACTCGCGTAATAAAATTGAAGCGGAAGAAGTGCTGATGACTGCTTACCGGACAACCGGCTTTCCCGTGACTATCGTTCGTCCGAGCCATACCTACAATGGAACGAAGCCTCCCGTATCTGTGCATGGAGCTAAAGGAAACTGGCAGATCTTAAAGCGTATCCTTGACGGAAAGCCTGTGATTATCCCCGGTGACGGAAGTTCGTTATGGACACTGACACATTCTAAGGACTTTGCCAAAGGATATGTCGGTTTAATGGCAAACCCTCATGCTATCGGGAATGCTTTCCATATCACAACCGACGAAAGTATGACTTGGAATCAGATTTATGAAACCATTGCCGATGCATTAGGAAAACCGCTGAATGCGTTACACGTAGCTTCGGATTTTCTTGCCGGACATGGAGAAACTTATGATTTCAGAGGGGAACTATTAGGTGACAAGGCTGCCACAGTCGTTTTTGATAATTCGAAGATCAAGAGACTTGTCCCGGATTTTATCTGTACTGTATCAATGGTGGACGGTCTGAGACAATCCGTGCATTATATGCTTACACATCCTGAGAGTCAAACGCCTGATCTGGAGTTTGATAAGTGGTGTGATAGGATAGCGGATGCAATGTACGCTGCGGATAAGGCTTTTAAATCAGGCAAATAGTAAACCTAGCCTTCATATATTTAGTAAGGACCGTTTCGTCCTTGCTGTACTTCAATCCGTATACCGAAATTACCGTTTGCGGATTTTAGTTCGAATGCTCCCCGGAAATTATTCTTTTCCCAAGGCATGGCACTTCGGTTGGGCACTCTCCAACCGTCTTTGTCATAATCTCCGTATGTATTAATCCTCATACCGTTTTTTCAGCTTAAAAGATCCCATTTGCATGAACTGTGGAGAAGACGACAGCCCCAAGCCATACCCGTATCCGAAACCGGAAAAGGCAGAAGGAGAAAAAGCGTCAGAGAATCCTTGTGAGTATGTGGCATCCGTATTCAGACGGAACAGTTGATTATAGTCTTTACTCATATTCGGCACATCCAGGCTGAATTTAGGAAGTTTGGGAGGAGCTATATTCATCAATCCCATATCCAATAAAAAGCCGCCAAACTCCTTAATATTAGCCGAGGGGGCACGACGAATACTATCGGAAGGGTATTTCTGACTGTGCGGATGACAAAACCGACCGATAATATCAGACGAAAGAAATAAAATCAGTTTTTTCATCTTCGTAAAGGTTGATTTATGACAAAGATAGAAATTTTCATCCTGACTATTCGCTTCTGTTATATTTTCTTAGAGAAAAACTCTTTAAAAATAGGATGACAACATCTGTACATACGTTTAAGTAGCAATTAACGTGGATACTTCCCGTTTCAAGTAACAAAAGACATGACATTGAGCAAAGTTCGTATCTTTCCTCCCTCATTCATAAAAAGGAACGAGGGAGGAAATACCTTTTAGCGTATGGAAGCCTTCCATACATTAGCATACTCTTCCAGTACACGCTTGATACTCTGCCCGATTTTTACATAATCAGCTTCGTTCAAGTTGGCAAGTGATACACGGACACTCCATTTCGGTCCGGCAAAGCCACCGCCGTTCAGCAATACGAGCGAAGTCTCATTTGCCAGGCGAAAGACCACATCCAACGGATTATATGTCTTTTGCAGATAAGCAACAAAATCATCCCCATAGAATTTTTTCGCCCATACCAGCATATCAATTTTCCGAGTAATATCCGGCACGTAGAGGGTCTTCTACCAGTGTGAAACCCGTATTGTCCCATAATGCATGAAGGCGGCGATGAATGATTTCCTGCATTCTGGTTTTGTAACGGTTTTCCTTATCCAGAATAGCAAAAAGCGAGAACAGGCTCATCTGCATCTGCTGTGGCAGCGAAAGACCTGCGGTATGATTCAATGCGATCTGGCGGCTGTCTGCCACTATGCGGTCAATAAACTTCAGCTTTTCCGGATGCAAATCGATACTGGAGTAACGTTTGTTCAAGATTGCTTTTTGCTCCTCCGACAGGCGGGCAATCATTTTGTCGTAGATGTTGTCTTCGTGTAGCGCGATTACGGCATTTCTCCAGCCTGTTGCACCGAAATATTTGGAGAAAGAATAAACGCAAAGAGTATTGTGAGGCAATTCCGCCATTAATGACCGGAAATGAGGTATAAATGTTCCATACACATCGTCCGTAATAATCATCAGGTTCGGATTATCATTTTTCACGATATTGACAATCCGTGCGGCAGTCTCCGGGCTAAGCGCATAACTGGGCGGATTGCTCGGATTCGTAATGAAGAGCGCTTTAATCTGCGGATTTTTCAGTTTGTCAATGTCTTCATCCTTATATTGCCATGTATGTAATCCGTCGGCTGTCATCTGATCGGCGGATATTTCAGTCACGTTAAATTGATAACGTCGTAGCTGCGGGATCTCTATATAAGGAGTGAAAACCGGAATCATCAGTGCAATAGAATCTCCCTGGTTCAACAGGAAATTCTCTTCCAGCGAATCGAACAGATAACACATGGCGGCTGTGCCTCCTTCGGTGGCGAACAAGTCGAATGTCCCTTTCGGCGGACGTCGGTCACACATCTCTTGTGCCAGATAATCCTGTACGATCTGTTCCGTAAAATACAGAATACGGTCGGGCACAGGATACTGGTCACCGATGACGGATTCCGCCCATTCATGTGCCAGTGTGTCCGGGTCGGCAGCATGCTCCATTAGCATATAGTTGTAACCCTCTTTCAGCAGATTGGCACCGGGAGCCTTCTCATTATCTTTCAGGAACGCCTCAAAACGGGCAGCGATCCCTGCCTTTTGAGGGATACCGGCGATTCCTTCTTCCAGTGAAAACGCCCGGCGACATTCACAAAGTCCGAATTGTCCCAGCAGGAAAAAAGCTTCACGTGGTTCGGTAGCAATCCAGTTCGGATTACCCCGTCCTGCATTCAGCATGGTATGTGCTATCTTCTTGACACTCTCATCCGCCATGTCAATAAGCTTGTTTTTCAGTTCGAACGGACTGATCGTTTCCATTTTCCTGGCATAACTTTTGGTAATAGCCGGGCTATTGTCTTTTTTTTCCATAATGAAATCTATATTAGTTAGAATAGTAAATAAGTTGTCAAAAGTATTGGTTTCACGTTTACATCAGCAATACGATAAATACTCCCCAGATAATCAGCAGTGTGTTGCCGACAGCATACGTTACGGTATATCCTAAAGCCGGGGTCTCACTCTCCACCGCATCCTGAACAGCTCCCAATGCAGCAGTGGTAGTACGTGCTCCCGCCGTACATCCTAATGTCAGTGCAGGGTGGAATTTGAACAGATATTTGCCCATTAGTAACCCGCTGAGAAGAGGAATGGCCGTAGCCAATGCCCCGATAATGAACAAGCTGAAACCGACCTCCTTAAATCCGGCTACAAAACTGGGACCTGCGGCAATGCCGACTACTGCAATAAACATGTTCAATCCCACATTATTCAATACCCAGAGTGAAGGTTCGGGAATACCTCCGAAAGTAGGATGTTTACTGCGCAGCCAACCGAATATCAGTCCTGCAATCAATGCACCTCCACTGGTGGAAAGACTGATAGGGACACCTCCCAGATGCATAGTCAACGCACCGACAAGGCCACCGACCAGAATACCGAGTCCGACAAAAATCATATCTGTCTGATTCGTCGGCCGATCAACATATCCCATTTGTTTAGCGGCAGTTTCCACCTCATGTTTCATTCCGGTAAGTTCCAGAATATCACCGGCGTCCACCACTGTCCGGGCAAGTACCGGGACATTGATACCCGCACGTTTGATACTACGGATACTAACCCCGTGCATAAATTTCTGTGCCCGGATTGTCGATACCTTTTCGCCGGCGAAAGTCCGGTGTGTCACCATAACCGGCAGAGTTTCTGCCGGAAAGTCCAGTAGTTGCGCATCGATCACTTCCGGGCCGATCCAGTCTTCTTCGCCAATCACAAATTCGCGTCGTCCGCTTAGTACGATTTCATCCTCCGGCTGAAGAAGCATATCCGGTTTGACCTCTTTTACAACTCCCCGTTGTCGGACTCGTTCTACAAATAACAGTTTCTCCTGTTCGGATAGATACTTTTCCAGTTCACTCACCTTTTTTCCTTTGCCAAACCATTTATTTGTGATCTTATACGCACGGAACACTACCGGACGAAGGGCAGGGGAGAATCCGGGTTCATCCATTTCTGAAGTCCCCATTTTAGATTCCAGTTCTTTACAATCAGCTTTTACTTTATCCAATCCGCCGAGAAGCTTCGGACCGAGAGAAGCCAGAATCCAGGCAGAACCAGCTGTACCGAAAATATAAGTGACGGCATAAGACACAGGAATGGCATTAATATATGTTGCCTTCTGTGCTTCGCTGATGCCCAACTGGTTGATCGTATCGCTTGCCACGCCGATAACGGCAGATATCGTTTGTGAGCCTGCCAGCAATCCGACAGCCTCTCCGATATGATATCCCATAATCTTGGCAAGTATCCATGGTGCTACCAGACTGACGATACACATCAATACGGCGAACCCCACCTGTGGCAGTCCGTCTTTTTTTAGTCCGCGAAAGAATTGCGGACCTACCTTGTAGCCAACGGCAAACAAAAAGAGTAGAAAAAATACGGCTTTTAACGGACCGTCTACTGTAATGTTCAATTGTCCTACCAATACTCCTACCAGAAGGACGCTGGTCACTGTACCTAAAGAGAATTTCCCTATTTTCAGTCTTCCCAGCCAGAATCCCGCGAAAAGTGTGAGGAAGATAGCAAGTTCAGGGTGTACCCTTAGTTGATTGATAATCCATTCCATAATTAAGTTGTTGTTTTAGGTTATGCCAATAACAACAGTTATTGTACGCAAAGAGTTTGTTGCTTCACGTAGATTTGTTACTTTTGCACTTTCAAAATAAAACTAATCATATCCTGTATGAAATCAGACATAGAAATTGCTCGCAGCATTGAATTGAAGAAGATAAAGCAAGTTGCCGAAAGTATCGGAATCCCTCGTGAAGAAGTAGAAAATTATGGTCGCTACATCGCAAAGATTCCCGAACAACTGATTGATGAGGAGAAGGTGAAGAAAAGTAACCTCATCCTGGTAACTGCCATTACAGCAACAAAAGCGGGTATCGGCAAAACCACTGTATCTATCGGTCTCGCTTTGGGACTCAATAAAATTGGAAAGAAAGCTATCGTTGCTTTACGTGAACCCTCTCTCGGACCCTGTTTCGGTATGAAAGGCGGTGCGGCCGGAGGAGGATATGCCCAAGTGCTCCCCATGGAAAAGATTAATCTTCATTTCACCGGAGACTTTCATGCTATCACTTCTGCGCATAACATGATTTCCGCTTTGCTTGATAATTATCTTTATCAGAATCAGGCGAAAGGTTTCGGACTGAAGGAAATCCTATGGCGCCGGGTGCTCGATGTGAACGACCGTTCTTTGCGTAATATTGTCGTAGGTCTGGGACCAAAATCAAACGGTATCACTCAAGAATCCGGTTTTGATATTACTCCGGCGTCGGAGATTATGGCTATCCTTTGTCTTTCTAAAGATGTGGATGACTTGCGCCGCCGTATCGAAAATATCCTGTTAGGCTTTACATACGATGATAAACCTTTTACAGTCAAAGATTTGGGAGTGGCGGGAGCTATCACCGTACTGTTGAAAGACGCCATTCATCCCAACTTAGTGCAGACGACCGAAGGAACCGCCGCTTTCGTACATGGCGGTCCGTTCGCTAATATAGCTCACGGATGTAACTCTATTCTGGCAACCAAGCTGGCTATGTCATTCGGCGATTATGTGATTACGGAAGCCGGATTCGGTGCCGACCTCGGTGCGGAGAAGTTCTACAATATCAAATGCCGTAAGAGCGGACTCCAACCACGTCTGACTGTAATCGTGGCTACGGCACAGGGACTGAAAATGCATGGTGGTGTCAGTCTCGACCGCATTAAAGAACCAAATATGGAAGGATTGAAAGAAGGATTGCGTAATCTGGACAAGCATGTCCGTAATCTTCGTTCTTTCGGTCAAACAGTGATTGTAGCTTTCAATAAGTTTGCTACAGATACAGATGAAGAAATGGAACTGTTGCGCGAGCATTGCGAGCAGTTAGGCGTAGGTTTCGCTATCAACAATGCATTCACAGAAGGAGGAGAGGGCGCAGTAGATATGGCTCGCCTGGTAGTAGATACTATCGAAAATAACCCGTCCGGTTCTCTGCGTTATACTTACAAAGAAGAAGACAGCATACAGCAGAAGATTGAAAAGGTAGCTACCAATATTTATGGAGCAAGCGTTATCACATACAGCAGCATTGCCCGTAACCGCATCAAACTGATTGAGAAAATGGGAATTACCCATTATCCGGTCTGTATTGCAAAAACACAATATTCATTCTCTGCCGATCCTAAGATTTATGGTGCAGTGAATAATTTCGAGTTCCATATCAAAGATATAGTCATTAATAACGGAGCTGAAATGATTGTTGCGATAGCCGGAGAAATTCTCCGCATGCCGGGACTTCCTAAAGAACCGCAGGCGTTGCACATTGATATTGTGGATGGAGAAATAGAAGGTTTGAGCTAAAAAACAATCGGACCGCAAGGCCTCCCTGCTTCAATGAGTAAATCCCCGTCTTTCCTTATAAGCCAATAGGGAAAGACGGGGATGCTTGTATATAGAGTCCGGTACACCTTTTTATATCTCTTCCGGCGTACCGTACGATTGAATTCGTTTTTGTTGAAGAGATATTCCATATCTTTTTTTTGTAATAGGAAAAACGAAATTCCTGACAGATAGTTCGGATAGCAAAGTTAATAAATACAAAAAGAGGTCTGTCCTTTTTGTAAAAGAACAGACCTGATAAGTTACAGTATCCGATAATCCGAATATCAGACCTAAAATAAAGTATGCCTCTTAATAAGCAAAAAGAGGATATTTCTTCATTGTCTCATTGACACGTGCACGAACTTGTGCGATAACCTCTTCATTGTCTACGTTGGATAACACAGTCTCAATCATTTCTGCGATTTCAAGCATCAGATCTTCCTTAGCACCACGAGTTGTAATAGCTGGAGTCCCCAGACGAATACCGGAAGTCTGGAAAGCCGAACGGCTGTCGAACGGAACCATATTCTTATTAACGGTAATATCAGCAGAAACCAATGCTTTCTCTGCCACTTTACCTGTCAAATCAGGGTATTTGCTACGCAAGTCAACCAGCATAGAGTGATTGTCAGTGCCACCGGAAACGATCGTAAAACCACGGTCAATCAATGCCTGTGCAAGTACGGCAGCATTCTTTTGTACTTGTTTTGCATATTCCTTGAATTCAGGTTGCAGGATTTCGCCGAAAGCCACAGCTTTGGCAGCAATCACGTGTTCCAGCGGTCCGCCTTGGATACCTGGGAAAACAGCTGAATCCAGCAGTTGAGACATCATTTTGATTTCACCCTTCGGAGTTTTCTTTCCCCAAGGATTAGGGAAATCTTTGCCCATCATGATGACACCACCACGAGGCCCGCGAAGTGTTTTATGTGTAGTAGAAGTGACGATATGTGCATATTTAACCGGGTTTTCCAGTACTCCGGCAGCAATCAGACCGGCAGGATGAGCCATGTCGATCATCAGGATAGCACCTACTTTGTCTGCGATTTCACGCATACGCTTGTAGTCCCATTCACGAGAGTAAGCGGAACCGCCGCCAATGATCATTTTCGGTTTTTCGCGTAGAGCGACTTCTTCCATTTGGTCGTAGTCAACGCGTCCTGTTTCCTTATTCAGATTATATTCGCAGGGAGTATAGATAATACCGGAAGTATTTACTAATGAACCATGAGAAAGGTGTCCGCCATGTGCAAGATTCAATCCCATGAATTTGTCGCCCGGATTCAGGACAGCCAGAAAAACGGCTGCGTTAGCCTGTGCTCCGGAATGCGGCTGTACGTTTGCCCATTCGGCTCCGAAGATTTCTTTCAGGCGGTCGATAGCGATTTGTTCGCTCTGGTCTACAACTTCACAACCTCCGTAATAGCGTTTGCCCGGATAACCTTCTGCATACTTGTTAGTCAGGCAAGAACCCATTGCCTGCATTACCTGGTCACTCACAAAGTTTTCAGATGCAATCAGCTCGATACCTTTCAGCTGACGTTGGTGCTCTTTTTCGATGATGTCGAAAATTAAGTCGTCTCTTTTCATTCTTTTATAATAAGATTAAATTTCTAATTCGAGATACCTTATTTTAAGCGTACAAAGTTAATGAAAATAAATAAAGAAAGAAGGAAGTACAAGAAAAATGTTAGTCAAAAATGGAATTTGGTAGAAAATGGTCAGAAGATAAAACCGAGCGAAAAACTCAAGGCGCTGTCGCGGCGGTCGAATATAATCCGGCTGATTCCTGTGCTGCCGTCCGAGTTGATATTGTCATAGGTAATAGACTTGGAGATATTTCCAATTCCCTGCTCGTAGCGGAAATCAAAGAAAATACGGGAAATATTGACTCCCACGCCAATCACTGCACTTATATTAAACGGATAGAGTTTCTCATGGATACCTTTCTGGTCGAAATTGCTGAAAGTTATTTCGTTCTTCTTTCCCCATAAATAACGGAGCTTGGGACCGGCAAAGATAGACATTCCGTAAGGACCTTTCTTCACTACGTTATAGCCATACAGAACGGGAAAGTCAATACTGTGCAATACAGATTGAACCGAAGCATAATCCGGCTCGATAGCCGGATGTTGAGAGCCGAGTTTATCGAATGTAATCTCGCATTTGGTTACATTGTATGACACTTCCGGTTGGATATAATGTTTCTTCATATTGATACGCATGAAGAGAGCACCGAAATAGCCGATTTTATAATTATTCTGCACCTCGTCGATAGTCACATCTTTGATTTTCAACTCGGAAACCATAAACATGGAGGAATTGAACCCTGCCCTGACACCGAAGTTTATTTTCTTCGTATTGGGACGGTCCACCTTGTCTGCGGTATTGCGATTCTGCCCGAAACCGTACCGGCTACCGTCATCAAACCGAAAAATAGTAATTTTACGTCAGCATATTCATGGTTATACAATCCTTTGTCTTTATG
>ENA-OQJF01000394-OQJF01000394.1-human-gut-metagenome-genome-assembly--contig:-NODE-394-length-11553-cov-2.263697_pt1 | contig 11553 bp, 15 predicted proteins | sample MGYA00242595_ERZ504761 | MGnify/ENA primary metagenome ERZ504761 (study PRJEB26092, sample SAMD00036367) | human gut metagenome | host: Homo sapiens | study: EMG produced TPA metagenomics assembly of...
AGGGTATTTACGTGTTTTCTCGAGGTCGGCTGACTTCTGGCGTATACGTGTATAGGTGTTTCTCTCAGAGTAGTAAAGCTCTAAAACCTCTGATATAGATTCATATTTTGTGACCGTTAAATCGCTATACTGAGTCAGCTCTATTGAAGAAAATTTCCTTTGGTTCATTGCCGTCACGCACGATATTCGGCGTAAAACGATATTTTTTATGTCCTCCATCATCCATGTGAAGTTGCTTCCCAGGTGCAAAAGCTCATCGTGTGAATAGGCAGCTACAGGGGAGTCCGCGTCAATGCCTGCCCTGTGAGCCAGCTCATTTGCCACAAGGGGGCTGATGCCGGAAAAGGATGAATAGATAGCCTTTGAAACAGTAAGCGGCTTTGCTGATATAATATCCACAAACTGCTTCGAATCTACAGTCAGAGGATTATATTTATCCTCCTGTGTCGCGGGGATTCTGTAGGCTCTGCCCGGAAGCACCTCACGCACAGAGCTTACGGATGCGGGAATACGCTTGGCACTGTCTATTATCGTACCATCGGAGTCGGTAAAGATGATGTTTGAATATTTGCCCATCAGCTCGATAATAAGCACCTTGTGGCATAGATCGCCCATCTCGTTTAAGTGCTCGATTTCAAAGTTTATGATACGCTCCATGCCCGGCTGGTAAATCTTTGTGATGCGTCCGTTTGCTATATGCTTTCTTAAAACCATGCAAAATGTAGGGGCAGTGAGAGGGCTTACCTTATTTGTGGGTGTCAGGTAGATGAATGGAAGTGATGCACTTGCAGACATCGAAAGCCTGAAAGAGCCGTTTGGTCCCTTTAGGGTAAGAAGCAGTTCATCTGCCTCAGGTTCTGCGATTTTACTGATTTTTGAGTTTAGTATCGTGCTGTTCAGTTCTGCAACTATATTTGAAATGACTATTCCGTCTAAAGCCATGATGTTCCTCCTTATTTCCTATAAATATTCTAAGTTGCTGAATATTTATAATCATGAATATTTATATTATAATATATTTGACGAAAATCTCAAGGAGTTATATAATAAACTCATCTATGCATATGCGAAAGGAAAAATTATGATTAAAAGTATGACCGGCTTTGGCAGATACGAGTACGCAGATGCAAGCCGTAAGATTACAGTTGAGGTAAAATCTGTAAATCACAGATATCTGGATGTCAATATCAAGATGCCTAAAAAGCTCAATTTCTTCGAGAGTGCAATAAGGACTCTGCTTAAGGAGTACATAGAGCGTGGCAAGGTCGATATTTATATCACATATGAGGATTTTACAGAAAATAATCTCTCATTGCAGTATAATAAGGCTCTCGCGGGAGAATATCTTAAGTATCTTAATCAGATGGCGGAGGAATTCGGACTGGAGAATGATATAAGAGTGAGCACGCTGTCGAGATATCCGGAGGTATTTGCGATGGAGGAGCAGCCTGTAGATGAGGATGAGCTGTGGAGCAGTCTTGAGAAGGCTCTTCGCGGTGCATTTGAGCCATTTGTTGAAAGCCGCGTGCGCGAGGGAGAAAATCTTAAAAAAGACCTTTGCGAAAAGCTCGATAATATGGTATCATATGTTGATTTCATTGAGGAGCGTTCGCCACAGATTATTGTCGAATACCGTGCGCGTCTTGAGGAAAAGCTAAGAGAGCTGCTTGCAGACAATCAGCTTGATGATTCAAGAATAGCCCAGGAGGTCACTATTTTTGCGGACAAGATCTGTGTGGATGAGGAGACAGTCAGGCTCAAAAGCCATATCCTTTCCATGAAGGATTCGCTAAATGCCGGTGGCAGTGTGGGAAGAAAGCTTGATTTCCTCGCACAGGAGATGAACCGTGAGGCGAATACCATCCTTTCAAAGTCCAATGATCTTAAGATTTCTGACACAGGCATCAGTCTTAAAACTGATATAGAAAAGGTCAGGGAACAGATTCAAAATATTGAGTAATTTTAGGAGATTGTGATGAGTAACACAGGAAAATTAGTTGTTTTTTCAGGCTTTTCGGGTTCCGGAAAGGGTACTATCATGAAGGAGCTTATGGCAAAGCATGGTGATGATTATGCACTGAGCGTATCAGCCACGACCAGAGGTCCAAGGCCGGGTGAGGAGCATGGCAGAGAGTATTTTTTATCTCAGAGGAAGAATTGAACAGATGATAAAGGCAGATGGACTGCTTGAGTATGCCAGGTATGTAGATCATTACTACGGCACACCAAAGTCATATGTCAATGAGCAGCTTAACGCCGGAAAGAATGTGATTCTTGAGATAGAAATCCAGGGAGCTTTAAAGATAAAGAAGCAGTTTCCTGATACGGTGCTTATGTTTGTGTCAGCGCCGAGTGCAGATGAGCTTAAGGACCGGCTTGTAGGAAGAGGCACAGAGACAAAAGAGGTCTGTGCACAGAGACTTTCAAGAGCATATGAGGAGTCTTTAGGCATAGAAAAATATGATTATTTAGTGGTAAATGATAAGCTTGACGATTGTGTAGAGCTTGTGAATGATATCATCCACAGCTCTGACGACACAAAAAAGAATCAGGATTATCTTGTATCATCAAATATAGATTTTATAAATAAAATGAGAAAAGAGCTTTTAAGCTTTTCGAAAGGAGATAAATAATATGATACATCCATCGTATGTAGAGTTAATGAAGGTAGTAAACAACAATGTAGAGATAGGTGAAGAGCCGGTAGTAAACAGCCGTTATTCTATCGTTATTGCTGCAGCAAAGCGTGCACGCCAGATTATTGATGGTGCAGAACCACTTATCGCACGCCCTAAGTGCAATAAGCCATTATCTATTGCTGTAGAGGAACTGTACACGGGAGCTGTCAGAATCGTCTCAGATGATGAGGATTTAAACGAAGGCGAAGAGGCTTAATCTAGGAGGGAAAGGCTGTTTTGTCTTTCCCTTTAATTGTAAATACTTACATTTGAGAGGTACTATGAAATTATTATTTATTTCGCTTGGATGCGATAAAAACCTTGTGGATTCAGAGTATATGATAGGCATGCTTGCAAATGACGGCATTGAGATGACCGATGATGAGACGCAGGCTGATATCATTATCGTAAACAGCTGCTGCTTCATAGGTGATGCAAAGGAGGAGAGTATCAATACAATTCTCGAGATGGCTCAGTATAAGGAGACAGGCAAATGCAAATCACTTATTGTGACAGGCTGTCTGGCACAAAGATACAAGGATGAGATTTTTAAGGAAATCCCGGAGGTTGATGCCATACTTGGCACCAATTCATATGATACTATAGTTGAAGCTGTCCATGAGACACTTGAAAAACACAGATACAGCAATCTGCACACCTTAGAGGGCCTTCCCAGCATAAAGACAAAGCGTATTGTCACCACAGGAGGGCATTTCGCTTACCTTAAGATAGCGGAGGGGTGCAATAAAAACTGTACCTACTGTGTCATTCCTTCCGTCAGAGGCCGTTACAGAAGCGTGCCGATGGAGGATTTGATTGAGCAGGCGAAGAGCCTTGTGGAGCAGGGAGCAAAAGAGCTTATACTTGTTGCCCAGGAGACCACACTTTACGGAGTGGATTTGTATGGTGAGAAGTCACTTCATAGGCTTTTGGATGAGCTCAATAAGATAAGCGGGCTGTTCTGGATAAGGATTATGTACTGCTATCCTGAGGAGATATACGATGAGCTTATAGAGTCCATGATAAAGGATGAGAAGGTATGCCATTATCTGGATATGCCAATCCAGCACTGCAATGACGATATTTTAAGGCGCATGGGCAGAAAAACAACAAAGGCTGAGCTTATGGAGCGTATCAGAATGCTGCGTGAGAGAATACCTGATATCACACTAAGGACCACCCTTATATGTGGCTTCCCGGGTGAGACACAGGATAATCACGAGGAGCTTATGCAGTTTGTAAATGATATGGAGTTTGACCGTCTGGGAGCCTTTACGTATTCCCCGGAGGAGGGCACAAAGGCAGCTGCAATGCCTGACCAGATAGATGAGGATATAAAGGCTGACTGGCAGGCTGATGTCATGGAGCTTGAGGAAGAGGTCATTTTTGATAAAAATGAGACACTAAAGGGTAAAGAATTATATGTTTTCATAGAGGGCAAGGTGGCTGATGAAAATGCTTATATCGGCCGTACATACAGAGATGCACCGAATGTTGACGGATATATATTCATCAACACTGATGAGACACTTATGACCGGTGATATATGCAAGGTTATGGTGACCGGTGCGTATGAATATGATTTGATAGGAGAACTTGTAAAATGAATTTACCAAACAAACTTACAATCTTAAGAGTGATACTTATTCCGTTTTTTGTATTTTTCCTTATTTCACCGTTTTTTGACGGATACGGAAATTATATAGCACTTGCGATATTTATCATTGCAAGTCTGACCGATATGGCTGACGGAAAAATTGCAAGAAAATACAATCTTGTTACCAATTTCGGCAAGTTTATGGATCCGCTTGCAGACAAGCTGCTTGTATGCTCTGCAATGATATGCCTTGTTGATTTAAAGCTCATCCCTGTATGGGTTGTGCTTATTATCATTGCAAGAGAGTTTATCATAAGCGGTTTCAGACTCGTTGCATCAGACAATGGAATCGTCATTGCAGCAAGCTACTGGGGAAAGTTTAAGACAACCTTCCAGATGCTTATGGTTATTGTTATTATTTTTAATATCAATCTAAAGCTTGGCTGGTTAAATATCCTTGGAACAATCCTCATTTATGTGGCACTTGTGCTCACAGTTGTTTCGCTTATTATACCTGATGGAGTCCACCCTTTACACCACCTGTATTAAATGTATATACAGGCATTAAGTGCTGGACATCACCGACATCTGTTGATCCTCCCGTATGTCCTGATGCCTCGATCACATTTGTTTCCGGTGCAGAAAGTTCTGCTGCTCTTTTTAATTCTGGGAGTGCTTCTTCCGCAAGTGTCGGAAGGTATCCCGGAAGTGTTGTGATTTCAACCTTCGCTCCCATTGCAACAGCTCCTGCCTGGAAGGATCGGTCTGTTTTCTTCGCTGCATCGGTAAATGCTTCAATTGTTTTTGCTCTTACCAGTGTCTCTACTACAACTTCATCAGGCACTACATTTACCAGGTTGCCCCCCTTTGTAATGATCGGATGGACACGGACACAATCTTCATCACGGAATGTCTCTCGATTCAGACCGAGTGCCTGCAGACCAAGTGACGCCGCCGACAGAGCATTTACACCTTGTTCCGGTGTTCCTGCCGCATGGGCTGCCTTACCTAAACAACGGATCACTTTAGATACAAATCCATTTCCGGTTCCACTTCCTACTATGATGTCATTTCCCGGTGCAATGTGATGTGTAATGCAAAGATCAATATCATCAAATGCGCCGATACGAAGCAGCTCACATTTTCCACCGCCATATTTTATTTTTCCCTGTGCGCGCAGCTCATTCTTGAATCCAATCTCACCATACTCTTCCGCCGGTGTTGCGAAAAATACAACCTGCCCATCCAGTTTTTCCGCAATCTCCGGAACTGTAAGAGCCAGTGCTGCGCCAAAGATTCCTGCCATCTGTGCATGATGTCCACAGCAATGTGCCGCATCTGTCTCTGGATTCGCATGCGCATGCTCCGGAATCCTAAGTGCATCAAGCTCTCCAAGAAGTGCAAGGCTTGCTGTATCTTTCTTTTCTTCATTTAAATACGCTTTTGTTCCTGTAATTGCAAGTCCTGTCTCTGTGCGCAGACCTAATTCTTTCATCTTCTTTATGAATTTTTCTGCTGTATTGAATTCTTTATATCCAAGTTCTCCATGATCGTATATATCTCTGGCAAATTCAATGATCTCATCTCTGTGCTGATCGATTGCTTCCAGGATTAATTTTTCTGTCTGATCCATCTTTTAATCACTGCCTTTCCTGATTATTTAAGTTCATCCGGGATCCACCATAATCCATCATTGTTTTCTTCCATATACTTTTTAAACTCGTCTGAATGATATGCATCCACGATTGCCTTCGCCCAGGCAGCATCTTTATTCTCTTCTTTTACTACGACCTGAAGTACGAGATAATCCTGAATATCCTCGTTAGCCAGTGCTGTAGAAGCGTCAATCCCTGCATTGTATACGACACTTCCTGTGATTGCAATATAGTCAAAATCAGATTCTGCTGCAGGAATTGTCATGCTGTTCATTTCTGTAAATTCGATATTGTGCGGATTCTCTACAATATCATCCTGTGTAACTGTGGATGGATCAGCATTCTCGTCAAGCTTGATCCAGCCGATTTTCTGAAGCATCAGATAGCAGCGTGCTGTGTTGGACGCATCATTTGGAACAGCAACCTTTGCACCATCCGGAATCTCATCTACAGAATCATATTTATCTGAATAAACTCCTGCCGGAACTGTCGGGATTGGGCTGATTGCAACCAGATCTGCATTGTAACTTTTATTAAAATTATCCATGTATGCTGTATGCTGTTCTACATTGACATCTACATCTCCGTCATTCAGTGCAACATCTGCTGTCTGAAGGTCTGAAAGGTCAACAGCTTTCAGTGTATATCCTTCTTTCTCAAGAATTGGAACAATTGCATCTTCGAAAAGTTCTGTATATGGTCCCTGGGATTTTCCATAGACGATTTCCTTTTTCTCTGATGTATCCGCGTCACTTTTCTTCGTATCTCCTGAACCTGAATTTCCGCATGCCGCCAGGCTGAATGCTGTTGTCGCTACTAATAATCCTGCAATAATTTTCTTGATTTTCATAATATAATTCTCCTCGTTCTTTCTTAATCAATTATCTATGTTGTCTGAGTTTTCTTGAAATTATATTTCCTGCCAGCTGAAGAATCTGTACAAATACAACCAATACAACCACTGTAAAGATCATCAATGGCGTATTCATTCTCTGATAACCATACGTCAATGCCAAATCTCCGACACCGCCTCCACCTACATATCCGGCCATTGCTGATGCCCCAAGCAGCCCGATCGTACCTGTTGTCAAAGCAAGTACAATGGATCCAAGTGTCTCCGGAAGCAGAAAATACCGAATCGTCTGCCAGGTAGATGCCCCCATTGCTTCAGCCGCTTCCAGAATACCCGGATTAATCTCCAGTAAGCTATTTTCCATCAAGCGTGCAAGATATGGACTGATATAAATAACAAGCGGGACAAGTGATGCTGTACTTCCGATGGTCGTTCCAACAATTGCCCTTGTCAACGGCATGATCGCTACCAGTAAGATCACAAACGGAATACTTCTTACTATATTAATATAGATACTTACAATATTGTAAAGGATCAGATTCTCTATCATTCCTCCCTTACGGCAAAGTACAAGGATCAGTGCCAAAATAATTCCTATGATTGTTCCAATGATCAGTGACCACGCAACCATATATAATGTCTGTCCCCCACTGGTCAATAACTTTTCCAGTGATACTCCAAAATACTCTTGTTCCATTAAATCGCCTCCACTCTTTCTCTGATGACTCCATTCCCATCAATCTGTTTCTCAGCTTCTAGTATTTTCTCTTCTGCTCCGATCAACTGCAAAATGAACACACACATTACATTTTCCTGCAATTCTTGCACAGTCGCTCCTAAAATATTTACTACAATTCCATCCACATGACAGATATCCGAAATTACCGGACGTTTTACACTGCTTCCGATAAACTTAAGCCTCTCTACCCGGAAATGTTCTTTCTGTTCTTTCACAAGACTAATAATACTTTCCGGAATCTGATCATTTACTACAGTCTGAACGAATCTTCTTGTAACAGGTGTCTGTGGCTTTCCGAATACATCAAGCACACTTCCGGCCTCTACTACTTGTCCGTTCTCCATAACTGCTACTTTATTACAGATCATCTGAACGACCTGCATCTGATGTGTGATCAGAAGGATTGTAACTCCCATCTCCCGGTTGATCTTCTTAAGCAGTTTCAGAATGGATTCTGTAGTTTGTGGATCCAGTGCACTTGTTGCCTCGTCACAGAGCAGGATGTCCGGTGTTGTTGTCAGTGCCCTTGCGATTCCCACTCTCTGTTTCTGTCCTCCCGAAAGCTGGCTTACATAAACATCTTTCTTATCTTCCAGTTCTACAAACCGGAGTACTTCTTTTACTTTCTTATCAATCTCTTCCTTTGGTGCCTTTTCAAGAATCAATGGCAATGCAATGTTGTGATACACTGTTTTTGATTCAAGAAGATTAAATTGCTGAAAAACCATTCCGATTTTTCTTCTAAGCTTGCGAAGCTGCGTTTTTTTCAGATTCCCAAGATTTTCTCCCTGGACTATAACATTTCCCGTATCCGGTGTCTCTAATCCATTTACCAACCGGATCAAAGTTGATTTACCTGCTCCGGAAAATCCGATAATTCCGTAGATGTCACCTTTCTCTACATGAATGCTGACATCCTGCAGCGCATGTACTGTACCGTATTTCCCGGAAAATGTTTTGTTTGCATGTTCTACTTTTATCATACTCATCACTCCATCTATCATTTGATGTAACGCTGTTACTTTTTCGCATCTCAGATTCGATAGGCGTATGATACACCTATTAACCTACTACGTCAATAGGTATTATATGATTTCGTCGCTTTGTTTTATATTCCTACCATTTTAGTGGGTTGTTAGTGCATTTTTTCCAGTATTTTTTCAATAATTTCTCAATCACAAAATTTTCATTGCATTACCATAGGACTTTCTATTATAATAGAAATGTTATAGACGATATAAAACGAAACAATTTCAAAAATGTATCGTTTTTTGAGATTGTCTCTGTATGATTACAAGTATTTTTTGTAGAAAGGATTAACTAATTCATGTGGATTGCAGATAATTGGAAAGATTACGAAATTCTTGACTGCTCAGGTGGCGAAAAGCTTGAGCGTTGGGGAAATTATCTTCTTGTCCGTCCGGACCCGCAGGTCATCTGGGATACTCCTAAGAAGAACCGCGGTTGGAAAGAGATGAACGGACATTATCACCGTAGCAAAAAGGGTGGCGGTGAATGGGAGTTTTTTAGTCTCCCACAGCAGTGGCAGATCCATTACGGTTCTCTCACATTTAATTTAAAACCATTTAGTTTCAAGCACACAGGACTCTTCCCTGAGCAGGCAACTAACTGGGACTGGTTCTCTGAGAAGATTAAGAATGCTGGACGTCCGGTCAAGGTGCTGAACCTTTTTGCTTATACCGGAGGTGCTACACTTGCAGCGGCAGCTGCCGGAGCGCAGGTTACTCATGTAGATGCATCTAAGGGTATGGTGACATGGGCAAAGGAGAATGCGGTTTCTTCCGGTCTGGGAGATGCACCGATCCGCTGGCTTGTCGATGACTGTGTGAAGTTCGTTGAGCGCGAGATCCGCCGTGGCAACACTTATGATGCAATCATTATGGATCCACCGTCATATGGGCGTGGACCAAAAGGCGAGATCTGGAAGATTGAAGATATGATCCATCCACTCATCAAGCTTTGTACAAAGATTCTTTCCAAGGATGCACTGTTCTTCCTTGTGAATTCTTATACAACAGGACTTGCTCCTGCCGTACTTACCTACATGATCTCAACTGAATTAAAACCTTGGAACGGACATGTAGATTCTCAGGAGATCGGACTTCCTGTTACAGATTCAGGATTGGTTCTTCCATGTGGTGCTTCTGGAAGATGGGAGGCGTAGAAAGGTTTCCTTTTGTTTGTCATTGACGGAAAACTGCTTTTTAGCCGAATCAGTTAAGTCTCCTGCAGAGATTGTGAAAAGCAATTTCACATGAGTTCAATTTGAACTGTTTGGCGAGATGGGAGGAAACGTGATTATGAAGGAACTTAATTTAAAACATGAAGCCAAGCGTTACGGCTGTGCGGTTCTGGCTGCAACGATCATGGCGTTGAATATTAAGACATTTGTTCGTGCAGGCGGTCTTTTTCCGGGAGGATTTACAGGACTTACTCTGCTGATCCAGAACATTTTTCAGACATTTATGGGGATTGCAGTTCCGTATACGCTGATTAATGTACTGCTGAACTCTATTCCTGTATTTATTGGTCTGAAGTTTATTGGAAAGAAATTTACGATAAGTTCTGTCTGTGTGATCGTGCTTTCCGGTTTGCTTACGGATATAATTCCCAGTCAGCCGATCACTTATGACACATTGTTGATCAGTATCTTTGGTGGTCTGATCAATGGATTCTGTATCAGTCTCTGTCTGATCGGTAATACCAGTACAGGTGGAACTGACTTTATTGCAATTTATTTCTCCGAGAAAAATGGCAGGGATATCTAGGAATTATATTTCTGTGTGGAAATGCAGTGATCCTGACTGTGGCAGGTTACTTTTTGGATGGGACAGGGCACTTTACTCTATTATCTTTCAGTTTACCTCTACTCAGGTGATTCAGATGCTGCATCAGAGATATAAGAAGCATACGCTGTTTATTATCACGAAGGAGCCGTATCAGATTTATGAGGAGATTTTCAAACTTACCAATCATACGGCGACACGTTTTGAAGGTACCGGATGTTATACAGACGAGAAGACCAGTATGATCTATTCTGTAGTCTCTACAGAAGAAGCAAAATATCTGGTAAAGAAGGTACATGAGATCGATCCGAAGGCTTTTGTAAATATTATCAAAACCGATTACATAAACGGAAGATTTTACCAGAAAACCGATTATTAATTACTTGTATTCCCTTCCTGTGAGCGTATAATATAAGATACAAGGAATTCTGCTCGTTCACGGGACTTTTGATTGAACGAACAGTAACCGGCATACAAGGAGGGCGATGTATATGGGTAATGCAGCAGAAAGCACACTTCCTCACGGCAATACCTCAGGCTATGACCGCAAAGCCTGCAGGACATGCGCCTGTTCCACCTGTTATGAGCAGGAGTTCTGCGACAGATGCAGTTCCTGTCAGAATCAGTCACGGAAATTAGATAGGTGCAATGCCTATGAGGGAGCATATAACTATTAACCTCAACATATCCCTATCTGCTGCAAAATAATAAACAGTGGATGGGGATTTCTTTATAAAAAACAGTATTATATTATAAGTATAAGCAATGTTTTTCTATAGCAAGCCTCTTAATCAATATGCATTATTTACGGGGATTGCTATAGTTGTTTTGCAGTATCTGTAAACTGTGCAGGATGCTGAGCGCCAGTTCGCTGCAGAGGATCCCGTACAGATATCCCCGGATTCCCAGAACAGGGATTGCAAACAGCACGAAACTGATCCGGATGCAGACGCTGATCACACTGTGCAGCAGGCAGATGCCGGATTTTCCAAGGCCGTTGAGTACGCTGGTGAGAGTGGTGTTCAGGTACAGAAAAGGACAGATATAGGACATGGTATGGATATAGATTCCGGCTGTCTGACTGTGAAACAGAAAATTTCCAAGAAATTCTCCAAGAAACAGAAAAAAAACCAAGCAGGATCCGCCTAGCAGCAGACAGTATCGGAAAATCTTGCCGATCACATATTGGATTCGCTTTTGATACCCCAGAGTCTGCAGCTGGGT
>ENA-OQJF01000395-OQJF01000395.1-human-gut-metagenome-genome-assembly--contig:-NODE-395-length-11523-cov-1.887855_pt1 | contig 11523 bp, 12 predicted proteins | sample MGYA00242595_ERZ504761 | MGnify/ENA primary metagenome ERZ504761 (study PRJEB26092, sample SAMD00036367) | human gut metagenome | host: Homo sapiens | study: EMG produced TPA metagenomics assembly of...
CTGAAAGTCAAAGGAAGATTCTATATGGTCCACAGACCGTTCAGGCTTCCGGAGATCATGACAAAGATGTGTGCGTATGGAATTGAGCCGAAGCGTATGCGGCTGGTATATCCGTATATAGATAAAGAACCGAATATGGTTCTGATCGAGGGAATGAAGGGCGGAAATCCGAGGATGCAGGTAGAACCGCCGTTGGTTGTATATCAGAAAGATGGAAGTTATACGGAGGAACTGCTTGCACTCTACAGAATGAGTCCGTCGTAAGTAAGGAAAATATCACGGCGCAAAAGCCATGGCAGCAGATGGAACGGGCAGATAGGTACAGAGCAGGTACCAAACATAAGATGGAGGAGTATGAGATGGCAGGAACATTGTACTTATGTGCAACACCGATAGGGAATCTGGAAGATATGACATTCCGGGCGGTGAGGATATTAAAAGAAGTGGATCTGATCGCAGCAGAAGATACCAGAAACAGTATCAAGCTTCTGAATCATTTTGAGATTAAGACACCGATGACCAGCTATCATGAATATAATAAGATAGAAAAAGGACACAAACTTGTAGAACGTCTGCAAGGCGGTGAGGACATTGCAGTGATCACGGATGCCGGGATGCCAGGAATCTCTGATCCGGGCGAAGAACTGGTGAAGATGTGTCAGGAAGCAGGGATCACGGTTACAGCTGTTCCGGGAGCCTGCGCATGTGTGACGGCGCTTACGATATCCGGACTTGGAACGAGAAGGTTCGCATTTGAGGCATTTCTTCCAACGGATAAGAAAGAAAGACAGGCCGTTCTGGAGGAACTGAAAGATGAGACGAGAACTATGGTCATTTATGAAGCACCGCACAGACTGGTCCGTACATTGAAGACGCTTCAGGAGACTCTCGGTAACAGACGTATCAGCATCTGCAGAGAACTTACGAAGAAGCACGAGACCGTATTTGCCACAACGATCGAAGATGCGCTGGCATATTATGATGTACAGGAGCCGAAGGGTGAATGTGTCATGGTGATCGAAGGAAAGAGCAGAGAAGAGATCCGCAATGAGGAAAAAGCCAGATGGGAAGAGATGAGTATCGAAGAACATATGGAACTTTATCTCGGACAGGGAATGGACAAAAAATCTGCGATGAAACAGGTGGCAAAAGACAGAGGTGTAGGAAAAAGAGATATTTACCAGGCACTTTTATAGGCTGTTCGTCAACTTGTATAGAAAATGAGAAAAAGATTGTTCAACTTGGGCATTACCCGGGTTGAACTTTTTTTATATACTTTTATCAGAACGAAACAGATAACGACTGGAATAAAAATGATTATAAATCAGGAGGAATTATAGCAATGGCAAGTTTATCATTGAAACACATTAACAAAACATATCCAAATGGATTTGAAGCAGTGAAAGACTTCAACCTTGAGATTGAAGATAAAGAATTTATCATTTTCGTAGGACCATCCGGATGTGGTAAATCTACAACACTCCGTATGATCGCCGGTCTGGAAGATATTACTTCCGGAGAACTGAAGATCGGGGACAAAGTAGTAAATGACGTAGAGCCAAAAGACAGAGATATCGCAATGGTATTCCAGAACTACGCTCTGTATCCACATATGACAGTATATGATAACATGGCATTCGGACTTAAATTAAGAAAAGTTCCGAAACCGGAGATTGATAAGATGGTTCGTGAAGCAGCTAAGATCCTTGACCTTGAACCACTGCTTGACCGTAAACCAAAAGCTCTTTCCGGTGGACAGAGACAGCGTGTTGCTATGGGACGTGCTATCGTTCGTAATCCTAAGGTATTCCTTATGGATGAGCCACTTTCCAACCTGGATGCTAAACTGAGAGTTCAAATGCGTATTGAGATTTCCAAACTTCATGAGAATCTGGGTGCTACAATCATCTACGTAACACATGACCAGACAGAAGCTATGACACTTGGAACAAGAATCGTTGTTATGAAAGACGGAGTTGTTCAGCAGGTAGATACACCACAGGCACTTTACAATACACCGTGCAACCTGTTCGTTGCAGGATTCATCGGATCACCTCAGATGAACTTCATGGATGCAAAATGTACAATTAAGGGAAATGATGTTACTCTTACAGTTGGAAAACATGTTCTTAAGGTACCGGCTTCTAAGAAGCAGGCACTGATCGATGGCGGATATGACGGAAAGACAGTTGTTCTTGGTATTCGTCCGGAAGATGTACATGATTCACAGGCGTTCATCAGTAACTCTCCTGACAGCGTAATTGAGTCTACAATCAAAGTTTACGAGCTGCTTGGAGCAGAAGTATTCCTGTACTTTGATCTTGAGGGAACTCAGATGACAGCACGTGTTAACCCACGTACAACACTCAGAACCGGAGATCACGCAGTATTTGCACTTGATATGGAAAAGATTCATCTCTTTGACAAAGACACAGAGTTGACTATTACAAACTAATCCTTTACAATTAAACTAAACACGGAGGGGGTCTGTACTTTTCTCGGAAGGTGCAGTCCTTTCTTCCATCTATTATTATTTGTTTTATTTACGGAGAAGTACTAATGGCTAATACATCCGAACTTGAAAAAGGACTCAATGAACTAAAACGTTTAACAGGAATCACACTTGCATTGACTGCCGAAGACTCTGAGCAAGAACAGATGGCCCTGGAACAGATCCGTTGCCTCTGCCTTGCCTACCGGGAAAAATATAATAAAAATGATTTTCTTATGGGACTGATGACCGGCGGTGTTCCTTCTTATGACGTACAGCAGCGTGCCGCACGTCTTCACATTGCGCCGGAAGAAAATCGAATTCTCTTTTTGATTGAAATGAAGGAACCTGATGAGATTGTAGGAGAGATTCTTAAAAATCTGTTTCCTTCTCAAACAAAAGCTTATATCGTTCCTGTTTCAAAAGAGCGACTGGCTGTATTATATCCATTTCATGAGACAAAGGATTCCAAAGATTCTGCTGATGAATATGCAAGACATTTGGCTCATGCGATTGTTGATACACTGAATGCGGAAGCTCTTGCACATGTTCAGGTTTCTTTTAGTCAGATGATTCCTTCTCTTTTGGAATTATCCGTGGCTTTTCGGGAGGCAAGCCTTGCACTGAAGGTTGGAAAACTCTTCTATCCGGAACAGACTGTCTTTCCATACAATAAGCTGGGGATTGGACGCCTGATTTATCAACTTCCTGCTTCTCTGTGCGAAAGCTTTTCTCCAGGAAGTTTTCTTAGACGAGATTCCTGACAAGTTGGACGATGAGACGCTCTTGACGATTAACCGTTTTCTCAGAACAATCTGACATTGCTGAGACTTCACGCCAGCTCCATATGCACCGCAACACGCTGATCTATCGTCTGGAACAGATTGAAAAGCGTACCGGTCTTGATTTGAGACAGTTTGAAGATGCAATGACATTTAAGATTGCAACAATGGTTATGAACTATCTTCATGCTGAAAAAGGAAAAATTGCACTGCGGTGTAATTGATATATATTAAATACTATATAAGAAAGGACTTATAACTTATGAATGACGCATTATGTGAACATATTGTAGCCAGAAAGTCAAAACCAATGGATTTTATCATCCGCATTCTTATTATTGTAGTGATCGTTGCGGTCGCAATCGTAGGACTTCCGTTTCTTGGATTTTTTGCATTTGCACTTGCAGCAATTTTGGCTTTACTTGCTTATTATTTTGCATTTCCACTCTTAAATGTGGAGTATGAATATTCCCTTCTGAATCACGATCTGGATATTGATGCAATTTACAGCAAAAGAGAAAAAGAAAATCCAAAAATGAACTTAGATATTCAGAATGCCGAGATTATTGCACCAAAAGGATCTCACCGACTGGACTCTTATCATCCGGAAGCAACTTGCGATTTTTCATCCGGAAATGCAAATGCAAAGATTTTCGCAATCATGATCCCGATCAATCAGAAAATGACTTGTGTTTATATTGAACCTGATGAAAATATGATTGAACATATGAAACAATGGATGGGAATGAAGATGTTCGTAGATTAATATTGAATGTTTATTTCTAACTCAAACAAGTACCACAATCAGCAACTACTAATTGTGGTACTTGTTTTTTCTTTTCTGTCTGGTTGTAAATTACAAATTACAATTACATACGCAAGACATCATAATCTTATTTTTCAACAACATCTGCTATATATTTACATGCGGCAAGTGCGGCTACTGCACCGTCCGCTGCCGCTGTTGTAAGCTGACGTACTTCTTTTGTCCGGCAGTCTCCTGCTGCATAAATTCCCGCTTCTGATGTCTTGCAATCTTCTCCGGCAACAATAAATCCACCCTCATCTAACTGAACAACATCAGCAAATTTTTCATTCTGTGCAATCTGTCCGACAGCTACAAAAATTCCGGAAACAGCAAGTTCTGATTCTTCTCCTGTTACTTTATTCAAAAGCCGCAGACTTTCCACCATCTGCTCTCCACGGATTTCCTGAACAGTTGTATTTAAGATAAACTCTACATTTTCTTTCTCTTGCAGACGTTTTACAATCTGATCTTCTCCCCGAAATTCGTCTCTTCTGTGAATCAGATAAACTTTGCTACAGTAATTTGATAAAAATTCTGCATCCTGGAGTGCTGTACTTCCACCTCCGACAACTGCAACTTCTCTTCCCCGGAAAAACATTCCATCACAAGTTGCGCAGTATGAAACTCCTGCTCCAGTCAGACGTTCCTCTCCCGGAACGCCAAGATGGCGGTGTGTCACACCCGTGGCAAGAATAATGCTTTTACATTCATATTCTTTTTCCGTTGTTACAATCACTTTATAATCCGCTTCTTCACGGATACCTGTCACCTGCTCCATTATGGTCTGTGCCCCCAGCTTTACTGCCTGATCCATCAGATTCATAGAGAATTCACTGCCACTCACACTTGCAATTCCTGGATAATTTTCCACATTCGGAGAAGATGTGATCTGTCCGCCGAAGGTTGTTCCCTCGAAGAGTATGGTCTGCTTTCCTGCACGCTGGCCATAGATAGCCGCAGTCATCCCTGCAGTTCCGCCACCAATGATTCCAATATCATAAATCCCCATATTTTTTTCCTTTCCCAACAAACTGTTTCTACATTTTCTGATTGCTGTAATTCATTTTTCATTTACGCTAAACTGTAATATGTTTCAATCACTTCTTACATATTTCTGGACATATCTGCACAGACTTTCTCTGCCTCGATCACTGCGCTTCTAAGTCCAAATTTCTCAAGTACACGCACTGCCTCAATCGTTGTTCCTGCCGGTGAACACACCATATCTTTCAGTTCTCCCGGATGCTTCCCTGTCTCGAGTACCATCTTTGCACTTCCAAGTACTGCCTGTGCTGCGAACTGATACGCCTGTGGTCTAGGCATTCCCTCGGCTACCGCCCCATCTGCCATTGCCTCGATGAACATAAAGATATATGCCGGTGAACTTCCGCTGACTGCAACAACTGCATCGATCAAATGCTCCGGCACGATTTCTACTTTACCAAAAGAGCTAAGAAGCTCCAGTGCATAGTTCTTTTCTTCTTCTGTCACTGCATCATTCGGGCATGCCGCTGTCATTCCTTCTCCAACTAATGCTGGTGTATTCGGCATTGTTCTTATAATCTTAACTTTCTTTCCAAACTGCTCTTCCAGCCATGCGAGAGTCTTGCCCGGTGCGATTGTAATAATCAGCTGGTCTTCTCTTACTGCATCTTTGATCTCAGCAATTGTCTGTGCATAGAACTGTGGTTTTACAGAGAGAACTAATACTTCTGCTTTCTGTGTTACTTCTATATTATCTGCTGTCACATGAATTCCATGCTCTTTTTTCGCACGTTCACGTCCTGCTTCCATAATATCTGAACCGATGATCTCTTCCGGGGCAATAATTCCCTTTTTGATGATTCCGCCCATGATTGCTCCTGCCATATTTCCTGTTCCGATAAATCCTAATTTCATGATCTTAAGTCTCCTTTTCTTTTATCATTACTGTTCTAAGAACCGTGTCCAGTAACTTTTTATCTACATGTATCCGTCTCTCACCCAGAATTTTTTCTCATCCTCTAACGGAATTTCTTCCGTATCTATCCAGTCGATTGTAATAAACTGATTTCTGTTCAGTCCTTTTAGCAGTTCATTGATCAGCCATTCCCGTCCCTGAACTTCCATTGTAACGGTTCCATCCCATTCGTTCTGAACCCAGCCAACCAGATTTAGTGAATTCGCCAGATATTTCGCTGTATAGCGGAATCCAACACCCTGTACACGACCGTGAAAAACAATGTGCTTTCTAACTTCTGCCATATCTGATCACTCCCTTGAAGCAATTTATGTTGTACACTACCGTTATTCTAACACATTTTTTTACCTTGTACAGTTCTTTTCGGTAAACAGTTCCTGCTTCCTGTGTTATAATGGGAATAACTTTTCTGAAGGAGGGCTTCGAGAACGAATGAGTAATTATGAAACATCTCAGACTTCTGATCTGAAAGAATTGATAAATAAATTACGAGATACACAGACTCTCTCTAAAAATGAATGGATTCGGCTAATTGACGGAAGAACCCCTGAACTTGCCGACTGTTTATTTAAAAATGCGCGCGAAGTACGAATCACTCACTATGGACATAATGTTTATGTCCGCGGACTAATTGAATTCACTAACTATTGTCGTAACGATTGTTATTACTGCGGCATCCGCAAAAGTAATCTGAATGCACATCGCTACCGTCTTACCAAAGAAGAGATTCTTAACTGTTGCAAAACCGGATATGAACTTGGTTTTCGCACCTTCGTTCTTCAAGGTGGTGAAGATGGCTGGTTCACAGTTCCGCGTCTGGCTGACATTGTCTCTGACATACATAAGAGCTGGCCGGACTGCGCAATCACGCTTTCCGTTGGAGAGATGGAGCATGATGCATACCAGACTTTATTTGATGCCGGCGCTGACCGTTATTTACTTCGTCATGAAACTTATGATGATGCACATTACCGTATGCTTCATCCTGCTTCCTTAAGTGCACTTCACCGGCAGAACTGCTTATGGGATTTAAAATCGATCGGCTATCAGATTGGAACCGGATTCATGGTCGGTGCACCTTTCCAGACAACTGAGAATCTTGCAGATGATATGCTTTTTCTAAAGGAACTGAATCCGCATATGGTTGGAATCGGTCCGTTTATCCCTCACCACGACACACAGTTTGCGGATGAACCTGCCGGAACGTTGGAATTGACACTTTATCTGCTTGGATTGATTCGTCTTATGCTGCCAAAAGTCCTCCTTCCGGCAACAACTGCTCTCGGTACGATTTCTCCGACCGGAAGGGAACAGGGAATTCTCGCCGGAGCTAACGTAGTTATGCCAAACCTGTCTCCAACAGAGGTTCGCAAAGATTATTTGCTTTATGATAACAAAATCTGCACCGGTGACGAAGCAGCAGAATGTAAGGCCTGTATGGCAGCAAGAAACCTTCTTTCAGGAATATCTTATAAAATAATAGTTAGAATTGACTAACTTTTCACTCCGGGAAAAGCCGCTGCCCACATCATACGCCATACAGCCGCAGCTGTCAAGCGCTTTGCTTATTTTTTCCGGTAGTCCCGCGGGGTCATGCCGAAATGCGCCTTGAACGCCCGGTTAAAATAGGAAAGATTCTCAAACCCGCACCGGGAGGCGATGGTCAGCACGGTCTCATCGGTGGTTCGCAGCGCCTCGGCGGCGGTGTTCAGCCGATACTCGTTCAGAAAGGCAATAAAGCTCTGCCCGGTCATCTGCCGGAACCAGCGCATAAAATGGCTGGCGCTGAAGGAGCAGACCCCGGCGGCATCGGCTACCCGGAGCGGCTCGGCATAATGCGCCGAAAGCCATTGCAGCACGGTTTTCAGCCGCTGGGTGTCGGCGGTTTCGGCGGGAAGCTGCTGCCTGCCCTGCGCAATGAGCAGGGCAAGAAAGCGCAGCAACGCCCCTTTTACCAGCAGCTCATAGCCGGGGCGCTTGGCGCGGTTGGCATCCTCCAGCTCCCGCAGGCAGGCGGCGGCTTGCAGATAGCACAAATCGTTCGGGGTCAGCCGCGCAGGCAGCGACAAGCGCCCGCTTTGCAGCGGAAGCAGATATTTCTCGGCACAAAGGTCCTCTGCGCCGCCCAGAAGCTCCAGCTCAAAAATGATATTTTCGTATTCCATGCACTGCCCTTCGGCCTGCCGCAGGGCATGGAGGGTGCCGGGCGTAAAAATAAAAGTACAACAAAAGCATACCCACTGTAAGGAGCAAGACTATGAAAACTATGATCTCCCGCCGCAGCTTCCTGTGCGCTGCCGGCATCGCATCCGCATCTGCTGTTCTGACCGCCTGCGGCGGCTCCTCCAGCAGCACTGCATCTTCCACCGCATCCTCCGCTGCCGCCTCCTCTGAGGCTGCCTCCGGCGAGAGCGTGGAGCTGATCGTTTTTGCTGCTGCCTCCCTGACCGAGACCCTGAACGCCATTGCCGAGACCTACTCCGCAGAGAACCCCGGCGTGACCTTCAGCTTCAACTTTGACTCTTCCGGAACCCTCAAGACCCAGATCCAGGAGGGTGCGGACTGCGACCTGTTCATCTCCGCCGGTCAGAAGCAGATGAACCAGCTGGACAGCACCGCTTCCGCTGAGGGGAACACCGAGGGCCTGGACTTTGTGGATGCCGAAAGCCGTGTGGATCTGCTGGAGAACAAGGTCGTGCTCTGTGTACCCGAGGGCAGCGACAAGGGGATCGACAGCTTCGACAGCCTGGCTGAGCACCTGAAGGCAGAGGATATCCTGTTCTGCATGGGCAACAGCGATGTGCCCGTGGGTCAGTACACCCAGAAGATCCTGGCTTACTATGATCTGGATGAGGCAGCTCTGGCTGCTGCCGGTGTCATCACCTACGGCTCCAACGTCAAGGAAGTCACCACTCAGGTCAGCGAGGCCAGCGTGGATGCCGGTGTCGTTTACTGCACCGATGCGTACAGCGCCGGTCTGACCCCCGTGGACGAGGCTACCAAGGAAATGTGCGGCCAGGTCATCTACCCCGCCGCTGTGATGAAGAACGCCCTCCATGCCGAGGCTGCCAAGGAGTTCCTGGCTTACCTGCGCACCGACAAGGCTGCGACCGTGTTCGAGAGCGTCGGCTTCACCGCACTGTAAGCATCCGCTGGGGGGATGGTATGGACTGGTATCCCTTATGGAACAGCCTGCGCATTGCGCTGATCAGCTGCGCGGCGGTGTTCTTTTTAGGCATCTTTGCGGCCTACTACATTGCAAAGCTCCCGCGCGTGCTCAAAGGCGTGCTGGATGTGGTACTCACCCTGCCCATGGTGCTGCCGCCCACGGTCGTGGGATATTTCCTGCTGCTGCTGTTCGGCGCAAAAAGGCCGCTGGGCATCTTTTTCATGGAACATTTCGGCGTGAAGCTGGTGATGAACTGGTACAGCGCAATCTTTGCTTCCATCGTGGTGGCCTTTCCGCTGATGTACCGCACGGCCCGCGGTGCCTTTGAGAGTTTTGACGAAACGCTGGCCTGGTCGGCACAGACGCTGGGACTTTCCAACACCTGGATCTTCTGGCGGGTGCGGATGCCCTGCTGCCGTCAGGGCATTCTGGCCGGTACGGTGCTGGCCTTTGCCCGTGCACTGGGCGAATATGGTGCCACCAGCATGATCGCAGGCTACACGCCGGGCAAAACGGCCACCATTGCAACCACGGTCTACCAGCTCTGGCGCACCAACGATGAAGCCGGGGCCATGCAGTGGGTGCTGGTGGATATCGTTATCTCGGCGGTGGTGCTGCTGGCAGTGAACCTGCTGGAACGCAGGCAGAAGCAGGGAGGAAAGCGCACATGAGCCTGGAAGTAAATGTGACCAAGCGGTTTGATGGTTTTACCCTCCACGCTGCGTTCACGGCAGGGGACACTGCTACCGCCCTTCTGGGCGCGTCCGGCTGCGGCAAAAGCATGACCCTGCGCTGCATTGCAGGCATCGTCCGGCCGGACGAGGGGCGCATCGTGCTGGATGGCCGGGTGCTGTTCGACAGCGCTCAGGGCATCGACCTGCCGCCCCAGCAGCGCAATGTGGGTCTGCTGTTCCAGAACTACGCCCTGTTCCCCAACATGACCGTGGAACAGAATATCCTCTGTGCCCTGAAAAAAGGAAAAGACCCTGCCGCCCGCAGGGCCGCCTGTGCCGAGGCATTGCGGGCCATGCGGCTGGGAGGAACTGGCCAAGCGCCTGCCCGGCATCCTGCCGCCCCTGACCCGGGAGGAAGCTGTGGAGACCACCAAGATCTATTCCATTGCGGGCCAGCTGCCCAAGGGGCGGGGTCTGATCTCCGCCCGACCCTTCCGCAGTCCGCACCACTCGGCCAGCGCGGCGGCACTGGCGGGCGGCGGCACTACCTTCCGGCCCGGCGAGTGCAGCCTTGCCGACTGCGGCGTACTGTTTCTGGACGAGCTGGTTTATACGATTGGAAGCAAACTGTTTGATGAGCAGCTCCTTCTGGATTTTCTGGATCACAAGCCGGAGAAGCTGGAAGTGATTCTGACCGGGCAGGGACCGTCGGAGGCGCTGATTGAGCGGGCGGACTATGTTTCGGAGCTGAAAAAAATCAAGCATCCGTTTGACAAGGGTCTTGCGGCAAGAGATGGAATCGAGCGGTAACGCTGAAAAAACAAGAAAAAAGATACTGTTCTGCGGGGAAGATGATTCCATGCAGAACAGTATCTTTTTCTTGATTTTGCGGGCAATGAACCAAAATCTGTGATGGAACAAGTTTCTGGTGATTGCCGCGATAACCTGAGAAGTATCTGGAAGCCGCTGTAAGACAGAAAATAACGTTATTATTTCGCACCGCGATCCGCAATCATTTTCGTGGATTTCTTCACGCAGTACAGACATGTCGGTGCGATATAGCAGCAGGCGGCGAGCCACGCAGCCTGATCCGCAAAGCAGATTGCGGTGAAGCCAAACGCACCGACAAATCCCAGGCAGACAATCGTTCGTGCCAGCATCTCCATTACGCCGGAGAAAACGGCTCTTCCCGAGTAGCCAAGTCCCTGCGTTACCATACGGCAGACATTCAAAATACCAAGCATCCAGTAGAAAAATCCGAGGCAGCGCAGATATTTTGCAGAAGCGTTGATTGCTTCAAAAGCAGAGCTGACAATAAAGAGCTTTGTCAGCGGCCGTCCGAACAGAATCATGATGACACCCGCAAACGCACCATAGCCGACACCGACAAGCACACCCTGGCGGAGTCCCTGATGGATTCGCTTTGCCTGGCCTGCTCCGAGATTCTGACTGCAGAAGACGGAAGCCGCGGTACTGATCGCATCAAACGGACACATCATAAACTGTTTGATTTTCATAGCAGCTGTGAACGCCGAAACATAAACACTGCCAAGTCCATTATTCGCTGACTGCATTACCATACTGCCGATCGCTGTGATCGAAAACTGCAGTCCCGTCGGAATGCCCATTGCGAGGAGTT
>ENA-OQJF01000396-OQJF01000396.1-human-gut-metagenome-genome-assembly--contig:-NODE-396-length-11498-cov-3.309999_pt1 | contig 11498 bp, 10 predicted proteins | sample MGYA00242595_ERZ504761 | MGnify/ENA primary metagenome ERZ504761 (study PRJEB26092, sample SAMD00036367) | human gut metagenome | host: Homo sapiens | study: EMG produced TPA metagenomics assembly of...
CTACTCAAAAGCGGAACTAGGACAGATAAAACACGTGGATTCTTTGTATTAGGACTTTGTTAACTTCTAAATATTGCAAAAAGTTTCCCTCCCCTCTGCCGCTCGTCAGAAGCAGGGGTAAAATTTTTAATCGTATTTTGTTTCATTTTTCAGTATTGACTACTCCAAAAGAGCAGGTACAAAGGTTTCTCCGTTACCTACGAAGTAACGGGCCGTCTATTATTGAAACTTAGTGTTTAATAATATATTATTAATGTAATTTTTAAGTAGTTATGAAGAAAAATTTTGTTAGGGTAATGCTTTTCGGGGCATTGACGCTTGCAGTCACTACAACAGTCACAAGTTGTAAGGATTATGATGACGACATTAAAGGCTTGCAGGAACAGGTCGATAATATTAAATCGACTAATCCTGTGAGCACGGAAGACATGAAAGCTGCTGTTGATGCGGCAACGAAAGCTTTGGAAAAGAAGGTTAAAGACTTGCAGGATCTGGTTGACGGCAAAGTTACTGCCACTGATTTGGAAGCCAAAATTAAAGAATTGGAAGGTAAGCTGGCAGCTGGTGATAAAACCGTAGCTGATGCCTTGGCAGCAGCTAAGACTGAACTTACTGAATTAATAAATGGTAAAGCTAGTCAGGCAACAGTTGATGCCATTAATAGAGATATTGAGGCTTTGAAGGGAATGAAGACGACTCTTCAGGCTTTGATTGATGCAGAAAATAAGTTTATTGCTAATCCGGAGGATTTGAGCGGCTTCGAAAACACTAGCTTCGATAAATTCATCAATCAGAGCATTATAAATGCACTGAACGATAAAGGTGAAAACAAGGGAGCTATTGCCCAATATGTAATCACAACTGTACAAGCCGGTGTTGCATCAAATGGTAAAGCACTGAATGAGCACATTGAAGGCCTCGGAATAACCGGTGTAAAGGATTTGACGGGATTTGTAGATAAAATCTACAATGAAATCTTTAAAGAAGGCGGTGTTATCAAAAAACAACTGGACAGTTTGGATGAACTGTTGAGAGCTATCAATGCACACGTAGGTACTGAGGAAGGTCAGTCTAAAGACTATGCAGCACTTATCGATGAGATTGTAGCTGCAAAAAATGCTTTGACTGCACTCCAAATTCCTGAAGGTAAGACTTTTGGGGAGGCTGTACAAGGCATCATTGACGCTGAATTAACAAATGTAGAGTCTACATTAGGTAAGTTGCAATCGGAATTAAAAGCAGAAATTACAGCACTGAAAGGCATGATCCAAAGTATCGTATACGTACCGGAATATGCAGACGGACTGGTTCAGCTTAGTACGTTCTATGCTAAGTTTGGTTCTAACGATAATGTAGCCGATTGGGAACCGATGATTAGCGGTGGCGATGTGAAAGTGAGATTCCGTGTATCCCCGAGTAGTGCAGCGAAGGAACTGATTGATAATTTTGGACAGGCAACTGCTAAATATAATGTTGCAGTAGATTATCAGACGGTGAAAACACGTGCTACAGGTGAATTGTTCAATATTACAAAGATTGAAGCTGTAAAGGACGAAGCCAATCTGATTGAGGTGACTTTAGATGCTAGTAAGGCAGCAGCTAGCTATGCAATCGCTTTGACACTGACGGATAAGGTTGAAGGTGAGGCGAAGACTTTGAATGATATTTCTTCAAACTATTTCGTTGCTGTGAAGAATGTTCTGTATATTGACAAGGTAGAGTGGACTCCGAAAGAAAAGCCGACAACATTAGTTAAAGGAAACACTATCGACTATAAAACGGGTGGTGATTATACTTTGACAGTTCATTCATCAGTAGGTGCTAATGGAGTTGTTGAAGGCGAAGCCGACACAAGAACGAAGCTAAGTCAATATGGAATTTCTGCAGATAAGTTCCCTATGGAGTTAACTCTGGGAGGTACTAATGCCGCTAATTTTGAATTGTCTGAAGCAGGCGTGTTGTCTGCAAAAGAAGCAGCAGTAGTAAGTAACGTGGCGAAAGTATCGTATACAATAACAGTGTCTGGTCTGGGTACTTCTTCTGAAAAAACAGTAGAATATACTGGTGATTATGGAGATGTTAAATTGATCACTGAAGGTGAAGCACAAGAAGTTGTACTTGCTGCTGCGCAATTACCTCTTCTGTGGAATGGAGCAGAGAAATCATATACACTCGACGAAACTGCAGAAAGTGCTACCGTAGCTGCCGTAGCTAAGATAAAGGAAGCATTGGGCGTTGATAATTTCAACAATTGTACATTTGCGGCAGTTCCGGAAACTCAGACAATTAAGTTGGGCAATTCTAGCGGTGCTCTTGTCTTGAAAGTTCCTGCAAGCACAGTATGCGAAGCTACTGATATTACTACTAGAATTACTAGTCAAGACGGTACAAGAGCATTAATGTAACACTGAAAGGTGTAACGGTAAGCTATCCTGATGCAAATGATGCAGCTTTCAAACTAATAGATAATGCTCAGACTTGGGACGGAAGTAAAGCAGTACTGGGTCGTACATTTACAGGTGAAGGTACTCAGGCAAGTAATTATACAGCTGTAACAGCAACTAGAAACCTGAAAGAACTTTATTCTAACTATGCAGTTGTTGAGAGCAGTTTTACTGGCTTAGGTTCCGGTGCTACTTTAAAGTTTGCTCCTGTTCTTGCTGACGGTGAAAGTTCTATTACGGGTGTCACTGTAAGTGAAAGTGGTGATGTAACTGTAACTAAATCTTATGAAGGCGATCCTATTAAAGTAACACTGACAGGAAAGTGCGGTGAACATGAAGTATTCTCTAAAGAAATTGCAGTGACAATTCCTGCTGATAAGCTGAACGGAACATTTGCATATAGTGCAGAAAAACCGGAAGATCAAGGTAAACTTACTTATGATGTAACTTCAGTAGAAAAGAGAAAAGCAGGTCTTAATTTGAAAACTGCTCTTGTTTGGAAGGATGCTACTGCTGCTGAAAACAAAATATGGCCGGAAGCTGCTGAGAATATTTACAGCAACAATAAACCTATGACCATATATGGTTTCAGTGTAGAATATACAATGGAAGAAGGTGCTAATAACGGCTCCTTTGAACCTACTGTTACTGACGGCGTGCTCAAATTGACAACAACGGCAGCCAATTGGTCTGTAAGTTCAAAACCAATGGAAGTAAAAGTAACAGTTACTCCTAAATCTCCTTGGGGTGCTATGGAGGCTAAAACTGTAACAGTTACAGTTCCTGCATGGTAATAAGCCTTTGATGTATCAGACGATATCTCTCGTGATTCCCGGATTCATTTTCTGAAAGACCGGGAGATATCTTTGAAATCAACAAGATAAACCCTTCTTCGCCCTTGTGGTGAAGAAAACGCCGAGAAGCACCAGTACGAAGCCATTCGCTTGTGAAAGTCAATCCTTCTATGCTGTGCTTCTTAAGAAAAGGGATGTCTTCCTAATAATTTCCCACTGACATCCCTTTTGCTAACTCTTAATGCATCTCCCTTATTATACCGGTCACAATTAGCCGGTCATGATTTCCCCTATGAAAGGGGGATGTCTTGAGAATACAAAAAGCCCGTGCTTGCGAAAGTCCGGGCTTTTCGTCCTTACATCTCCTTCTCTCTTATTCTAAAGGAAAAATGTTCTTTGTGAACAACTCATTTTTTATTCCAACCAGTTCTTATTCAACAAAAAAGCCTTATCTTTGTTGTAAGATACACAATCAACACGTATAATGGGAAGATTTATTAATCCCTTTACCGATTACGGCTTTAAGTTTTTATTCGGCAGAGAGGTAGAAAAGGAGTTATTAATCAGCTTCTTAAATGATTTGCTCGTAGGAGAGCATGTGATAACCGACATTCAGTTCCTCAACAACGAACAACAGCCGGAAGTAAAAAATGAACGAGGGATCATCTACGATATCTACTGCATGACCGATACAGGTGAGCGTATTATCGTGGAAATGCAGAATCGGGAACAACCTTATTTTAAGGACCGTGCTCTTTTCTATCTCTCAAGGGCCATTACGCAACAAGCCAAAAGGGGACAATGGAATTTCCGGTTGGATGCTGTATATGGAGTGTTCTTCATGAACTTTGTAATGGACAAGGACATGCCTGCAACGATAAGGACAGATGTTGTCTTATCCGACCGGGCTACAGGAAAGCTCTTTAATGACAAGTTTCGGCAAATCTTTATCGAATTGCCAAACTTTAATAAAGAAGAGGATGAATGCAATACGGATTTTGAACGCTGGATTTATATATTAAAGCATATGGATACACTTGACAGAATGCCTTTTAAGGCACGAAAAGCCGTCTTCGAACGACTGGAAAAGCTGGCTTCCAAAGCAAATATGACCCAGGAGGAAAGAGCACAGTACGAAGAAGAATGGAAAGTCTACAATGACTATTTCAATACGCTGGATTTTGCTGAAAAGAAGGGGATGCAGAAAGGGATGCAGAAAGAAAAGGAAGTAACAGCCCGTATCATGAAATCCAAAGGTCTTTCTCTCGAACTAATTTCGGAATGTACCGGACTTACAACCGAAGAAATTGAAAAATTGGAATGATAGAAACAAAAAGGCGACCCGTTTCCCACGAGCCGCCTTTTCTGTCTATTTGATTTCGATTTCTTCCTTCATGTCGATTTCTTCTCCATGTGTATCATAGAACACATATTGTAAGAAAGCGAGTTTCTGACTTGGAATAACCTTGATACCGAATCCGTATTTCATCTGCCATTTCCGTTTCAGGGAAACGAGTCCCTGATTGATGTAGGCGGCAACATACGGATGGACGTGTAACGAGAATTTCTTAACCTTCAGTTTGTTGACCAGATAATCAATTTTACTCTCCAAAGTGTCCGTAAAGAGAATGGACGACTTGATAGTGCCTTTTCCGAAGCAGGTAGGACAAATTTCGGTCGTGTTGACGTCCATAGCCGGACGCACACGCTGGCGTGTAATCTGCATCAGCCCGAATTTGCTGAGCGGCAGAATATTATGCCGTGCCCTGTCTTTCTGCATATTGGCACACATCCGTTCATAAAGCTTCTGACGGTTTTCGGCTTCATTCATGTCGATGAAGTCTACGACAATGATACCACCCATATCTCTTAATCGCAGTTGGCGAGCCAGCTCGTCGGCGGCTCCCAGGTTTACTTCGAGTGCGTTACCTTCCTGCCCGTTGGCATTCTTGGTGCGGTTACCGCTGTTCACGTCTACTACGTGAAGCGCCTCAGTGTGCTCAATAATCAGATAGGCACCACTCTTGTAAGAGACTGTTTTACCAAACGATGATTTAATCTGCTTGGTGATACCGAAATTGTCGTAAATGGGAAGCTGGCCTTTGTACAGTTTCACGATGTTTGCCCGGTCGGGCGCGATCAGTGATACATAGTCTTTGATTTCGTTGTACACAGCCTCGTCGTTGACGTGAATATTCTCAAAAGAAGGGTTGAAGAGGTCGCGCAACAAACCTACGGCGCGACTGGTTTCTTCATAAATCAACGTCGGATACTTGGTGGCTTTCTGTACTTTAGCCATTGCATCTTCCCAATGTTTAACCAGGACTCTAAGCTCTCCGTCGAGTTCGGCTACGCGTTTGCCTTCGGCTACCGTGCGGACGATGACACCGAAATTTTTCGGCTTGATGCTCATCAGCAACTGTTTCAGGCGGGCGCGTTCTTCGCTCGATTTAATTTTTTGCGAAACAGAAACCTTGTCATTGAAAGGGATAAGCACGAGGTAGCGTCCGGCAAATGAAATCTCGGACGTCAGTCGCGGTCCCTTGGTGGAGATAGGTTCCTTTACGATTTGCACCACTACTTCTTGTCCCACCTTGAGTGTGTTGGATACGGTTCCGTCCTTGTCAAGATCGGGAAGTAGGGTTGCTTTGCTGATAGAAGTCAGCTTCTTCTTGTCGCTTAAAGTCTGCTTTATAAACTTTTCGAGTGAGTTAAATTGAGGACCCAGGTCAAGATAATGAAGGAAAGCGTCTTTCTCGTAACCGACGTCCACGAAACATGCATTCAGACCGGGCATCAATTTCTTGATACGTCCCAAATACATATTGCCCACGGAGAAAGAAATGTTTCTCCCTTCGCTTTGAAGTTCCACCAGACTCTTATCTTCGAGAAGAGCGATAGAGACCTCTTTGGGTTGTACGTCAACTACTAGTTCACTTGTCACTGTTTTGTTTCCTTATTATTGATTGAATCTCATTTACTATGAACAACTTTTTTGACAAATTGTTCATTTTGGGTTAGCTACTTAAACAAAGAACAAACTTGAAAGACATCGAGCTTCGCAAGTTTGTTCTTTATTTCTGTGTGATCCAGACTTAAAAATTATTTTTTGCTTTTATGTCTGTTCTTTCTTAGTCTTTTTTTACGCTTGTGCGTAGACATTTTATGTCTTTTTTTCTTCTTTCCGCTTGGCATAGCTTCACATTTTATGGGTTAATACTCTTGTTAAATTTATTTTTTTACTGAGATTGTAAATGTCTTAGCCGGTTTGAAAGCCGGAATGTTGTGCTCGGGGATGATGATAGTAGTATTCTTGGAAATGTTGCGAGCAGTCTTCTGGGCTCTTTTCTTCACCACGAAGCTACCAAATCCACGAAGGTATACATTCTCATCGTTAGACAACGAATCTTTTACGGCATCCATGAATGCTTCAACTGTTGTAAGAACGGTTGTCTTGTCAATACCGGTTTTCTTTGTAATCTCGTTTACAATATCTGCTTTAGTCATTTTTCCTTAAAAAAAATATTATTACTAGGTTTTTGCTAATTTTTTGGACTGCAAATATATAGCTTTTTGGTCTGCTAAAAAAATATATTCTGCACATTTTTCTAAAAAAGTGGAGGCATTAAGTTTTCTTAGAGTCAAAAGAGTTACTTTTGTACTGCTTTTGGATAGTATTTGCAAGATAAATGTAAGACGAACAACCGATATGGGAATGAATATTTTTAGTAAAGCAATTATAGACTGGTATAAGGAGAATAAACGAGAATTGCCCTGGCGGGAATCTTCGGATCCTTATCTGATATGGATTTCCGAAATTATTCTTCAGCAGACACGCGTGGCGCAAGGCTACGATTATTTTCTACGGTTTATCAAGCGTTTTCCTGATGTGCAGAGCCTGGCGGATGCGGACGAGGATGAGGTGATGAAGTTCTGGCAGGGGTTGGGATATTATTCGCGTGCCCGTAATCTTCATGCGGCGGCGAAAAGCATGAACGGTGTTTTCCCTAAGACATATCCGGAAGTACTTGCTCTGAAAGGGGTGGGAGAGTATACGGCAGCGGCTATCTGTTCCTTTGCCTATGGAATGCCTTATGCGGTGGTGGACGGCAATGTGTATCGGGTGCTTTCCCGTTATTTCGGTGTTGATACGCCGATTGATTCGACGGAAGGGAAGAAGTTGTTTGCTGCCTTGGCGGATGAAATGCTGGACAGGAAGCAGCCGGCTCTTTACAATCAGGGGATTATGGATTTCGGTGCGGTACAGTGTACGCCACAATCGCCTGACTGTCTGTTTTGCCCGTTGGCGGAGAGTTGTTCGGCACTTTCTGCGGGAAGGGTGGCACAACTGCCGGTGAAGCAGCACAAGACGAAGACAACGAATCGTTACTTTAATTATATTTATGTACGTGCGGGCGCGTATACCTTTATAAATAAACGGACGGCGGATGATATTTGGAAGAATTTGTTTGAATTGCCGTTGATAGAGACTTCGGTTGCTTTGTCGGAGGAGGAGTTTCTGGCTTTACCCGAATTTAGGGAGTTAGTGGCAGAGGGGGAGAAACCGGTCGTGGTGCGTTCGGTTTGCAGAGAGGTGAAGCACGTGCTGTCTCATCGGGTGATTTATGCTAATTTCTATGAGGTGACTCTGCCCGCAGAGTCGGCTTCTTTCGGTAACTATCGGAAAATAAAGGCGGAGGAACTGGGGCAATATGCCGTCCCCAGATTGGTGCACGCTTTTATTGAGAAGTATGTCGATTCGAAATAAAAGTTACAACAATCCTTGCATTCTATTGTTATTCTGTTTAATTTTGGTCAGCAGATTTGAATTAAAGAATGATAAACTTGATACATATATGTCAGTAAACAGAGTGATATTGATAGGTAACGTGGGACAAGATCCACGGGTGAAATACTTTGATACGGGGTCGGCAGTGGCAACTTTTCCGTTGGCTACGACCGATCGCGGATATACATTGCAAAATGGTACGCAGATTCCCGAAAGAACTGAATGGCATAATATTGTAGCATCCAACCGTCTGGCTGAAATCGTGGATAAGTATGTACACAAAGGTGACAAACTGTATCTGGAAGGAAAGATCAGAACTCGCTCTTACAGCGACCAGTCGGGAGCTATGCGCTATATCACCGAGATTTATGTGGACAATATGGAAATGTTGACCCCGAAAGGGGCCGGCCAAGGTGCGGGCACTTCTGCACAACAGGGGGCTGCAACACCGTCACAACAGCCGCAGCAAATGCAACAAAACCAACAGCCGCAGCAGTCGCAGGCGCAACCTGTACAAGATAACCCGGCAGATGATTTGCCGTTCTAAATACTGTGACAGTGTGCCAACTGGTTTATGAAAGCTGATTGGCACATTGTCTTTTGTTTAACTAAAATATATACTCTTTGGACTCAGATGGTTATTTAAGCCAATTGGCTGATATTTTCAACGGTATTACCGTAAACACTCCTTCTATCTCTGCTATTATTGCATAGTGCTGGCTGGTGTGCTCCTGCTTGCTTCCGGCTTTGCTTCGGCTTCAGAAATAGCTTTTTTCTCGCTTTCTCCCTCGGACAAGAATGATATTGACGAACGCAAACATCCTGCTGACGAAAAGATAAGCTTTCTTCTGGATGATTCCGAACGTTTGTTGGCAACGATATTGATTACTAATAATTTTGTGAACGTAACCATTATCATGCTCTGCAATTTCTTCTTTATGAATGTGTTTGTATTCCATTCTCCGTTGGCAGAGTTCCTGATATTGACTGTTATTCTTACTTTCTTACTGCTGTTGTTCGGTGAAATCATGCCGAAGATTTATTCGGCGCAGAAGACGTTGGCTTTCTGCCGTTTCTCCGCACCGGGGATTTATGCCTTGGAAAAGGTATTCTATCCGATTGCTTCTGTCTTGGTGCGCTCTACTACTTTCCTGAACAAGCACTTCGCCAAGAAGAATCATAATATTTCCGTAGATGAACTGTCGCATGCACTGGAGTTGACGGATAAGGCGGAAATCTCCGAGGAGAATAATATTCTGGAAGGGATTATCCGTTTTGGTGGCGAAACGGTGAAGGAGGTAATGACGTCGCGCCTGGATATGGTCGATCTGGATATCCGTACCCCTTTCAAGGAGGTGATGCAGTGTATCATTGAAAATGCTTATTCGCGTATTCCTATTTATTCCGGTTCGCGGGATAATATAAAAGGGGTGTTGTATATTAAAGACCTTCTGCCGCACGTGAACAAAGGAGATAACTTTCGTTGGCAATCATTGATCCGGCCTGCTTATTTTGTGCCGGAGACAAAGATGATTGATGATTTGCTTCGTGATTTTCAGGCGAACAAGATTCATATTGCTATCGTTGTGGATGAGTTCGGAGGTACTTCCGGACTGGTGACAATGGAGGATATCATTGAAGAAATTGTTGGTGAGATACATGATGAATATGATGATGAGGAACGCACGTATGTCGTGTTGAATGACCATACTTGGATATTTGAAGCTAAGACTCAGCTTACGGACTTTTACAAGATTGCGAAAGTGGACGAAGATGAGTTTGAGAGAGTGGTAGGGGATGCCGATACACTGGCAGGGATGTTGCTTGAGATTAAAGGTGAATTTCCCGCATTGCATGAGAAGGTGACTTATCATAATTATGAGTTTGAAGTGCTGGAAATGGACAGCCGCCGTATTTTAAAGGTGAAGTTTACGATCCTGCCGAAAGAAGAAACGGAAGGGGCGGAAGACAAAGAGTAAAATGGGATTATTTCTGCAAGATAAAACGAATGATACACAATGGGCTGTCTGGAAGGTGGAGGAATCACTGGAGGCATTGCTGGCTCTTTTACCTGATGCGCGCAGGGTCTGTTGTGAACAGGAACTTTTGCAATTTGCTTCCGAACGGAGAAAGATAGAGTGGTTGTCTGTCCGTGCCTTATTGTACTTTATGTTGAAAGAAGATAAGCAAATAGGTTATTCTTCGGAAGGCAAACCGTTTCTGACTGATGATTCCTTTTTTATCAGTATTTCGCATACGAAAGGGTATGTGGCGGTGATTCTTAATCCCAAAACTCCTGTTGGCATTGATATTGAACAATATGGCAAACGGGTACATAAAGTTTTCGATCGTTTTATTCGTCCGGATGAGCAGGTAGAGGCTTATCAGGGAGATACTACGTGGGGGGTACTGTTGCACTGGTCGGCAAAGGAAACGATTTTCAAATGCATGAAGAATGCCGACGCTGATTTGCGGAAACTTTGTTTATCGCATTTTATTCCTCAAAAGGAAGGCACTTTTCAGGTTAGAGAATATGCGACGGAAGGGCAGTCACTCTTTTCTGTGGGGTATCGTATCTGTGAGGACTTTGTGTTGACGTGGACTTCGTGTTGACGCGGACTATGTATTCTATAAAAAATAACGGTGAGCAATGAGTGGAGTCTCCACAAATTGTTCACCGTTTATCTTTGGTCACTTATCTTTCTTGTTAAGTCTGTAACTTAGTGCGCCAGACGGACAGAATGATTGTTTTATTTCTCAATTAACGTGATGCCGTCAAGACAGAAATAGGAGGCAGTGTTCATACCATATTCATTTTTATCACTAGAGTCGGGTATAAATTTAACTTTTACAGCATTTTGGAGCGGGGTTAGGTCAAACCATATCCATTCTTTAACAGGAAGGTCATTATCGGTCTTATAATTTGCTAATAAGATTTCTGCTTTTCCTGTTTCATTACCAGCCTCATCGTATCCTGTTGCTGTAACTTTATACCAATCTCCCGCCTTGAAAGCCCTTGCATAACGGTCTCCTTGTATCATACCCATGTATGCCCATGTACTGTTTGCTATCCAGGTTCCTTTTAATTTATAGTTAGTATCTAATATGGTCAGAATTGCTGGAGTTCCATATTCTCCGTCGCTACTGTCTACACCAATATACACACTACCAATTTTAGCTTTACCTGTTATTGGTGCAGGACTATTGGCTGTTTGATTATCTGTTATATTCATATAAGAAAATCCGGCAAAACTATAACCGGAACCCCACGTCGGCATAATAGTGGTTGAAATTAATTTAAAGTTTTTAGGTATCTTTGTAAATACAGTTTCTTTGGTAAGTGCCTCGATTGTTGGGGGGTTACCGGTCTGCGATAAATTAGTACTGTTTTTCCTTCCGGTCGAATAAGATTCTTCAAAACTAAACGACCACTTCGTTTTTTACTTATCATCGTCATCATCCCCGCCAACT
>ENA-OQJF01000400-OQJF01000400.1-human-gut-metagenome-genome-assembly--contig:-NODE-400-length-11411-cov-3.243974_pt1 | contig 11411 bp, 15 predicted proteins | sample MGYA00242595_ERZ504761 | MGnify/ENA primary metagenome ERZ504761 (study PRJEB26092, sample SAMD00036367) | human gut metagenome | host: Homo sapiens | study: EMG produced TPA metagenomics assembly of...
GCATTGTGATCGGCATTAAAACGATCTCTGATCTGTAAATAACACTCATCTGGGTTCTCATAATACTTTGAAATCTCTTTTTCATAATAGTCAGAGAGTTTTGAAGGCTCTGCTTTGACCATCTGGAAAATTTCAACAAGATACGGAAGAATGTCGCTGCCATACGCATGCTCAAAATGAGGATACATTCGAGATCTATCTGCTTCAAGAAGCTGGGCCATTACATCTGGATACTATTCAGTATTTTGTATTGGATGAGGCTGACCGTATGCTTGACATGGGATTTATCCATGATATTAAGCGAATATTGCCGAAACTTCCGAAAGAAAAGCAAACCTTGTTCTTCTCGGCAACAATGCCTGACACCATTGTTACTTTAACCAAATCTCTGTTGAAGAATCCGGTGAAGATTTACATAACACCGAAATCGTCTACTGTGGACTCTATCAATCAGGTTGTGTACTTCGTAGAGAAGAAAGAGAAAAGTCAATTATTAATTTCAATTTTGCAAAAAGCAGAAGATCAATCGGTACTTATCTTCTCGCGTACGAAGCATAATGCCGATAAGATTGTTAAGATATTAGGTAAGGCTGGGATCGGTAGTCAGGCTATACACGGAAATAAGAGTCAGGCGGCAAGACAGTCCGCATTGGGTAATTTAAGTCGGGGAAAACCCGGGTTATGGTTGCTACTGATATTGCTTCCAGAGGAATCGATATAAGTGAGTTGCCTATGGTTATTAATTATGATCTCCCGGATGTTCCCGAGACGTATGTACATCGTATCGGTCGTACAGGAAGAGCAGGAAATACAGGGACAGCACTTACATTCTGTTCGCAGGAAGAACGTAAACTGGTTAATGATATTCAGAAGTTGACCGGTAAGAAACTCAATAAGGCTAATTTCACTTTTTGAAATTAGCCTCTTACATTATTCATTAAAAATAAGTATAAATTAAATATGATTTCTATGGCAAAATCCATGACAGTAGGTAAACGTGAAAATGAAAAGAAAAGACTCGCTAAACGAGAGGAAAAATTAAAGAAGAAAGAAAGCAAGAAATTGTCGGGAAAAGCGAATAGCTTTTGAAGATATGATTGCTTATGTAGATGAGAACGGAATGATAACTTCCACTCCTCCAACGGAAGATATTAAAAAAGAGGAAATAAATCCCGATGAAATAATCATTGCAACTCCCAAAAAGGAAGAGGAAGAACCGGCTATCTTAAGAGGAAGGGTTGAATTTTTTAATGAGGCTAGGGGATTTGGCTTTATTAAAGATCTTAACGGTGTTGAAAAGTATTTCTTCCATGTAAATAATGTTGTTGGCAATATTGTAGAAAACAACATTGTGACATTTGATCTTGAGCGTGGTACGAAAGGTATGAATGCAGTTAATATCTGTCTTGAAAAGCAATAATCCGTTATTAAAGTTTTATTTTGTAATTCGTATAAAGCGGACATGAAAATAAGATCTTTGGGCAATACAAGTTTTGATTTGATATTTGAAACATTTAATAGGACTTTTGCTGCCTATGATACTCGAGAACAGGAACAGTGTGAAAATATCTGATATGCCCAACGAAATTAGATCTGTATCTATCGGAGCATTCGATATGATAGCTGATTTCTGGGATTTAGGGGAATGTTACTGTTGGAAGACGCTTTTCTGACTGAGTCCCTTCATCCCACTATTTTGCTATTCTTGGAAAATAAAAATCCCTGAACTTCTTTGAAATTCAGGGATTTACATCGTTTTGCTTTCTCTAAAAGTGGTGCCACCAGGAATCGAACATTTAAAGTTCTTTGTTTTTAAAGTCCTGATAGACAGCACTAAATCTTATATCGTTAAAATCAAAACCATTGAATTAGCCATATTCCTAATTTCAATTATTTCAATCTTTATCGCTGTCATTTTTTTGACGGTGCAAAGATATGGAAAAGGTTCGATTCCTCCAAATAGTATTGGCATAAAATTACAGAAAACTTTATAATGTATTCATTTATGCTGGAATGAACGGCATATATATGAAGAGAACGTCTTTAGGAAAATTTCCGAAGACGTTCTCTTCTATACTGTCGGCTTTTAAAAAGCTTCCAGCCTGTTTTCATCCAGCAGTTTTATAATATCCTTCTCTTTATAAAGTATCCTGCCTCCCAGCCGGTAATAGGGGATAAGCCCGGTTGTCCTGTGTTCAACCAGTGTCCGGCGTGTTATCTTCAGTGATTCGGACAGTTCAGCTTCGGTGATGTACCTGTCACCGTTCAGGACAGGTCTGTATCTGTCCGGTTCGCTTCTTAAGAGTTCAGTGATGTGTCCAATGTCCTGAAAGAACCGGATAATTTCCGGACTTTCCCTTGTCAGTAAGTCATGTGCCATATTTCTTTGCTTAATTGTTTCCTTTTTGTAACACTCCTTCCATGTATGTGACGATGTCTTTTTCCGGTAATAGATTTTCCTGTCTATCCTGCTGTACGGGATTTTTCCCGTGCTGCGCAAAGTAAGTAGCTTCCTTGGAGAGATATCCATCATAATGCATGCTTCCTGATTATCCATCCATTCCGTCAGTCTTTCCTCCTGCCGTATTCCTCTTCCTGTCCGGATATCCCGGATGATTGAGCTTAACGCCTGCTTCATTTCTTCAAATGTTGCGGCCTCGATACTGATCACTTCCATAAGCTTTTGATTTTTTGTCCGATGTAAAGGTATACTGCCGGCATGTTTGTCTCCAAGTCTCTGACTACAGGTGTCAGCAGATGTCGTCAGAATTCACGGATAGCTGGTCGAATTGTAAGTCGTATTTACAAATTGTACCCGGACTTTACAACATCCGGGATTACATTTTACAGTGCTTTGTGTAATTTTTTATTTTATATTTCTTTGTGAATTAGAATGTTATGTAAAAAGATGGATTCGTTTTTTGTAATCCGGCATGTAATTTTCATTATAGTGTAATATACTCTTGTAGTGCGCACAGGAAGAGTATTCAGGTAATCACTTTTTAAAACAATGGAGGATATGCCATGATGTATATAGATAATGAGGTACTTGAGAAAATGATCATGACTATGGTGGAAGGTTTTAATCGCCTTGAAAAGAAACTTGACCGTATGAACCGCCTGAAAGACTGCCTGGACGGCGACACCTTGCTGGATAACTGTGACCTTGCGCAACTTCTGGGCGTGACGCAACGGACCATTGCCCGTTACCGTGAAAAGGGGCTTATCCGCTACTACCAGACGGACGAGAACGGGAAGAATTTTTATCGTAGTTCGGAAATACAGGATTTTTTGCGGCATAGGGGAAAGAAAAAATAGGTTCAATTATTTATATTTGCGGGAACCTGTTATATTTTTGCAGCTTAAGGATTCGGTATGAAAAAAGAAAAAGATTTGTCTGTCGCGGTTTTGATTGACGGCGATAATGCTTCTTCCGAGAAGATGGAAGATGTGATGCGGTTCGTATCCCGCTATGGTGCTGCCGTTGTGAGACGTATATATGGTGACTGGACTAAAAAATCCCTTTCCGGTTGGAAAGATGCGGCAAGGGATTATTCGTTCAGGATGGTGCAGGCTTCCTCTTTTGTGCTGGGAAAGAATACGACGGATATCGCGTTGGTTATGGATGCGATGGACATCCTTCATGAGGGGCGGGTCGGTTGTTTTTGTCTGGTCGCCAGTGACGGGGATTATACGCTGCTGGCACAACGTATCAGGGAGAGTGGTCTGACGGTCCTCGGTTACGGGGAGGGAAAGACTCCGGTGGCACTGGTACGTTCCTGTACTGAGTTTCTGTTGGCTGACCGGAAGGAGGAGAAGCCTTTTCAGGAAAATACACCTGAATTTTTTATTCAAAGAGATATGGAATACTTTGACAAGGCTTTTGAACAGGCTGCTGACGGTAAGGCGGAGGTGAGTCTGTCTTTGATTGGAGGTGTGCTGAAGAAGCTGATGCCCAAATTCAAAGTGAAAAGGTATGGCTGCAGGACGCTTGGCAAATTGTATGAAAGGCTTGAGAAATACGAACTGGTTAAAACGGGGAAGGGTGTTGCCGGATTAGTGCGGATTAAATCCTGAATCCGGTTCCGGTTTTATACGGATTGAAAAAAATATCGATGCTTCCCTTGCCGCAGCAACTGTTGGCGGCAAGGGCGGCTGTCTGTTTCACATGGCTTATACCGGTATCGGATTAACCCGGAGTGTGTCCAGATTGATATATGCTCCCCGGTACAGGGTTCTTCCTTCCTTGAACATCCTCCATAGGATGTCACAGCCGACTTGTGCCAGTATGGAGTTGATGTACAGGTCCTGTCTTTCCAGTGCTTCCGCCAGTGAGCAGCTCGGTCCGGAGTCCTTCTCTTCTATTGTGGAATAGTTCACCTCCTCGGTGATGACATTCATTCCGGGTACCGGCATGAATTCTTTTGATGCCGGCTGCCGTATCTTGTTGCGGACAGTACCTATGAAGACTTGCCCGGTGGTTTGCGCATTCCCGAAATCCATCCAGTAATAAACCGCCCTTTCATTGTTTACGGAGGTCTCCCTGTATTTTTTCAGGAATCTCCACAGTTCCAGTCGTGAGCGGGTATTGTCGGTGCAGGTGATGATGATATTCGCCGGCTTTGTCCTGTCATCTCCGTTTTCCTGTGTTTTCCGTACGGGATAGCGGCAGTTTTCCGCCGTCCATGTTGTTCCGAAAAAACGGTTGACGCGTGTGACGGCCGCCGTCGCCTTGCCTTGTCCCAGATCCGCCTCACTGAAGAGCTGGCGTCCTATGTTGGCTTCCGTGATAATGTCGGGATCGAATACGGTGACATGTAGGCCCGGGTGTCCCAGTGCCTGCAACGCGACGTTCATGCGTGCCAGATTGGTTATGACCTGTGCTCCCGTGCCCCCTGCACCCGCAACATGGATGGTGACGGGATGGTAGGGTTTCAGCAGGTAGTTGTCCGTGTAATGAATCTTTTTCATGCCAGTATGTCTTTAAGTTTCTTCCCGGATTGTTGTAACTCGCTGTAATCAAACGGATTGTTCCGTGCATGTTCCGTTACGGAAACCAGGTTGCTGCGGGTCGGGTTCCTGTTACCTCCCAAATGTGAGAACTCGCTCATCCAGAAACGCTTTTCCCAGTATTCCTGAAATTCCAGAAAATCCATGTCCTGCGGTTTCTTTAGCGATGAGCTGCCCAGGCAGACGTTCGCCCCGGCTACATTGAAGAACGGCGCCAGATACAGTTCTGTCCGCTCTTCGGGGATTGCTCCCTTGAAGGCGTGTATGTCCATGCATTCCCTTTCCACCACGTAGATGACGCCCGGTACGTTGAATGTCCCGTCTGTAATGTGCAGCCCGTCCTGAAAGTACATTTTTCTCTTCTGTGGCGGATTGTACCATATGTACCTTTCGCGCCCTTTTCTGGAGTCGCACAGGAGCATGTTCCCGGGGATGCGTCCGTGCGGGATTCCGCTCATGCTTTCCGTGTATGATTCCACCAGTGAGTTCATGAACTCATAGGTTACCGGAATGCCGGCCCCCATCCGTCCTTTCTCATTGACGGGCCTGAGTTCGAGATAACTTCGCGGGGTTGAGTAATCTGTCGTTTCGCATTCATAGGCGACAAGTACCGCTCTGGGATGCATGATTTGCTGCATCTGTTTTGTCAGTTCATTCATTTTCCTGTTTTATTAGAAGTTGTTTGTAATGAGTTTTGTGAAGCGTTCGAGCCAATGGGAGAACCGCTCCGGAAAGTCATCCATGGAGAAAGGCTTTTCCGTGTCCGGTGTCAGGTGGAATGTCGTGACGGGTGTGATCACATATGATTCCTGATAGTCCGAGTTGAAATAGCTTTCCATTTCGTCGTTCATGGCGTCCTTTACCGACCAGGTGACCATTATCTGCGTATCCAGTCCCACCGGCCTGAAATCTGCTGCCTCCTCGTATGCCCAGTCGTAGGAGTATTGCATGATGCTCGGGCTGCCGTATGAAATGTATGCCGTACCTTCCGTGAGCAGTTCCAGCAATGCCCGCTCATTGTTCTTCTTCGTATGGTATTTCCGTATTTCCCCCTCCAGATCCGCAAGAAATCCCTTTGGATTGTCCATTCTCTTCAGTATACGGTGCGCCTTCCCTTTTTCATACAGTCTGGCAAGTGCGGCCTTGCGTCTGATCTCTCCTGCCGTCGCCTCTTCGTCGTAGAGCCTGTAGTCTTCCAGGTAATCGTGTGCCATTTCGTAGTAGCTGGTATCCGTGCTTTTGGGTATGCCATGGTGCCGGGCGAGCTGCCGGATAAATTCCAGTGCTATCTTTCCGAGTTTCTCCGGCAGTCTCTCCGTGAATTCCAGCGGTATCCAGAACAGTTTATATTCCGGCCACTCATGGAAGCGGTAGAGGCAGAAGTACAGCCTTCCGTTCTCCTCTTCCAGGTTGACATGCTCCGGGAGTATGGTGTCCATTGCCCGGTACAGTTTGACGATGTTCATCCTCGGTGATTTCCCGGTCGGACGGAAAGGAAGCCTGAGGCCGACAAGTGCGCTGTATCTGAGTGCCGATCGGTACAGGAAATCAAAATTCTCCCTTGTCGTAAGATTGATTTTCTCTCCCGCGCGGATCTCCATACAGTAATTGGGGGTAACGGGGAGAATTCTCCCCGTTAGAAAATCATTACGGTTCCTGCCGGCGGCAGCCTTCTTTTCTTTCTGCTGCCGGTTCCCCGGCTGATGTCTGTGCATCCGGCCTCGCTGATAATAAGTCGTGCCAGGTCTTCCGTTTGTAGTTCCGATAACTGTCTGCATGTTGTCTCCTCCTTTTTCTTAGGGTTTGTTTTCTTTGCCATGGCTTATCCTTTCGTTCCTATGGTGGTTTTGAACCGGTATACCGCGCGGTCCTCTTCGAGTTCCGGCCCGTGCAGGGTTGCCGTGGTCAGTTCCGGATAGTTTATGGAATAGAAGTCCGTCACTTCGGAAAGGGACATTCTGCTGTCCGGGTCTTCCAGTGTCAGGGTGCCATTTCCTTTTTTCAGGATGAATACTCTTTTGAGTCCTTTGATATCAAGTGCCATATTATTTAAAGTTTTAATGGTTTAACAACATATAAGCTCCGCCTGTGTCTCGTCCTTCATACGGCATTCCTGCGGGAAGTCTATGTATTCCGCATACGGGTCTTCACGCAACAGTTCCCTGTCATTTTCATCGTCCTTGTCAAAAGTGAGCGCTTCTGTGGCCGGTTGTGGCGGTGACTGGTATTCCCTGCCCGTATTTTCCCGGGTTGTCTGTATGACGGTTGCTTGCGGCTGCAGGGGAACGGGTTGCGGTGTTCCCGGATAATATTGTGGTACGGGCTGCGGCTGTACTATCTGCGGCCGAGGCACCGGTTGTTGTACCGTTTGCGGGATTGCCTGCTGTACAGGCTGTTGTGGAGGTTGTGACGTGAACATCCGCATTTGTCCGTCAGGCCGGTTTCCGTTCGCCGTACCGTTTGCGGGCGGCTGTTGTGGGAGCGGCTGTGTATCCGTTTCAGGAAACAGGCAGCCCTGTGACGACTCCTTCTGCACTTCCTGTATCCTTGCCTCTATCTGTTCCTGCTGCCGGTTTTGCGTGTCGTCCGCCTGTGCGGCACGCCGGGCCGTATTGCGGCGTATGTCGGGATTTTCCTGGAAGTATTGCAGCTGTCCAGAATTTGCGTTCACTTTCAGGTAGGAACTGAATGTCTTGTTGTTGGCGCTTTTCAGGTCCGATACGAGTATGGTTTTTCCGTCCTGCAGGTTGGCCCGTTCCTGTGCCGTGAATACATGCCCGTATACTTCCGCCGGAACGACCGGCACCTGGCGCTCGCTGAAACCGTCCGGTGTACGCGAGTATTGCGGCCTGCCCGTATTCATGTCCAGTTTGACGAAGGAGGAGAACTCTTCCCCCTTGCGGTTGAGCATGTTTTCAAGGAAGACGGGTTGCCCCTTGCGTAGTGCCTCCTTGTCCTCGGGAGTCAGTAGCACGTTGCAGATTTCCTTCGGGATGTATATTTCCCCGTTCTCCGGATTATGGCGTGTATATTGCGGCCGGCCGGTCACCTTGTCCAGCGTGACGAAAGAGGAGAACAGCGCTCCGTCGGTGCGTTTCATGTCCTCTACAAGGATGGTATGTCCTTCGCTGAGCATCTTGATCTGGTTGGGTGAAAGCTGTACGCCTCCCAGGCTCTGCTGGTTGAACCCTTTGCTTTCCGGATAGATGAATTCCAGCCCCCTGCGTTCCGCGCTGTATTGGAGTGTGGCGTCGAACGGCTTCCCGTTTTTTGAGGTCATTCCGTCCACATATACCGGTTGTCCTTCCTTCAGCGCGTTTATTTCATCCGCTGTCAGTCTGATACCTTTCACTTCACTTGGTATGTATACGTTTTCCTGTCGTACAGCAACCAGTTCGTTGGTATTCTTGTCAATGGAGATGAGACAGGGTGTATAGGATCCTCCGTTCAGGTTCAGTTCCGCCACCCGTCCCATGTTTCCCGTCTCACGGAGGTTCTTCTTGTCCTCTTCCGTGAAGATGTGCCCGAAATAGGGCCTTTCCAGTTCCGGTTCCTTGCGGATACCGTGGATACCCAGACCGATCTGCCCGTCCGGCATGGTGATGAATGAGAGGCGTGCGTCCAGTTTGACCCTGGCACCTGTCAGCGTCAGTGTTAGGGGAACCAGTTTGTTGGTTTTGTATCCTTTCAGCATGGAATCCAGCAGTCCCTGTTGTTCGAGGGAAGTTTTGGAGACGCCCATCTTTTCCAGTGCGTCCCAGTTTACCATGTTCTCGTCATAACGGTAGCGTGGTGCCTGCTGTTCCTGCGGTTGTCCTGTTGAAACTGTCGGTTGTGGTACCTGTTCCTGCGGGTTTGATTTTTGTTTCCTTGCCTTGTGACAAATCTTTGATTGCCTGCCTGTTCTGCTTGTAATCATGGATGGTCATTCGTATGAGCCTGAAATGTGTAGGTTCCTTGAGCTGGCTCCAGAAGTTCCTGATGAAGTTTTCGAGGATACTGGAGTTTTTCTCGAATTTCAGAAAGGAGTTTTCGTTCTTTTCTTCTGCAGGAACCGTCCTGACCTTTCCTTCCCCGTCAATTTCGCTGACAGCTTGCACACCGGCTTTGGGGTCCTCCTTGTTGTGGACAAACAGTAGTTCGTTGATTTGTTCCACATAGGGCTTTTCTTTGGCGGATTTCTGCGTTTTGCGCGTCCGCTTCGGTTTTTCTTTCACTTCTTTTTCTTGTGCCATGATCCATCATTTTGAGATTAATGTTTTCGTTTGACAGCTCAAAAATAGTGGCTGAAATTGAATAAAATGCTGATTCTCAAAACGGTGACATCACGTGTCGTTAGATGTCAGCAGATGTCAATCGAGACATACACGGGGTAAAGTCTTAATACGATAGGTTGACAGATATTTCGATATATTTGAGATACTGAAAGGGATATTTACTCTTCTTTGAATTTTAAAATACGTTTTTTACTGGCTATTTTTATGTTTAGTATGATAAATTATTGTTGGATTAGAAAAGAATAGATAAAATGTTTATAGAATTACTAAGCTTAAGCATTGGTCGAATTTTTGTTTATCAATGTTTTTTAGTTATTTTCAGTTTATATATTGTAATTCTTTTGATAAAATATTAGTTTTGCATAACTTAAGATTTAATTGACTGAAATAGTCTGCTATGAAAAAGAAATATTTTTATTTGTCCCTGCTCTTGCTATTCCTCTGCATACTATCAGTGGACAGCCATGCTACAAATATGAGGAAGTACACTTCCAACTTAAAATTCATTCCCATTTCATCAAGCATATTGCCTACCAATGAGGTGCGGATACTGTATCAGGACTCCGACGGATATATTTGGCTTCCTACTTACAACGGACTTGTACGTTATGACGGCTACAGTGTGGTGAATTATGGTTTGAATGACGGAACGAATTTACCTTTCAACTGTTATCTGAATGTTGTGACTGAGGATCAGGATGGAGATTTATGGATTGCTGCGGAAAAAGGAGTGTTCAAGTTGCATAAGCTTACCGGAGTAATAGAGCGCATCGGAAGTGAAAAACTGGAATCTTTGAATGCAGCGGATATCTTTTGTGCAAGGAACGGGGATATTTGGGTAGGAGGCGACCGGGGGCTTTTCAGGAAGAGAAAAGCGGAGGATGTATTTGAGCGGATTGATTTGTCGAGCCGACGGTTGGGAGGAGTCTCGTCAATTATGGAAGATACGCAGGGGGACATTTGGATAGCAGCTTGTGAAAGCGGTCTTTACCGTTACGATGCGGGGCGGAATAAATTTTACACCTATCTTGATCCGGTCTTGTATTTTTCCAATGTAGTATATCAGGACGACAAGCAACAGATTTGGGTCGGAACCTGGGACAGGGGGCTTGTGAAGTTGAAAACGCCCTACACGACAGGACGTATGCAGTACGACCGTTTTCATCGGGTAGAAGGTGAGGAGAATTCATTGTTTGATAATATCGTATATGCTATCGAGCAGGACGAGTCGCATCGTATATGGGTGGGCACCCGTAGCGGTTTGAGTATCATGCACGATGAGAATGATTTCTATTCTTTCGAAAATTACCTGCCGGGTAGTGAAATTGGAGAACTGCCTTACAATGAAGTAAGCTCGATACAGCGTACGCATGACAATCAGATGTGGATAAGCATGTTCGGCGGCGGTGTTTGTAAGATTCAGACGGAAAACAGAAATTCGGCATTGACCGGTTGGAGACGGTGAGAGGACTGTACAATACGAGTTCCATACGGAGTATCTTTTATGCCGGAAACGACGAATATTGGATGGGAATTATCGGTTTCGGAATGATTCTTTATAATGACCGGACACATACTTGTGTCAATTATCAGGAGCATCCCGATTTCAAGGAATTGCCGTATACGTCTGCTGTGGACGCGATTATCAGGAGAAAGAAAACGGGGGAGATTTGCTTCGGCACTTATAGCCGTGGAATCTGGCTCTATGATGAGAAAAATCATAAAGTAAGGTCATTGAACAGCCTGACCGAGAAGAAATTCGAAAGCGATTGCATTCATACGCTGATGGAAGATTCGGGAGGGAATTTATGGATAGGTACTCGGCAGGGAGTTTATATTCTGGATGCGGACGATCAGTTTCATAAACTGTCGGAATGGATGCCCGGTGCGGAACTGGAATTCCTTCATTCACGTATCTTCGATATTAAGGAAGATGCGGAACGGAATATATGGATTGCTACCAACTATGAAGGAATTGTCCGCATCAACTTGCAGGACAAGAACTTACAAGCGCTACGCCGTAGGGCAGAAGCGTGATGTGCAGAATATCTTTTGCCTGTTGGTCGATTCCCGTCAGCAGATTTGGGCAGGCTCTATGTGGAATGGTCTTTTCTACTACGACCG
>ENA-OQJF01000401-OQJF01000401.1-human-gut-metagenome-genome-assembly--contig:-NODE-401-length-11404-cov-2.789040_pt1 | contig 11404 bp, 9 predicted proteins | sample MGYA00242595_ERZ504761 | MGnify/ENA primary metagenome ERZ504761 (study PRJEB26092, sample SAMD00036367) | human gut metagenome | host: Homo sapiens | study: EMG produced TPA metagenomics assembly of...
CAGCAACGGCGTTCGGAGATGGGACTCCGGCTGGCTTTGGGATCTACCCGTGCGAACCTCAGAAGTTTGCTGATCGGTGAAGGGGTTTTATTATTAATACTGGCCACGGTGCCGGCTGCTGTCATAAGTCTGAATCTTGCCTTTATGGATTTGCTGACCGATACGATGCCGGTTGTTACCGTCACCCGTTTCCTGATTGTGCAGGCTATGACGTTTGTGTCGATAGTTGTCATGATCGTCATCGGGATTTGTATACCTGCCCGTCAGGTCATGCGCATTCAGCCTGCAGAAGCATTGCACGAAGAATAAGCATGTCTGTTGGGGGACACTCCCGAGTTCATTTACGGGCAGAGTGTTCATTATCGGACACTTTGTTGGGAACATAAGCGGTTGTATTTAAAGGAATTAATTTTTTGGCATATCATTTGAACAAGAATCTAATAAAAGAAATATTTAAAACTATAAATGATGATTACATTAACTTCTCTTTCTAAAATCTATCGTACAAACGAGATTGAAACAGTAGCGCTCGAAAACGTGAATCTGACAGTCAACCGTGGTGAGTTTCTGAGTATCATGGGACCTTCGGGTTGTGGTAAATCTACTTTGTTGAACATCATGGGATTGCTGGATGCTCCTACGACGGGTACGATCGAAATAAACGGTACACATACAGAAGGCATGAAAGATAAAGAATTGGCTGCTTTCCGTAATAAGACACTGGGTTTCGTTTTCCAGTCTTTCCACCTGATTAACTCACTCAACGTACTGGATAATGTGGAGCTTCCGTTACTCTACCGTCGTGTCAGTTCGTCCGAGCGTAGAAAGTTGGCGCAGGAGGTTCTCGAGAAGGTGGGGTTGAGCCATCGTATGCGTCATTTCCCGACACAGCTTTCCGGTGGTCAGTGCCAGCGTGTTGCCATTGCCCGTGCCATCATCGGTAATCCCGAGATTATCCTTGCCGACGAACCTACCGGTAACCTGGATTCTAAGATGGGTGCCGAAGTAATGGAACTGCTTCATCGCCTGAATAAGGAAGACGGACGTACCATCGTAATGGTTACTCACAATGAAGAACAGGCCAAACAAACCTCTCGCACCATCCGCTTCTTCGACGGACGTCAAGTGCAATAAATAATACAAAGTACAATGAAAGCAAAAATTATACTCGTAGCTTTGGCTCTTTTCCTGGGAGCCATCGGTTATACGGTGCAAGCTCAATGCAGTGCCGATTGCCAATGTGGTAAAACTACCGAAGATAAAACCTTGGCTGTCGGTAACCGTAAAGTTGCCGATTTCTCCATGATCCGGCTGGAGGCTGTCGGAGATATTTTTTTCACTCAGTCCGACCGTTGTTCCGTCCGGATAGAGGGGCCGCAAGAATACGTATCCCAAACTACTACAGTTGTGAAAAATGGTGTTTTAGTGATCGGATATCAAAAAAACAACAATAATTCCAAACACATAAAATTGTATATTACGGCTCCCAATCTGGACAATGTGAAGTTGCAAGGCGTGGGTAGCTTTAATTGCCGGGAACCACTTCGGTCAAGGCGCTTCGACCTGATCCTTTCAGGAGTGGGAGATTGTTAATATCGACAATTTGAAGTGTAAGGATTTCACGGTGAAACTGGATGGAGTGGGCTGTGTAAATGTCAAGGTTGATTGTGACGCATTGGAAGCCCAAGCCAATGGAGTGGGAAGTATGACCCTGAATGGTAAAGCCGGTACCGCAAAAATATCAAGAAACGGGGTTGGCGGTGTCAATACCAGTGGACTGAAAATAGGAAAATAGTAACAAGCACAAAATGATTAAACAATATTTCAAGCAGGCCCTTGCACAACTCAGACAGCAGCCCTTGCTGACTACGATTAGTGTGTTGGGCACTGCTTTGACCATTTGCCTGATTATGGTAGTGGTCCATGCAACAGCAAATAAAACCACCCCTTTTGCTCCGGAGAGTAACCGTAACCGGCTATTGCATGTCAAACAGATGAGCACGAGCAACAAAAACTGGAGTGATGACGGATCGAGTAACGGTCCGATGGGGCTGCAGACAGCAAAAGGATGTTTTGAAGGATTAACGACGGCCGAGGAAGTCAGTATCTATACGATACCCGAAACTATGCAGGTAGCTTTGCCCCGTGGTGTACGTACGGGGATCGATGCCCTCGAGACCGACGGAGCTTTCTGGAGGATATTCGACTTTTCGTTTATAGACGGTAAGCCTTATTCGGATGCGGAAGTAAAATCCGGGCTTCCGGTAGCTGTTATAACAGAGAGTGTCGCACGTCTTCTTTTCGGTACGTCTCATCAGGTGTCCGGCAAGGAGATCTTGGTGAATGATGCGGTCTACCGGATAAGCGGAGTGGTGAAAGATGTGTCTTCAATGGCTTCGACAGCCTATGCACAGATTTGGGTTCCATATTCATCGACCCATATTACGGGAGGAGACAATACCTGGTGTGACGGGATTATGGGAGTGATGCGAGTGGTGATCCTGGCCCGCAGTTCTTCCGACTTCGAAGCTATCCGTGCAGAGTGCGAACGTCGCCGCTTGGCTTATAACGCCGGGTTGGGTGATTATTTTGTTTTCTACCGTGGGCAGCCGGATGACCAACTGACGATGTCGCAGCATAAATGGGCAAATGTGCAGCCGGATATGGCAGCCTATTTTCGTCAGCAAGTCATTATATTTTTGATTCTGTTACTGGTACCTGCCATCAATCTGAGCTCGATGACCCATAGCCGTTTGAGACAACGCGTTGCCGAGATTGGTGTACGGCGTTCGTTTGGAGCTACCCGTGGGGGAGTGATGGGGCAGATTGTTGCCGAGAATCTGGTACTGACTTTGATGGCCGGAGTGCTCGGACTGTTGTTCTGTCTGATCATATCTTATTGTTGGGGAGGTACGCTTTTTGCCGATAGCAGATTGATGTACCTTAACACGGCTCCGGTTATCGAGTGGAAAATGCTTTTTAAATTTTCTACTTTTATTTATGCATTACTTTTCTGTTTGGCACTGAATCTGCTGAGTAGTGGATGGCCGGCCTGGAGGGCATCGCGGATGTCTATTATAAATGCTCTTAGCGGAAAGCTTAACTAAACACTACACAAACGATGAATAAGAAACTGTTGAAACAAATAGTAAACGAACGGCGCTCTAACTCCTGGCTGTTCATAGAACTGCTGCTGGTAAGCATTGTGCTTTGGTATGTAGTCGATTATATGTTTGTCACCCTTTATACCTATTTTGAACCTCGCGGGTTCGATATTGAGAATACCTACCGGGTGGAGTTCGATTACCTGACAGAGAAAAGTCCCGACTACATAGCCAACCGTACGGATGAGGAAGCACATGCAGATATGCGTGAGTTATTGGATCGCCTTCGTCGTCGTCCCGGAGTCGAGGCGGTGAGTATGTCGCAAAATTCTTTCCCGTACAACGGAAGTAACAGTGGGATGGACGTACGCCTGGATACCATGGAGAGCAAGTACAACATCCGTCGTTGGGTGACGCCCGACTTCTTCCGTGTTTTCCGTTATCAGGGAGCCAACGGAGAAACTCCGGAACAATTAGCTGCTCTGTTGAAGGAGGGTACTTTTATGGTATCGCGTAATGTGTTCGAGTCACGTTATAAGATCGATTTGAAAGACTATGTAGGCAAAGAGTTTTGTCTGGATCAGGACACTGCCCATTTATCCAAATTGGTGGCAGCGCTCCAGGTGGTCCGTTATGATGATTTTTCCTCCGGTGCTTATAGCCGATCCGCAGTCATCTTGTTACCGGAGAATCGGTTGGCTTCGGGCAATGAAATCTGTTTGCGTACGAACAAAAACGATCTGCCGCTTTTGCCGAACAATTGATGAAGGATGCCCCGTCCCAATATCGGGTAGGCAATCTTTTTCTGACTAAGGTAAGTTCATTCCGGGACATACGGCATACGTTCCAGTTGGACGATGTGAATACTTTACGTAACTATCTGGTAGGTATGGGCTTTTTGCTGCTCAATATTTTCTGGGGCTATTGGGAACATTCTGGTTCCGCACCCAGCAGCGTAAAGGTGAGATGGCGCTGATGATGGCAGTAGGAGGGAGTAAGCAAAGCGTATTCTTTCGTTTGCTGAGCGAAGGTTGGCTGATGCTTCTTCTGGTTACTCCGTTGGCTATTGGTGTCGATTTCTATATCGCAAAGAGTGAACTGACACCTTCGTGGTACTTTTCTACTTTTTCTGTCGGTCGCTTTATGTTGTGTGAAGGCATCACGTTACTGTTGATGGCACTGATGATCCTGGCAGGTATCTGGTTCCCGGCCCGTCAGTCTATGAAAATCCAGCCGGCAGAGGCATTGCACGAAGAATAAAAGCTTATCGCAATATTTTATCATCTATCTGCGTTGTTTTCAAGATTATAACGTATATTTGCGTTCACAATCCTGATACAACGCAGATTTTTGCTATGAACAAACGATTATATACTATATTTCTTATATCTGTCTTCTTATTACTCCCGGGATTTTCCACTGCTGCGGAACGTATTTATAATGTTCTCTTCGTTCAGTCGTATGCTCCGGAGACACCTTGGCATAATGACTTGGTTCGGGGGTTGAAAGACGGTTTCGGTGAATCGGGATTGAAAGTGAATATTACAACCGAATTTCTGGATGCCAATTTCTGGACTTATCAATCCGAAAAGCTGATTATGCGTCGTTTTTGCGAACGGGCCCGTGAAAGGGGAACAGACTTGATTGTTACCGTCAGTGATGAGGCTTTTCATACTTTGCTGACATGCGGAGACTCGTTAGCCTTGCGGTTGCCCGTTGTCTTTTTTAATATAAAATATCCGGAAGGCAGCCTGATTGATTCGTTACCCAATGTGTGTGGATATACGGCGAATCCCGATTTCGGAGAATTACTGAGGCAGGCGAGTCGCCTTTTCCCTACCCGGACGGAGGTGGTCTGTATCTCCGACAACAGCCTGCTGAGTTCGAAAGGGAAAGATGATTTTATGAACGAATGGGAAGGTTTTGTGGAGGAGCATCCGGAATATACGGTGACCTTTTATAATTCGCAGACCGATACAACCAATAAAATTATTGCTACTACCTGCTATCCCCGCAATACACATAAGACATTGATTATCGCTCCTAAGTGGTCGTCTTTTATGTCCTTTATCGGTCGTAACTCAAAAGCGCCTTTCTTTTCGTGCGAGAACCTTGCGTTGACTAATGGTGCCTTTGGCGCGTATGATGCCGATTCGTATGCTTCGGCGCATGAAGTAGGGCGGACGGCCGCCGATGTGCTGCGTGGCAAATCTCCCTCGGAAGTGGGAATCATTGAATCTCCTTTGAAGTTTATGTACGATTTCAAGCAGCTTGTGTTTTTTAAGGTAGATCCCAAGCAGGCGAGTGCTATCGGCGGAACCATTATTAACGAGCCATACATGGAGAAATACCGTATGCTGTACATCTTGTTGTATAGTTCGATATTGGCTTTACTGGTGTTCCTGATAGTGTGGCTGTATCGTATAAACCGTCGTGAATCCCGCCGTCGCATCCATGCCCAGACCCGTCTGCTGATACAAAACCGGTTGGTGGCCCAACGTGATGAATTTGATAATGTGTTTCATTCCATCCGTGATGGTGTGATCACTTACGACACCGATTTCCGTATTCATTTTACCAATCGTTCTTTATTGAAGATGCTGCATTTGCCCAAAGATGAAGCCGCTCGACCTTACGAAGGCTTGCCGGCAGGCAGTATTTTTAAGATCTACAATAATGGTAAAGAGATTCTCCGTCCTATGCTCAAGCAAGTGGTGACTGAAGAAAGCAGCGTAGTCATTCCGGAAAATTCATTTATGCAAGAGGTGCACAGTGGGAGTTATTTTCCGGTTTCAGGAGAGGTTGTTCCTATCCGTGCACATGGAAAAATTACGGGAATGGCTCTCTCTGCCCGTAATATATCGGATGAAGAGATGCAGAAGCGTTTTTTCAGTATGGCGGTAGACGAGAGTTCTATCTACCCTTGGCAATATAATATCCGCACCGGCCTGTTTACTTTCCCTGCGGGCTTTCTGACACGTTTTGGTTTTGCGGAAAATAAGACTACCATTTCACGTGGCGAGATGGACCGGATGATTCATCCGGACGATCAGGAATCGGCATACGAGATTTTCAACCGGGCACTGGCGGGCCTCAGTCAGAGTACGCGTATGAGTTTCCGTCAGCTTAGTGGTGACGGTAATTATGAGTGGTGGGAATATCGGACGTCGGTGCTTGCAGGATTGACAACAGATACGCCCTACAGTATTTTGGGAGTATGCCAGAGTATACAACGCTATAAGACAACCGAAGAGGAATTAACCGCAGCGCGTGATAAAGCACTTCAGGCGGATAAATTGAAATCGGCTTTCCTTGCCAATATGAGTCATGAGATACGTACGCCGCTGAATGCGATTGTAGGTTTCTCTGATTTGTTGAGCGATACCAGCGGGTTTACCGAAGAAGAGGTTAAGCTATTTATAGAGACTATCAATAAGAATTGCGGACTGTTGCTGGCACTTATCAATGATATTCTCGATTTGTCCCGTATAGAATCCGGCACAATGGATTTTCAGTTTGCCGGTCACAATCTTCCGTTATTGATGAAGAATGTATACGATTCACAGCGTTTGAATATGCCTCCGGGAGTGCAGTTGGTGCTGAAGTTGCCGGAGAATAGCAAAAAGTATCTGGTGACGGATAATGTCCGCCTCCAACAAGTGGTAAACAACTTGATCAACAATGCCGTTAAGTTTACGACTCAAGGTTCGATTACATTCGGATATACCGAAGAAGAACCCGGCTACACTTCTCTTTTTGTCGAAGACACCGGAAAAGGTATTTCGGAAGATGGATTGAGGCATATCTTTGAACGTTTCTATAAGGTAGATAGCTTTACCCAGGGTGCGGGGCTCGGACTGAGTATTTGCCAGACTATCGTAGGACGTCTGAACGGGACGATTACCGTCACTTCAGAAGAAGGGCACGGAACCCGTTTCACTGTCCGCCTTCCGGATATTTGCGAATAATGATACCGGAGGACGTCCGTCTCCGAACAAACTGTTCATTTTCGGACAGCAGAAAGAACGATGGACGATAAGCGGTGAACGATAAACAGTGAATGATGAGTGGTGAACGATAAGCGATGAACGATGAATGAGAGCGGTGAACGGAGGGAACGGACGGTGGATGTTCCTGATGCTAAAAGATCAGTAGCCGCTACCTTTCACCGGAGGGTGTATCCCTCTCTTTTCTGTTCATTTACAGCGTGGTTACCCGTCCGAAAGAGGCTGCTCCATTATCGTTTTTCCTATTTTGCATCCATCGTTTCTTTCCCTATACCCTTTCTCTTTTCCCGTTTATTTTCCCTTTTACTCCCTCAACCTCCCTTACTCATTGCTCTTTGTTTCGTGTTCCCGTTTCCCCGGTATTCACTTTTGGCACGGGGTTTGCTTTTCAGCCGGTAAATAAACGAATATTATATGAAACGATACTTTCTACTTTCTGCTTTTGCATTTTGCTCGTTGGCGCTGAGTGCGCAGGAAACGCAGGAAATCACCTTGAATGAAGCCATTGCACTGGCACGAACACAGTCTGTAGATGCAGCAGTAGCTCTGAATGAGCTGAAGACAGCTTATTGGGAGTACCGCACGTTTCGCGCCGATCTTCTTCCGGAAGTAAATTTCAGCGGTACATTGCCCAGTTACAGCAAGCAGTATAACAGTTATCAGAATGAAGACGGCTCTTACTCGTTTGTCCGCAGTAATAAGTTAGGATTGAACGGTGCTTTGTCTATCGACCAGAACATCTGGTTTACGGGAGGTAAAGTTTCATTGTCCTCTTCACTCGACTTTATGAAACAGTTAGGTTCCGGAGGAAGCCGGCAGTTCATGTCTGTCCCTATCGCCCTTCAACTGACTCAGCCCATTTTCGGAGTAAACAACCTGAAGTGGAACCGCCGTATCGAACCGGTGCGTTACGAAGAGGCGAAAGCCGCTTTTATTACTGCGACGGAGACGGTGACCATGAATGCGATCACTTACTTTTTCAATTTGCTGTCGGCAAAGGAGACACTGGGCACTGCCCGACAGAATCAGGTGAATGCCGACCGTTTGTACGAGGTGGCCGGGGCTAAACGAAAAATGGGTCAAATCTCAGAAAATGAACTTCTGCAACTGAAGCTTGCCGCCCTGAAAGCCCGGGCTGCCGTGACGGATGCAGAAAGCAACCTCAATGCCCATATGTTCCGTTTGCGCTCTTTCCTGGCCATAGGAAACGACCTGATACTGGAACCTGTGGTACCGGAATCGGCTCCCAACCTAAAGATGGAATACAACCAAGTGCTGAACAAAGCACTGGAACGCAATTCGTTTGCCCACAATATTCGTCGTCGTCAGTTAGAGGCCGAATATGAAGTTGCAACAGCCCGGGGAAATCTCAGGAGCGTCGATCTTTTTGCCAATGTAGGTTATACGGGACTGAATAAAGACTTATCTCCTGCCTATCACAATTTGCTAGACAATCAGGTGGTTGAGGTCGGTGTTAAAATTCCAATCCTCGACTGGGGCAAACGCCGTGGAAAAGTGAGGGTAGCCAAGAGTAACCGGGACGTTACCCTGTCCAAGATAAAGAAGGAACAGATGGATTTCGATCAGGACATCTTCCTGCTGGTCGAGCATTTCAACAATCAGGCACAGCAGCTTTCCATAGCCAATGAGGCCGATAAGATTGCGCAACAGCGCTATAAGACGAGTGTCGAAACATTCCTGATCGGTAAGATCAATACACTCGATCTGAACGACGCCCAGAACTCGAAAGACGATGCCCGCCAAAAACATATCAACGAACTGTACTGGTATTGGTATTACTATTATCAACTCCGTAGCCTGACGTTGTGGGATTTCCAAAACAATACTCCCCTGGAAGCTGATTTTGAAGATATTGTAAAAAAATAATTGTGTGTTTGTTCTTTTTAAACAGGAGGGCTGTTGGTTTCAGACCAACGCCTCTTTGGTTTTAAACCAAGAGGTCTTACCTTTTAAACCAACGTACCTTTGGTTTTAAACCAAAAAAGAGTAGTTTTGCAACTCAAAAATTGATGCCTATGCTTTTAATTATAGATGATGATAGCGGGGTCCGCTCTTCCCTGAGTTTTATGCTGAAACGCGCCGGTTATCAGGTAATTGCAGTGACCGGCCCGCGTGAGGCGATGGAAGTAGTTCGTTCGGAAGCTCCTTCTCTGATCCTGATGGATATGAATTTTACACTTTCCACTTCCGGTGAAGAAGGATTGACGCTTTTAAAACAAGTAAAGGTTTTTCGTCCCGATGTCCCGGTCATTCTGATGACTGCCTGGGGCAGTATACAGTTGGCTGTACAAGGGATGCAGGCCGGTGCATTCGACTTTATCACGAAACCCTGGAATAACGCTGCTCTGTTGCAGCGCATCGAGACGGCACTCGAACTGACTGCCACTCCCAAAGACACTCCGCAAGAGCAAAGCGGAACACTCAACCGAAGCCATATCATAGGCAAAAGCCGTGGGTTGATGGAGGTATTGAATACGGTAGCACGTATTGCTCCTACCAATGCTCCCGTATTGATCACGGGTGAAAGCGGAACGGGTAAAGAACTGATAGCCGAAGCCATCCATATCAATAGCCAACGTGTCCGCCAGCCTTTTGTAAAAGTCAATCTGGGAGGAATTTCGCAGAGCCTTTTCGAAAGTGAAATGTTCGGTCATAAAAAAGGTGCGTTTACAGATGCCACTGCCGACCGTAGTGGGGTCGTTTTAGAAATGGCGAACAAAGGAACTATTTTTTTGGATGAAATCGGGGATCTCGATCCGTCGTGCCAGGTAAAGCTGCTGCGGGTATTGCAGGACCAGACCTTTGAGGTGTTGGGAGACAGTCGCCCGCGTAAGACGGATATCCGGGTGGTTTCGGCTACGAATGCCGACCTGAGTAAGATGGTGAGCGAACACACTTTTCGTGAAGACCTGTTCTATCGTATCAATCTGATAACCGTAAAACTGCCTGCACTGAGAGAACGCAGAGAAGATATACCATTGCTTGCCAGACACTTTGCCGACCGTCAGGCGGAGATTAACAATCTGCCCCGTACAGAATTCTCGTCGGATGCGTTGAACTTCCTGAGTCGTTTACCTTTTCCGGGCAATATCCGTGAATTGAAGAACCTGGTAGAACGTACGATTCTGGTCAGCGGAAAGGAAGTGTTGGATGCAATCGATTTCGAGAACCAATACCAACGTCATGACGAAAGTGTGGCAACCTCTTCTTCATTTGCGGGAATGACTTTGGATGAAATTGAAAAGCAAACGATTCTTCAGGCACTGGAACGCTATAAAGGAAATCTCAGCCAGGTGGCTACCGCATTGGGAATCAGTCGTGCAGCATTGTATCGTCGTTTGGAGAAATATGATATCGGTGATAAGTAACCCGTTGCTTATCATGGTCCGTTAATCGTTAATCATCAATCACATGTCAGTAAAGGGATTCTTCTTCATACTTGTTTTCTTCTTGGTCGCTATCATGGGTTTTCTGATTTATATATCCGAAACCGTTGTCGTGAAGTATCTCTATATTGCCGAAGCATTGATGCTGCTCCTGATGCTGTATCTTATTTTGTTTTACCGGAAAATCGTGAAACCGATGAACACCATCGGCAGTGGTATGGAACTTCTCAGAGAACAGGACGTTCAGTAGCCGGTTAAGCCATGTGGGGCAGCAGGAGGCCGACCGTGTGGTAAATGTTTTCAATCGCATGATGGAACAACTGAAAAACGAACGGCTGCGCTTGCGAGAACAGAATCATTTTCTCGACCTGATGATTAATGCTTCCCCCATGGGCGTTATTATCATGACGCTGGACGAAGAGGTATCTCAACTCAACCCCATGGCGATGAAGATGATGGGAGTCCGTCCGGAAGAAGCCGAGGGCAGGAAATTGTCGGAAATCGATTCTCCGCTTGCCCTGGAATTGGCCGCCATTCCGAATGGAGAAACCAGCACCGTCCGGCTGAACGACTCGAGTATCTATAAATGCACCCACTCTTCATTTGTGGACCGCGGCTTCCAGCATCCTTTCTATCTGATGGAAGGATTGACCGATGAAGTGATGAAAGCTGAAAAGAAGGCATACGAGAAAGTGATCCGTATGATTGCGCATGAGGTGAATAATACAACAGCGGGCATCACTTCCACATTGGATACGGTAGAGCAGGCATTGTCCGAGTCAGAAGGTATGGAGGATATTTGCGATGTGATGCGCGTATGTACCGAGCGTTGTTTTTCTATGAGCCATTTCATTACCCGCTTTGCCGATGTGGTGAAGATTCCCGA
>ENA-OQJF01000402-OQJF01000402.1-human-gut-metagenome-genome-assembly--contig:-NODE-402-length-11376-cov-2.741755_pt1 | contig 11376 bp, 10 predicted proteins | sample MGYA00242595_ERZ504761 | MGnify/ENA primary metagenome ERZ504761 (study PRJEB26092, sample SAMD00036367) | human gut metagenome | host: Homo sapiens | study: EMG produced TPA metagenomics assembly of...
CTATTTATTTTTTGTTCTTAATTTATAATATAATTTTTGTTTTTCCTCCAAGAAAGGAAAATCCTCCAGTCTGATTCCCGCAGGAAGCGAAGATGTAGATGCAAAGATAATCAATCTTCCCAAGAATCTAACCCAATTCTCTATTTTTGTGAAATTGATCGTTCCCGAGTGTTGTCTGAACTCCACTGTCCTGTGACGTGAATAAGACTTCAAGGTTTACTTTCATGTACCTGCTGCCGAAGAGTCTTTGTAGTGACTCGATACTTTCCGCCGATCTGATATCTTCATCGGAGAACGCTCTGAGAGAACGGCAGTAGGTATTTCTGTTTCCCCTGCGTGAGGCAGGCATGAACTTGTCTATTTCAGTTTCGGCATGTTTGTAGGAAAGGATTAAGTTCTGCCAAGTTGTAAGATTAAAGTCACCCGCATTAAAATGCACATGGACTCCACAACTGCTATTTATCTTTACATTGTATGCGTCCAGCACCCAGCATACCCTCTCCAGTACCTCCAAACCCTGCTCACCGCAGAGGATCGGGCTGACCAGCTCAAAAGTATGGCTTCCCTCCAAACTTCCGTCCGTGGTCAGTTTCCAGTTGCTGTTGGTCTCGGCATTACGGCTTCCAATTTCCACAGGGATGCCAGCCTCCCGAAGCGCATCCGTCAAGGTCTGTCTCGGGCAGTTGTAGGCTTCGATCTCAACCCCGAAGCAACGGTTGAAAGTATAGTCGGGTTCTGGTCTTAAGACAGTCGCTGTCTGTGAAGCGGGAAGCAGGCCCTCGTCCCTCATTCTCTTATAGACGTTCCACACGAAGCCACGGTTTCCACGGGTAACGAGGTCGGCAATTTCACGGTGTGAAAGTCCGGTCAGAAGAAGCTTACGGATTTTTGAGGTTTTTGTTCCACTCTCGGCTAAAATGCGTCTAATTGTTTCATTCATAACTTGTTATCTCCTTTATTATTATATAACAAAGGTAATGATTTTTCTCCGTTCTTGCAAATTCAAGCATGCTCTTTATCAGCATATTAGCTTACTTTCGCTTCTGCTAAAAGTTGTATCCGTCCCACCGGAAACAGGGTGTTTTTTCTTTCATGGGGGGGATTTTTGGGGTGTCCCGTCGGTCTCCCTTGCAGCCTTCCCACCCTTTTGCGATGTCATGTCTTTTCAGGGGAGGAAGTTCACCAGCAGCCATGCCCTTGCCTGATGTTCCGGGCCTCTCGGAAGCGTCCCGGGCTAAGGGCCGGAGGTCCCTTAGTAAATTCCTGATAAGGAAGAGCAAGAGGAGTTCCCGCACACGGGAACATGAATCGACGCATAGCGTTGATAATTAACCTGTTATATGTATACATCTTATACTTTGCGTAGACAAACGTATACAGGAAAGAATTATCTTGCTGACCCTAAGTAAATTAGCCCTTCTACTTTCGGTAAATATTATGTAAACGACTTGTTATTTTACTAATTTTCAAAACATTACAAAATATTACCCTCAGAGGGATACTGTAACGCTTGACTGCAAAAACTCTTTCATTTACCTTTGTATCAGAACAATAATCTGTAACGAAAATGAATACGAACAAAGAATTTTTGACTAAAATGATTCGGGTTTCTCCAAGCGTAAAAAAGCGTATGGAAATTTTTCAGGGAGGTGATTCCGCCAATTCCTGTATTGACAGAATGATTACATTTTTTGAAATCACAGGATTCAATCCCCGCTACGCATCCCGGAATCCGACGGCATTGGTGGAAAAGAGAATTGAGGACGTTGTCAGAATTATCAAGTCCCAGGAACGGGATATACTCAAGCCCGTACTTGAGAAACTCTCCGCCATAAACAACACCCCGCAGGAGTCACCCGATTATGCCCGGTTGATGAACGAGCTCCGGGATCTGAAAGATGAAAACCGGAAATTGAAGGAAAGGCTTCAGGCGGATGATCTCCGGATGGAGGGTGCCGCCGTATACCAGGACAAGCTCAAACGGTTGGCCGAACTGGTAAAATACCAGCTCGATCCGGAGAAGTTTCCAAGGATAAAATACAGCGATGATGTAAGAGTCCCCGTTAACACCCTGCAGTTGCTTATCAAGAAGATCAACGAGGAATATGTATTGTAAACCGCATAGGCCGGGAAACACTCCGCAGGTACCGGATAACAAGGGAAAATGCACCCGGCTGGTAGACTACCTGAGTAAGGAGTCCCAGGTCGAGCGTCCCTATTATGACAATTTTTTCTCACAGCAAAAAGATTATGTTATACCCCTGACTGTCAAGAATCATATAGACAACAACCACAGGACCCTGAAAAGCAACGATGACAAATTCTATATGCTTTCCATCAATCCCAGCGGTGACGAACAGAGACATCTGATAGAAAGGGTGACCGGACGGAAGGTCGGGGAGTTCTCGGAACTGACTCCCGGGGAGCAGGAGAGTGTGCTGGCACAGATGAAGAAATTCACCCGCGAATGTATGGATGAATATGCCCGTAACTTCTACCGTGAGAAAATAAAATCAGGGGATGACCTGGTCTGGTACGGCCGTGTGGAAACGGAACGCCACTATAAGAATGATGATCCGGAGGTTAAGGCCGGCAGGGCAAAGGCGGGAGATAAGAAGCCCGGGCTCCAGCTTCATGTACATGTGATCGTTTCCCGCATGGACAGGACGCAGACCGTATCACTCTCCCCGCTGTCAAAAAGCAGGGGAAACCGGCAGGTACTTGAAGGCAGGGAAGTCGTGGTCGGTTTTGACCGCTCCCAATGGTCCTCCCGGTGCGCTTCACGCTTCAATCAGTCATATGACTATTTCCCTAATTACTATTCCAGGGATGAAAGCCTGAGGAAGTATTCCGAGAACTGGCAGGCCAAAAACGAACTGAAGAACGAGGCGGTATCGAAGCTCAAACAGGAAGTTCTCAAAGGGGAGCTGAAGGAAGAAAGACGTCTGTATGCCAACACCTTCCGGATTTACCGGTTTGTGGTAAATCCCAGGAAGGCAATTATTCAGGAACTTAAAAGGCTGGGGACGGATCTTCTTTCCGGAAGGGATCTGTAGCCCCGGCCTGTCCTTACTATTCACATGGGAAAAGGGAGCGTACCTCCTCAAGGATCCTGGCAAAATTCCCGGATATTTCTCCCGGTTCCAGGACCCGGACGTCGGGCAGCGGTTTTTCATCCTTTTCTTTAAACTCCCCGAGCATCACCTTGAAATATCTGACATTGGCACGGGTGGCGGATCCGATGAACTCTCCCGGCTCGAGATCCGCAAAATCCCTTCCCTGGTAGATATCCTCTTTCTGGGAAGAGATGGTAACGCTCCGGTTCGAACTGCTGCCGCTTTTTCCCGTGCTCCGGGATTTTCTTTCCTTTTCCTCCTTACCGAACATCTGCGGATAATATTTCAGGGCTTCCACATCCTTGGTACGCCCGAAGAACTGGATTCCGAAATTGGCTTCCACGGAGGCCCGGTCGAGTTTACCATACAGGGCTTCCAGTTTTGCGCCGGACTGTGTAAGCAGCACAAAGCCGACCTTGTATTCGCGCAGGACCGAAGGCAGCGTCTCAAAGTTCTTGATATTGACCGTTGTCATTTCATCCAGGAAATAGACGAAAGGCACTTTGTTCTGCATGGTGAACTGGCGGGTGGATATGCTCATAAGCATGCCTATCACCGGGGCATAGACCGAATTCTTGGAAAAATTGTTGCTGATGGCAAAGAGTTTCGGATCTTCCGGATCGATCAGGTTGAAGTCAAAATCATCCCCTGAAAGGATATAGGCTATCTCTTCATTCTGTGAAATGGTCGACAGGTTGTTACACAGGGTGGAAAGGTAGGATGCCTGGGTCTTCTCGGAACCTTCGGCCTTGAGATACGCGCCGGCCATCATTTCCGCAACGAGGTTCTGCTGCAGGAATATGGATAGCTGCTTGGTAGAGGCGGTCATGATAAAGGCCATGATATGGGGCAGCGTGCAATACTCGGGAAATTCATCCCAAAAGCGGAAGGCTACCCCGCGCAGGATACCCAGCCCCCCGGCTACCCATTCATTCTGCTTTTCCCCCTTGGGAAGCAGTGCGAGCAGGACATCTTCCATGAGCTGCATCAGCTCGGTACGGTCCTTTACCACCTTGAGCGGGTTGAACCGGTATGAACGTTCCGGCTTGTCGAAACTCACGTAGTAAAACTTGTGCGGGTAGCCGTACTTCTTTGTCAGGTTATAGGCCGTCTGCGTGTAGTCCACGTCCTTAAAATCGTAGATGAACCCTGCGAAGCCCAGCTTGATATATTCCTCCAGCAGCCATTTGCCGATACTCTTTGTCTTTCCCGAACCGGCCCCTCCATAGACCAGGAAATTGGAATAATAGTAATAGAATTCCAGATGGCGGTATGGAACCCCGGAAATGACGGGCAACCTGATCGGAGACTTGTTCTCTTTCCGTCCTGAAGGCTTGAGATGTTCCCATGCGGTGGAGAAAGCGAATATGGCCACCGAACCGCAGGCCGGCCATAATGCGTATGCGGGAAAGAACAGGTATGCCATGAAGGTCTCGCCCGCTATGCATATAAGAAAGACAGGCAGGTTGACATACCATTTCCGGCTCAGGGTGCAAACTCCCGTCACCAGGCAGGCCAGTGCCAGAATAATAAGCTTGATATAAGGAATAAGATTCTCCATAACAATTTACTTTAATGATTTACTTTAATAATCTGATTACTTTAATTTGATTGATATATGATTTACTCTTTAAGTATTTATATGTGTCATACTACATTTCCGTCTGGAAAGCCCTGTTCCTGCCCCTGGTTATTTCCAGGCACCTGAGAGTATATCCGGATGGGGCTTTGAACAGCATGAACGGCTTTTCACAACCCGGCAGGCGTGTAGGTTGCCCCCGGAGCAAAGAGATCCACCTGGCGGGAGAGAGTTTCCCGGGATCTACTCCGGATTCGCGGAGAATATCCAGCATCGGCTTCGTGTCATAGGGTATGCCCCCCACATACAGGCTGATTTTGTCTGAGGAAATGGTAAACTCCCTGTTTCCCCAGGAAAAGGAACGCAGGGTCGTATGTCTGCCCTCCTGCAGAGGCCCGTCGAAAGAATCATTCTTATCCATATTCATAATCTAAATCTTATATTTCCATTTCTGCCGTTTTGATACTCCGGAGAGCCGGAGCGGTTATCTTCAGTCCATATCCGGCCGGTTCCTTTACGGTCATAAGCATCCTGCCGTCGGGAAGCGCTATTCCTTTACCGCTGAAAAGAGATTTCCATCCCTCCGGACTGAGGGAGGCCGGCTCCAGCCCGGCCCTCTTCATCTCCTTCAGGAACGGTGTGACATCCCGGACTCCGTCTTTACTTCTGAGAGATCCGGCGGCATATCCGGGGGTAAGCTCAAGTTCTCCTTTCGGGGTCTGTATCTTTTCCGGTATGCGGGTGGCCGCCGTTCTCTTCAGGTTTTCCCGGCTGGCCGCGAGCAGACCCTTCAGCTCCCTGTCATCAACCTCGATGCTGAAACCTAACTTCCGCAGAAGGTTCCTGAAGGCAATGCGGATCTTGTCCCATACACGGACATCCGCCCCGCTTTCGGCCATACATGCCAGGTATTCTTCCGTTGCGGTACGTATATCCATTTTTCCCGTACCGGCCAGCCGGACAATCTCCCCGCGCACCTTTTCCCCGCATCCGGCGAAAATGTCATCCAGGAACGCGTCCATATGCTTCCGACCGGCCAGTTTGCGCAGGCCGTAATGCCCCACTCCTTCGTGCAGCAGGGTGCGCTCGATATCCTCCTTGCCGCGCGCTTTGGGCAGGTACAGGCAGATACGGTCCGAAGGGATATCGTACCAGCCCCTTATATCCTTTCCGCCCGCAATAAGGGCACGTACTTTGGGAGAATCCACCTCGCCGATGGAATGGATGATGCTCACGGGGATATGCTGTTTGCGGGCCAGGGAAGCGGCATGGCGGGAGAGTTCCGCCATCCGTTCATCCCCGTAAAGAAAAACCTGCCCGCTTCCGGTATGGGCAGGAGTGAAGGCTCCCGTCCCACCCGCAAGCCGGAACCGCACACCTTTAATTTCCGACGCCAGTTTCACAGCCTCGTTTCTCGAGGATTCATCCTTGGGTTTATAAACAAACACTTGCAGCCCGCTTTCACGGATCGATTTGGAAACGTCTTCATTTACATTCTCCGGTACGATTGCCGCTACAAATTCATTCAAATAGACCGGCCGCTCGAACTTGGTCTCAAAATACATGGCGGGACATTCGTTCTGTATGGCATCAACCATCTCTTTAAGTTGCCGTACATCCTCCCGGGTAAGTTCCACCCCGTACTCACGTTTGGCAAAACTTCCGGGATCAGGTTTCAGCGCGATATCCTCCACACGGTAAAGGCCGGTATCATCAAAGGTGCCGCCACCCGGGTTAAGCTTGATTCCCAGATCAAAGTAGACCTCCTGCCATTTGTCCCTGAATGCCTCCAGGTCACTATGGTCAGTGATCAGTTTCCCCTTCTGCCGGCGAATACCGTCCAGTGTTCCGACCGGCTTCATAAGAGCGGCTGCAAATTTAGAGAAGGAACCTCCCCAGCCGGTCGCGGCGGCCAGGCCCTGCTGTTTCATTAACCCGGAGACATTCTCCAGGGTATGGGGAAGATAGATCCTGATACCATCCGGAGTATAACCTTTAAAAAGGACCTCTTTGATACCGTATTTGTCCGCAAGACTTTCCTTCCACTCCGCATACTGCCAGCTTAGCGCTTCCGATCCGTTGATCTTATCCAAAGCGTCCTGCAGGGTATGATAGGTATCAACACTGCCGGCCTGGCGGATATCGGTCTTCACCCTGTCATAGAAGTCTTGTACGGAACTGTATTCATAGCCCCTTTCTTCTATATCATTCAGCTTCTGGACAGCTTTTCTGTAAGCCAAACCTTTTTGTTTTTGTTCCGGGAACGCTTGTATTTTATCCTGTAATCCCCGTTTCCTTGTTTCGATATAATCTTTGAATTTTGTCTGATCACCACCGAAGTTTTCTTCTATATAAACCTCCAGCAGGGCCGTGTTGCGTTCATCATAGTTATCGAGCGCGTCGATGGCAGATATCCGGTTCCGCAGATGTTCCCCAAAGAGCGGCTCCACCTTCCTGAATTCGGGTGCCTCGCCTCTTTCATATAAAAACTGATAAGCGAACGCACTCCCCTCGTCGCGCCCGTCCATGTAATTATTCCAGGCACTGCGTACATCCGGTTGCATCTCTTGCGCCAGCCTGGAAATGGCATCCCGGACACGCCCGCTGCCGTCACCGGAAAACTGCCTTTCTATTTGCGGATAAACGGGTGTCCACGCGTCTCCGCTGAATGTTCCGGCATTCCTTCCGGTGCGTTTGTCAATCATGGAAGAAGGGAGTATCAGGGAAATCTCCCCGTATCCTTCATGTGACTGCCTGGCTATATCGATCACGGCGGCACTGGGATTGGCAAGCCCTCCAAGCTTCAAGGCTTTAAGCAGCTTCTCCTCACTGATATTATGCAGGCCCACCAAAGATTTGCCGCCGTCATTTTCTTTGACCTCACGAAAGAGTATATCACCATTCTCTTTTTTGAACGCTTCCATTACTTTTTCATCAGCGGCATTCAATGCTGCAACGGCTTCTTCTTTCATCTTCCTGAGTGTTTTGTCTTTTTTCATTGCCTCCCTCTCCTTCAGTCCTTCCGGAGATCTTGTTTGTGCGGAAACGGTCGTTTGTGTAGGATAATTCTCTGCGATATAATCAAGAATCCTGTCCTGCCATTCCTGTTCCGTATCCTCCAGCTTCTCACGGAGGGCAGCTAAGACGGCAGGAATATTGTCATTGCGGACCGTTTCCGTTTTCATACTCCTGTAACCGGTAAAGGAAGCGGGGACGCCATGATGGACTTCCCGGAAACGTATGTCGTTGTTGCCCGGTGAAAAAACACCTGTGTTCCGTTCGGAATATAAATATTTACCGGATGCCTTTAATTGGTTTGGAGCGAATACCGCCATATATTGAACACCTTCATCCAAGGCATGGATGGCGTCATATCCTCGTGACCGGATGATTTCCTGCATGGAAGGTGTCTCAACCACACGCCATGAATTTCCCCCTTCCAATATCTTTTCCGCCTCTTTCCGGGAAACGGGAACTTCCATGCCAAGATAGAAATCATAGGCCGTGAGCTGTCCTTCTAATGCGTCCAAGATATCTTTTACGGCATTTGGATTCTTTACGTCAAACGGTTGCCTGGCATTGACGAAGAGGTCATACACATAACTGTCTGTGGTCCACTGTTCCCTTCCGTCTTCACTGTCCGGGATACTCATGCTGCGCGTTTCACCGATACTTCTGGCTTTTTCTTCCGTCAAAGAGGTAAAGATCAGTCCATTGTATGCACCACCCCTGAACGTATGGAAAGGTGCGTTAATTGTTTGAATCTCCCAATCATCGGCAATTCTGAATTTACTCCTGTCAGCCGCCTGATCCCGTGAAATCGGAGTGCCATGATACACCACCAGAGGCTCCCCATTGGCATCTCTGACCTTGGATGCTTCATTCAGATTGTTCTCCCAATCCCCGAACCACTCCCTGAATGCCCGGGTACGTACCTGTGCCCACTGCTTTTCATTCAGGTTGGTTGCCTGTCCGTTCGGAGCTTTCATGTAACTGCCTTCCGCCTTACTGCGGGCTATGATTGCCTGCTCCTCGGTTGTGAAAAGATGTTCGGATATCTGTTTCATCCCATGAAAGAATAAGTATGTTACTTGATTGGTCATTAAAGAGAAATACTTGTTTACTTAAGCAGGACTCAAGTAAACAAGTAAATTCAAAAAACATGTTTTTATCGGTCGTACATTGGTACGTTACATGTCGGCACTGGCCTGCCGGGTAAGGCTGTTGACCGTATTCACAGCTTTTACCGCATACCCGACCGGAGTCTTGGTAAGCATGAAAGAGGCTCCCTTTGCGGCCGGCTTGGACGCTCCGGATATAAGGGAGGGTTGTATGGCCTTTCCATTCATCAGGGAGTGCCACTCTTCGGCTTTCATGGCTTCCACCTTGACTCCCTTCCCGCGAAGATCCTTGAGGATGCTCTCCACGTTGCACCCTTTCTTTTCGGGGACGGCGGATGAATTGAATTCCTCAAAGGCCTTGATAAGTCTTTGCTCCCTGTCCTTACCCTGTGGGAGTTCCCGGATTTCCCGGAGCTCCTTATCCAGTTTGGTTATTGCCGTCTTAACCTGCCTGGCGGAAGGTTTTCGCGTGGATTGCGTACTCTGTTCGGTCTTTTTTCTGGGTGTGCGCCGTGTTGCGGAAGATTCCGGCGCTTCGGATGACGGCTCCGCTTCCCGGTCCGCCGGCTTCTCCTGCTTCTCCAGCTTCAGCCCGTACATCTCTTCGGCCTGTTTCCTGACTGCCTCTGAAGGAGAGCTGATAAGCGCAGCCGCCTCCCTGTCGGCATGCAGGACGGAGAACTGGACTTTCTCCGTAGGATTTTCAATATACCGTATATTCAATGGATTGCTTCTGACGGCAGCCAGTTGTACCACCTCCGAGGGTTCGGACACATACCTGATGGTTTCTCCTTTGGCTTGGACTGCCGCCAACTGTACGGTATCTGCCGGGGACTTGATGTGCCGCAGGGTATCCGCGTTGCCTTGAATAGCCATATGCTGTACTTTCACCGTAGGTGATTCAATGTGGCGGATGTATTCAGGGTTCTTCTGGACCGCCGCCAGTTGTACCTTCTCGGCCGGTTCTTTGATGGAGGCGATATGTGCCGGATCTTTCAGGACAGCCATTAACTGTACCTTTACCGCAGGCTTGCTTATCAGGGAGATACATTCAGCCCTCCTTTCAACGGCTGTCAATTGTGCTTTTTCCGTTGGATTGGAAATAAAGCCGATGTAGGCCGGCCTGCTCCTGATAACGGAGAGCTGCACCCTCTCACCGGGCGAAGCGATGAAATGAATATTGTGTGGTGCATTCCTGACTGCGGCGAGCTGTACTTTTTCCACCGGCTTGTCTATAAAGCAGATGACACTTTTATCCCTCCGGATGGCGGCCATCTGGACCCGTATGGAAGGATTCTCGATCATACTGATGGCACGCGGATTGCGGAGGACGGCCCGCATATCCCGGCTGAACAATGCGGCCAGGCGTTCTAAAATGGTAGGCATGGCGATTAGTTTTTAATGGGTTTGACTTCATCCAGGAATTTCTCAATGGCGGCTCCGCTTGATCTTCCATCGGCTTTATCCTTCTTCATCTGCAGTATCAACTCCCTTGCCGCATTCAGGACACCCGGCACGGGAAGAAGTTCCGCTTTGAGCATCCGTTCCACGGCCATGAAGCAGGCGGCAGGTGCGGGAGTATCTACAAGCAGGATGCTTTCCGGGCAGGCGATAACCGCCGCAAGCTGCACCTTTTCTCCCGCAAGCGGCAAGCTGGCGATCAGCTCAGGTTTCTTCTGTACGGCAGCCATCTGCTGCTTCAGGGAAGGATTCTCAATTTTCAGGATCATGTCTGGATCGTCCAGGATCCTCTCGGTCAGGATCCGGTCCGAGGACCGGTTGTTTTCATTCAACATAACATGGTTTGTTTGGGGTTATACATTTATGATTTCGGGGACAAGATACGGCAGTTCGTTGCAATTATATTGCGACATACGTTTTTTCTCAGGAAAGAAGCATTTTTATCGTTAGAACAGTTTTCTGTAATTGGCTGATAATAAAAAATGCCTGAGCCTATCCGGCCGGACAACAAAAAAACGGACAAGGTACTGAACCTACTGCCTAATGTTATTTTTTATGGTATCTTTTATTATTCTACAATTCGCGATCGTTTTCCCAAACTGTTGTGGATCCTAGATTGAATCATATTCTATATAAAAATGTAATATATATATTGTTATAAGAAAAAAATTTGTGATCGCCCCCAATGATTGGAATCGCAACAGCTTCAATTGTCAGCTGCTTGATATCACCGAATAATAAACAATAGGGAAAAGGCATATACATGTAAACGTTTTTAGGGGGTAATACTACTTTCCTCTAGTTAAGAATGAATACTGAAAGAAATATGCAGTCAGATTGTTACTTTTGCAAAAAAAAACTATTTTTGCGAATTGTTTATCTTAAAAATACATAGAATGTCGACACATGGTAGCCTTTCGGAAGTGGAACGATTCAATCTTTTGTATAAAAGTTCGTTTAATAAGGTTTGCAACTTTGCATGCTTTTATGTGCGCAATAAGCAAGCTTCTGAAGACATCACTATGGACGCCTTCCTGCAACTGCTCGAAACCATGAAGGTGGAATCGGTTGATAACCCCATGGCTCTCCTTATCACCAT
>ENA-OQJF01000403-OQJF01000403.1-human-gut-metagenome-genome-assembly--contig:-NODE-403-length-11349-cov-3.080645_pt1 | contig 11349 bp, 9 predicted proteins | sample MGYA00242595_ERZ504761 | MGnify/ENA primary metagenome ERZ504761 (study PRJEB26092, sample SAMD00036367) | human gut metagenome | host: Homo sapiens | study: EMG produced TPA metagenomics assembly of...
AAACTAACGGTAAACGGTTAAAGGTTTAGGGTAAAAGGAAAAAAAGGAAAAAAGTTAAGTTTTTACTTGTATGCTATTAGTTATTTTTACCTATTCTTTGCACCGAATTAAATTTCCGTTACTTAAGAAGTAACAGTAATACTAACGCCCCTAAATCTTAGCTAATTTTAAACCTTTTCCTTCAGGCTTATTTTAAATCTTCTAACGTAATAATAATTTTGTTTATTTACTTTTGTGCGTTCTTCCAATTCGAAACCTTTCAAATAAATCTGAGTTGTCTTAATTGATTTATGCCCTAGTGACTCACTGATCATCTCAATAGGAACACCCCTATATTTAGCAGTAGTAGCCCAGGAATGCCGTAAAGTATAAGATGTTACAGACGAATGCAACCTCAGCTTACGGGATAAACTTTTCAGATGATTATTGAATTTCCGTAATGCAGACTGATACTCACGATACGCACCTTCTTCCCCCCTTTTATACTCTCCACTCAATATATGGAAAAGATAATCGGGACGGTCGGAACAAGATGAACTATGATTATTACGAAGCAAAGAAAGTAACTCATAAGCAGAATCTATAATCTCCACACTCATGGGAGTACCGGTTTTCATACGGTTATACTTCAAGAGCCCCTGATTCAAATTTGACTTCTCCAGATGAGCCAGATCAACGAAAGGCATACCACCAAACTGAAACAGTAAATTAGCAATGGTCTGCGTATGGCGAAGTGTCTCCGTCTGCGGATCTTTGTTAAGCAACGTATGAAGCTCACTCAAAGGAAGTGCTTTCTTCTGGCGGGTATCAACTCCAGTAAACACATCACGAAACAAGCCATGTACATACGGAGCCTGACGAGCATCCACTCCCCTATTATAGATACAACGCAACATACGCATATACGTAGATATCGTATTTGGCTTTAAACGGGAGGCCGTCAGGTAATTGCTATACCTTTTTAAGTTTTCGCGGTTTATTTTGGTAAAACTCAATAGACTGCGTACCACAAAAACTGCGAAAAAGAACGGACCGCATTCTTATACACATGGGCCGTAGAATAACGGCCCTCCTTTCGCAAACAATCAATATAGTTGTCTTGACACAAGTAGTAAAATCGATTTTTCTTCATAATTCATTTCATATTATATTAATGAGTGAAAATATCACGGAATATACAAGATTTTCATTAAACCGAACATACTATTTATGGAATACTTACTGTTTTACATGAAAATCAGATATTCTTCCAGAAAATATGCAAATTGTAATCTCAATAACCCCTGCCTTATTCAGTTATAATATCATAAACAAAGAGAGGATAAACATTATTAAGTAAATGATTTATCCTCTCTCTTTATGTGTGGGTATATAGAAATTATTCCCCTAGATTCTCATACGTTTTACCGTCTTTGATTGCATCCGCTTTGAAGTCCTGGTAATATTCTTTGGCCAAAGCAGTATATTTCTTATACATCCGACCGGCAATTTCTATTTCATCCCCTTGTACAATTGGGAGTACGTGCCTTATTGGGGGTAGATACAAATTGCAACTCCCAATCCCCCAGTTTACTATAAAAATCATTGGCACGGAAAGCCTCTCGTCCTATTGCGTCTGACGTAATCCCTCCTCCGAATAGGTTGTTCCATTATCGAGATGTTCCTGAAAGCATGGCATAAAACTTCGTCCAACGCGGCAAATAATACCCTTTAATAAGTCCCGTCCATTCTCTCCATGAGTAGTCAAAAATAGAAGGATCTCCGTCTGCCCCCCAAACTAGTGACTAAGGAAGTGGCATCATATTCTAACAGGTTCTTTTCTTCTTCCGTATCCCCCCAACTTCGTGCAGATGTCAGCCAACGGTCAAAATTAAATTCAGGACGTGTACGAAGCAGCTCGTCCACATCTTCCAGCATTTGCAAGAAGCGTTTGCTATGCAAAGCGAAAGCCTCTTTGTCTCTATTCAGGAAAGCTTCGGCAGCTCTTTTATGGATAACTTGTCCCATATTGGTCATCATTTGCCTTTGGACATCTATCACATCAAAACGATAAGGTTCAGAATTCTTCAGTTTATCGGCATCTTTGAGTAACAAACCTTCGGCCTGAATGACCAATAAAGGAGAATATGGAATTCCCAATCCCGCATTAGGCCCTGATTTTTTTACATTAAGAGCAGGACGTGCAGCAATGATAGAACTTCGTTCGGTACCATTTGTACCGGGACGATAAGGTCCCTCCAATAAACAAATCATAGCTTGCTGAGCCGAGGGAGAGACAGCCCCATAACGTCGGTTGGCATATTGCTTAAGCCATTCCTCAATGGCTACTTCCCCTTTATGCAAAGGCATCTCAAATGCCAAATCATAATATACAGGATTCTGTTCAATAGCTTCCATAAACAAACCGGAGCCACAAACATTGGGATACTGTTTTAAAGCCGTCATATATTGGTTGGAGGCCAGCAAACGCAAATCTCCATGCATATTAATACGCCCGCCGAAGTTATGCAAATTTCCTTCCACAGCCGGGTATCCCCAAAAGCCTTTGCGGCCCTTTATCTTTTCTCCATTTAAGTCCAGAATAATCAGGTCATTCTGAGGAACAGCCTTTACAATCGGTTCTCGCAAACTCCATGCCTGCATAGCCCATTTAGCTTTCGGGTCGAAATCTTTGATTAATTTATATATGGCATGCCCTACTGCGCTTAAATACTCCGGAGTATTGACAGGAGGTGCACTCTCATGGAACGGATCTGCTGCGTATATTCCATACGTGCCATAAAGTTTCTTTTCTTCCTCTAAAAAATCACGGCCTAATGCTGCAAACAACGCATCGGTAGGATCAAGCTGTCCTGCTCCTTTAAATCCGCACCAACCGGGTTGCAGGCGAATTTTAGCTTCAGGATATTTATCTTTCAATTCACGAGGAACATAACCGGAGAATCCTTGTTGGATCGGTGTCATACCTAATTCCCTTTCACGGTCTATTATCTTTTTAGCTAAGATAATATGTTTATCGATCCAAGATTTAGGCAGCGGACCTCCATAACTTTGCAGATTTTGCATCCATTGCCAGGCAGCATGTCCCGGACCGGCTAAAAAACGGCGTGCTTCTTCATCCGTAAACCGATGTTTCAATAACGTGTTATACCATACAGCTTCCAATCCTACTGTTGCCAAAGGCATATTGATAGAATTCATAGCCATGAAATCTATTTCGCGTTGCCAACGTTCCCAATCCCAATAGGCAGCAGTATAGCTGACCGTACAATAATTCATGTATACCCTGTATTTACCATTGATCGTATTACGGATAGTCTTTTGGGGAAGCGGAAGATTTTCAGGTAAGTTTAATTGATTACCCAACCATGAAACATGCGCGTTACACGTATATTTCAGATATTGGTTAAATGCAGTGGACAGGGCTATGGCATTATTCCCTTTCAAAAGGACTTTCCCTTTTTCTGATGAGATTTCATACACATCCTCTCCATTGGCGGGGTCGATCAATTGCAGTTTGATCTGTTTCCCATATCCGGGTGTGACTCGCTCTATTAAGGCATAAACAGCCTTAATGTGCGGGTCTTTGGCATAGCCTATTACAGTAAACAGGCACAATAATAACAACAAAGGTTTTTTCATTTGACTATCAATTTTTATATAGCACAAATATAAGAAAAAGATTTTTTCTAAAAAAATAAATTAATACGATGCAGTATTTCCCAATCCCCTCGCATTTATTATATAAAAAGACAAACGTAGAATGATCAAACCTATATATCATTAAGACCTATAACCTGAACTTAACAAGTGTGGGGAAAAACAGAAAAGAGAGAGAGTTTTAAAGAAATGTCCCCAAAAAACGAAGACCCCCTGCCAACTGAGAAAGCTGGCAGGGGGTCATTTTTATATCTTCGAAAAAAGCAATCTTTACTTGCAATATTTCTTTATCAGATCATCCGTATTCGGATCACCCAGTTCTTTTGCTTTATTGAAATTGCCGCAAGCTTCATCCGTTTTCTTCAACTGTATCTGACAAAGTCCGAGCAGACGATAGGCCTCGGCATATTTCGGATCTTCTTTCAATATATTATTCAATATTTGAACAGCCTCTTCATACCGTCCCACACGCAGGTTTACCACTGCTTGCTCTGCCTTATAAGTCAGGTCTTTCGGATTCAGTTCGATCGCCTTGGCAATATCATCCAATGCACGTTGATACTGGCGTGCTTTCAGGGCAGCTTGTTCTCGATAATAATAGAACATATCATTCACCTGTCCGTTGACTGCTTTAAAATAAGCATCGTAATCGAGCATCGCATTACGCGCCTGATTGGCATTCAGATTCATCTGTGCACGTTCCAGAAGATAAGGAGCAAACGCGGAAGTAACCGGTTGCGGACAACGGGCGATACAACTATCCATTAATACAATAACTTCTTTCGGATCCGCTTTCAGCAATTCCTTGGTTTTAGCGGCACTAAAGAAGGTAGCAGGAGAAGCAATATTGCTGGCGTTCACTTTCTCATAAGCAGCCAAAGCACCTGCATAGTCCTGTTGGGCAAACAGAATATCCCCTTCAGCTGAGTGTAAACAGGAAGCGGATCAATAGCGATTGCCTGGCGGAGATTCTTCAAAGCCGTGTCATACGTCCAGTCTTTATACGTCTTCTCAGGCTTCGATAATTGGTAAGCATGCATCAACTTGGCAATGTTGTAATACACATCATCCTTTTTCTGTGCTACCTTCAATGCCTTATTAAAGTCGGCAACCGCCTTGTCAAACCAAGATTGGTCTTCCTGTCCCTTAGTTACATAATAATTGGCACGGCGAATATACCCGTCCGTGCTGTTCGGGAACTGGCGGATAAAATCATCCAATAGTTTGCCGTACTCTTCATCCGTCATTTGTGAAGAAGCCATAAACAAGTAAACCAATGCCTGATCTTCCACTTCGGGCAGTCCTTTCCTGATTCCGATACTTTTCAGCGCAGCATCACCCAAAGAAAGCGCATTGATTTTTTGTGCCATGGCAAAAGCGGCCCCTGCTGCATAGCAAGTAGTCACCGTATCAATTCCGGAGGACTTCTGGGAAATACCGAATACCTGTCCTTCCGCATTCATCACCGGGCAACTAACCATTTTATCTTTCATCTGCATACCCAACGTATAATAATGATATTCTCCGGCCACTTTGGAGACATCTTTCACTTTACCGGATACACAAGCAATACTCTTTTGTGTCGAATAAGGAAGCATCCATGCATCGGCTCCCACTTCCGGAGCAGCTTTTGCCACGTTCAACGCAGGAACTTTCTTCTCGGTAATGGCTACACGGAACTTAATAACATCGTACATATCATTAGCTCCAAGTATCACGTCTACCGGCATTTGCTTGCCGTCCGCCGTGATAACCACCGCACGTTCCGCTCCTTTAAAAAGGCTATAATCAGATAAAGCCAATCCGTCTTCGGATACAAAAAATCCGTTCCCGGTGTTCAGCATCTTATCATTCTTGTCATAAGTCACCACAGAGAAAACTGCGCGTTTCGCCTTCTCCACCCATTTAGGGGTTTGTGCCATGCTTCCCTGTACCAGAAAGAAAAGCACCAAAGGTAGGATTAAAATCTTCTTCATATCAGTCGTTGTTTCTTTGTTTCACAGCTTCGTAAATCAGGATACCGGCAGCAACAGACACATTGAGGGATTCGATTGTTCCCAACATCGGTATCTTCACCCATTCGTCACAGAGTGCCAGGTTATCATAAGAGACTCCCGTATCTTCCGCACCCATAATGATGCATAACGGTCCTGTATAATCAGCTTTCGTATAGTCGTAGTCTCCTTTTTCCGTAGCAGCAACAATACGGAAACCGCTATCCTTCAAGTATTGCAGAGTCGCACGCAGATTTTGCTCACGACATACCGGAAGGGTATGCAATGCCCCTGCAGAAGTTTTCACAGCATCCGCATTCACAGAAGCACTGCCACGAGCCGGAATAATCACAGCGTCTACGGCTGCACATTCACAGGTACGGGCAATTGCACCGAAATTGCGTACATCGGTCACTCCGTCAAGCATGACGAAAAACGGATTCTTCCCTTGTTCGAACAAGAAAGGAACGAGATCTTCCGTCTTCTGATAAGTTACGGATGAAATGAAAGCCACCACACCCTGATGATTTTTCCGGGTGATACGGTTAATACGCTCCACCGGAACACGCTGAACGGGTATCAGCAGACCTTTCAAAGCTGCAAAAAGTTCTTTGGAAAGATCACTCTGAATGTCTTTCTTACCAGAATCTTATCAATTTCTTTACCAGCCTGAATGGCCTCTATCACGGCACGAACGCCGAAAATCATTTCACTTTTATCAAGCATCTATGTTAATTTACTGTTTTATAATTTACTATTTATCAGTTGCGGGTAAGCAGGGCTTTGGCATTGCTAAGGGCAGCTTCGGTCAATGTAGCACCACTTAACATGTGTGCAATCTCCTCTACCCGTTCCTCGTCGGTGAGACGTCGGATGTGGCTGTTGGTTTCCGTATCGCTGTCCTTCTTATATACTTTATAATGGGCCCCTCCCCGGGCAGCTATCTGCGGTAGGTGAGTGATACTGATAACCTGACGGTTCTGTTCGCCCATTTCCTGCATCATGTCTGCCATGCGGTCGGCTATTTCACCGGATACTCCGGTGTCAATCTCATCAAATACGATAGTCGGCAGTTTCACGGCTCCGGCAATCATTGCTTTGATAGACAGCATGACACGCGCTATTTCACCTCCCGAAGCGACGGAAGAAATGTTCTGCAACACACCGTTCTTGTTGGCAGAAAACAAGAAGCTGACAGTATCTTCTCCCTGTAATCCGGGTTCTTTCTTTAACCCCATTTCCACCTGGAAACGGACATTCGGCATTCCCAACGGTACCAACCGGGCTGCCAACTGTTTTTCCACCTCACGCGCAGCCGCTGCACGGGCTTTGGTCAACACTTCCGCCTGCTGCTTGACCTGTTTATATTGTTCTTCCTTACGTTCTGTCAGTTCGGCAATGCGCTCATCGTAAGAAGTGATATCGGACAACTTGCCACGATATTCCTCCGTCAAAGCAATCAGCTCCTCAAGTGTCTGCACACGGTGTTTCTGTTGCAGGGAATAGATCATGTTCAGACGGTCGTTCACCTCATCCAGCCTTGTAGGATTGAACTCGATAGACTCACCTTGCGAAGATACCTCCTGCGAAATATCTTTCAGTTCGATATAGGCACTTTCCATACGTTCGGCAAGTTCCTTGGCAGGCTGATAAACTCTTTGCAAGTTATTCAGCGTATTGAGACTGTCCTTTAAATAGGAAAGCAATCCTCCTTCGTCCGAAGCAAAAGACTGTTCCACCCGATAAAGCCCCGCCTTGATCTCCTCCGCATGACTTAACATTTCAGCCTCTTGTTCCAGTTCCTCCTGCTCTCCTTCGGCAAGATGAGCTTCTTCAAGCTGCTCCAGTTGAAAACGGATATAATCTTCATCGGCACGGCTTTTCTCAGCCAGTTCCATTAACTCGGACAGCTCTCTTTCAGTCTGTTTCCACCCGGCATAACGAGAGTGATATTTCTCCAGTGCCGCATCATTATGTGCAAGAATGTCGAGCACATTCAACTGAAACCCTTCCTTATTGAGCAACAGGTTCTGATGTTGCGAATGTACATCAATCAACTGTTCGCCCAACTCTTTTACCTGCACCAAAGATGCGGGAGTATCATTAATAAATGCCCGGCTTTTACCGGATGCCTGCACTTCACGGCGCAAGATGCACTCCTCATCATATTCCAGCTCGTTCTCCTCAAAGAACGGGCGCATACCATACGCTGAAATATCAAAACGTGCCTCTATTACACATTTGGAAGCCCCCCGGCGAATGGCCTTCATATCCGCCCGCTGCCCAAGCAACAGACCGATTGCTCCCAGAATAATTGACTTTCCGGCCCCCGTTTCACCTGTTATAACGGAAAAGCCTGTTTCAAAACTGATGTCCAGTTTCTCTATCAATGCGTAATTCTGAATGTATAATGAACGTAACATTTGAATCAGTGAAAGTTAAGGGTTGAGAGTTAAGAGTTTCAATTCATCAGACAGACGATCGATAATATCTTGAGCTACTTCCGTTTTTGATTTCAGGGGGTAGTCAGTACGGCCTTTTCTGTCTATTATACTTATTTTATTCGTATCGTAACGGAATCCGGCTCCCGCATCATTGAGCGAATTAAGTACAATGAAGTCGAAGTTCTTGCGTTCGAGCTTTCCTTCGGCATTCTGCTGTTCATTGTTCGTTTCGAGGGCAAAGCCTACCAACAACTGATTCTTACCTTTCAACGCTCCCAGACTTGCCGCAATATCTTCGGTTGCCTGAAGATGCAGAGTCAGTTCTTCCTCCTTCTCACGTTTAATTTTCTTATCGGCTACCACCTCCGGACGGAAATCGGCTACTGCCGCACAAAGAATACCCGCATCGGCTTCGGCAAAGTATTTTTTCGACGCTACCGACATTTCGCCGGCAGACTCTACATCAATGCGACGAATGCGGGAATGTTGTGTTTTCAGTTGCACGGGTCCCGCTATCAGTGTCACCTGCGCTCCACGACGTGCACATTCTTCCGCGAGGGCAAACCCCATTTTTCCGGAAGAATAGTTGCCGATAAAACGGACAGGGTCAATCTTCTCATAAGTCGGCCCGGCTGTAATCATTATTTTCTTACCTTGCAGCTCACCGTTTGCAGAAAAAAATTCATCCAGCACACGGATGATATTCTCCGGTTCCTCCATACGTCCCTTCCCTACAAGATGACTGGCAAGCTCACCCGTACCCGGCTCGATAATATGATTGCCGTAAGAACGAAGTATCTCCAGATTCTTCTGAGTGGCAGGATGAGCATACATATCGAGGTCCATAGCCGGAGCTACAAACACCGGAGCTTTCGCCGAAAGATAGGTCGTTATCAGCATATTATCAGCTATCCCGTTTGCCATTTTGCCAATGGTAGAGGCAGTGGCGGGAGCTATCAGCATCGCATCTGCCCACAGTCCGAGGTCAACGTGGCTGTTCCACGTTCCGTCACGTTGGGCAAAGAATTCACTGATGACCGGTTTGCTGGTCAAGGCCGATAGAGTAATGGGAGTAATAAATTCTTTTCCCGCCGGAGTAATCACAACCTGCACTTCCGCTCCTTGCCTGATAAGTCCGCGGATGATATAGCAAGCCTTATATGCGGCAATACTGCCGGTAATTCCAAGAATTATCTTTTTTCCTTTTAGCATTATTTCGTAATCAAGTTACTCATTTCACGCAAGCGGATCTTAGTCAAGGCCGCCTTCGTATTCAGCGTGAAATCACTATTCAAAATCCAACTGTAATATCCGGGGTCTTTCTTCAACACCTCGGCTACCGACATTCCTTTATACTTTCCGAAGTTGAACACTTCCGTTCCATTATCATCGTAAACCATACGTCCTGCAAAATCTACGTTTTTGCTGAAACTGGAATAATCGGCAAGGAATGCGATGTCATTCTGAAGATCCGGATAACGGTCGAGCTGTGCCTTCAGCACCTCGTATGTAGCCCGTGTATCCGCTTCGGCAGTGTGCGCATCTTCCAGATTCTTCTCGCAATAGAACTTGTAGGCTGCGGACAGGGTACGTTGTTCCATTTTATGAAATATCACCTGTACATCCACAAATTTACGTTTGCTCATATCAATGTCCACCCCGGCACGCAGAAATTCTTCTGCCAGCACAGGAATATCAAAACGGTTGGAATTGAATCCGGCCAGGTCGCATCCTTCAATGTCGCGGGCAATATTCTTTGCCACTTCCTTGAAAGTCGGGCAATCCGCCACGTCAGCGTCATAAATGCCATGCACGGCGGAAGATGCTTCGGGGATGTGCATTTCGGGATTGATGCGCAGAGTTTTCGCTTCCTCATTCCCGTTCGGGTAAACTTTCAATAACAGATTTCAACGATTCGGTCTGTGTTGATATTGGTTCCTGTCGTCTCAAGATCGAAAAAGACAATAGGGTTTTTCAGATTTAATTTCATTTTTATTCATTTTGTTTCACAACAGAGGACGCGGAGGACATAGAGAGTAAATGAAAGGAATGTCATTCAAATTATCCTCTGTGTCCTCCGTGTCCTCTGTCGTGAAATGTATATTAATCGTTCAACATCATCGGCATTAACAACATCAGCAGGTCTTCATTTTCTTCCTGTTCCACCGGTACGATGACACCGGCACGTGAAGGATCGGCAAGTTCGATAACAACTTCGTCTGCCGAAATATTGTTAAGAATGTCGATTAGGAATGTAGACTTGAATCCGATGCTCATTGCCGCACCTGCATACTGGCAGACTTGTGTTTCTTCGGCAGAAGTGGAGAAGTCGATATCTTGTGCGGAAATCACGATCTGGTTCTCCTGCATACGAAGTTTAATCAAGCTGCTGGCCTGTGACGAGAAAATAGACACACGGCGCAAAGCTCCGATCAGCTGTTGCCGGTCGACCGTCACTTTATGCGGGTTGTTCTGCGGAATTACAGAGTTGTAGTTCGGATAGCGTCCTTCGATCAAACGGCATACCATGCGATAGCTATCGAGCATAAACACAGCGTTGCGTTCATCAAATTCGATCGTCACAGAGCCTTGTTCCTTCGGCAGAAGGTTTTTGAGCAATGTAGCCGGTTTTTTGGGAAGGATGAAAGCAGCACGTTCGTTACCCTTGGCAGCCAGCGTCTTGCAACGTACCAGCTTGTGGCCGTCCGAAGCCACCATTGTGATATCTTCTGTTGTAATATCGAAATAAATACCGTTCATCACCGGGCGGAGTTCGTCGTCGGCAGTAGCGAAGACCGAGCGGTTGATTCCCCCCAGCAACACTTCCGCTTCCATTTCCACACGAACTGCGTTGTCACCCAATGTAGCCGATTGCGGAAATTCGTCCGCATTCTGTCCCATTAGGCTGTATTTCCCATTCTGGTACTGCACTGTTATTTCGTAGTTGTCCGGATTGATCAAGAACGTGAGAGGTTGTTCCGGAATTTCTTTCAGTGCGTCGAGCAAAGTTTTCGCTACTACGGCAAAACGCCCGTTGGTATCGCTTTCATTCACTTCTACGGTAGTAACCATTGTAGTTTCACTGTCAGATACAGTCACAGACAATGTTCCGTCTTCCAGTTCGAAGAGGAAACAATCGAGAATAGGCAGCGCATTTTTTGAATTAATCACACGGCTGATAGCCTGTAAATGGCTGGAAAGAGCAGTACTTGAAACGATAAATTTCATATATTTTCGTGTATTTAAGTTTT
>ENA-OQJF01000404-OQJF01000404.1-human-gut-metagenome-genome-assembly--contig:-NODE-404-length-11341-cov-3.034154_pt1 | contig 11341 bp, 6 predicted proteins | sample MGYA00242595_ERZ504761 | MGnify/ENA primary metagenome ERZ504761 (study PRJEB26092, sample SAMD00036367) | human gut metagenome | host: Homo sapiens | study: EMG produced TPA metagenomics assembly of...
GTTGTGATAGCGTCAGCGTCTTCTGCCGTTTTGGGGAAGATACTGGTGTTGATATCACCATAGTTCTCGGAGACGAGTTCACACGAAGCGTTTAGTCCTGCGATGAGGCAGCTTCCGAGAGCAAGATATATAAGTTTTGTAATTCTTTTCATGTTCAATTCTTTTTAGGTTTATTTAGAATGAAATATCTACTCCGATACTAAAACTAGTGACGTTGGGATATGCATTCGTGTTACTGTCCGTTTCCGGATCTTGGCCTTTCCAGTTGGTCCATACACATGGATTGTTGATGTCAGCATACACTCGCAGTCGGTTACAGATACTTTTACTGATTGGCACGGTGTAGCCTAATGTGATATTTCTGATACGCAGGAATGAAATTTTCTGGAGAAACAGATCACCGGTACCATAAGCCGACTCGATGAAGCTGGGGCGTGTACTTGTCTGGTTGTCCGAACTCCAGGCATCCTTGAAAGAGACAGGTACATTCTGTCCCAGTTTGATGCGGTTTCCGTAAGATCCCCAGGCGTCGTAATAACTGTTTGCTCCGGCAATTTTACCTACCTGTCCATACATATATATATTAAGGTCGAAATTCTTATAAGAAAAATTGTTGTTGAAACCGAAAATGAATTTGGGGTCATTGCGTCCGATTAAGACCATATCTTCCTCATTCAGTTTATCATCTCCATTTATATTCTTGAGTTTCACTTGTCCGGGAAGAAGTTGCGGCTGGTGGGCGGGGGCTTCCTCACCAGGTTGTAACAGTCCGTCGGCTACATAGGCAAAGACTCCGCGAATCGGGTCTTGTTCCTTCTGATAGGCAGCAGGTTTCCAGTTCGGATCTCGTTCTTTCCAACGGTCGTTATACGTTGAGAAAGTTAAATCAGTACTCCATGTAAACTGTTTAGTCTGTATATTTTGCGTGTTCAGAGTCAGTTCCACACCGTTACTTTGAGTCGAACCAATGTTGGCTGCAATGGTTTTCACTTCATTATAATGGGGAATCGTTTTGTTCTTCACCAGCAAATCGGAGATCGTACGCTGGAAATATTCGGCAGTCAGGTTAATCCGGTTGTTGAAAAATCCCAAGTCCAGACCGATATTAAATTCGGTTGTCGTTTCCCATGTCAGGTTCGGGTTACCTAATTGTGATACATAGATACCTACGTGCTGTGAATCACCGAATTGGCTGCCATACCACGGGTCTGCTCCATAATAGTCGAGAGCTCCGTTGCCTACATTATAATTACCGGTTTGTCCCCAACTTAAGCGTAGTTTACCATTCGAAAGAAAGTCAGAGGAAGAACTCTTGATAAATTTTTCTTCGGAGAAGCGCCAGCCGGCGGATACGGAAGGGAAATAACCCCATTGATGTCCTTTGGCAAAGTTGGAGGCGCCGTCGGCACGAATGGTGGCAGTGAGCAGGTATTTTTCTTTCCACGAATAATTGAAACGTCCGAAGTAAGAACTCAAGCTGCTTACCGAAGCGTACGAACCTACCGGCGGTCGACTATAGTTTCCTGCTCCCAGATTATTGTACAGGAATGAATCATTGATAAAATCTTGATTACCTGCACTCATTCCTTCGGTGTTGAACTTCTGATAGGAATAACCGAAAAGAACATTGAAACTATGTTCACCAAATATTTTTTGATAATTGGCTGTCAAATCCATTAAATAGTCGTTGTTATCTTCCTGGGCTAAATATGCCTGACCGTTGACTGCCGCCCCGTATTGAGTGGTTTTCGGAAGATAAGTTTTTCGTTTCTGATATTTTCGGTCGATACCCAAATTGGCTTTTAGTTTCAGTCCCTTGATGGGTTCCACTTCTATATAAGCCGAACCCAACAATCGTTCCTTTACAGTTTTATCATTAATTTCGAGGAGAGACACCGGGTTCGGGAGTTGAGGCATCTGAGGATTGGTCGAATAATTTCCTTTTTCATCTCTGACGGGAACAGTCGGGTTGAAAGCAACAGCAGCAGTAATGATACCGGAATTTTCATTCTCGCCGTTTCCCAAAGGTACATTATCGTAGTTATTACGGCTAATATTGAAAGACAATCCGGCCTTTACGTACTTGGAAATCTGCTGGTCCAGATTTATTTTTGCAGTGAAGCGCTCCATGTCATTATTTTTCACTACACCGGAGTGGTTGAGGTAGTTGATAGAAGCCATATATTTCGTTTTTTCCGTTCCGCCGTTTATAGAAACATTATGCTGGTGCATAAGTCCGGTACGTGTGATTTCGTCAAACCAAGGAACTGTCGGCGCGTTGAGTATCTGGTCGTTCGAGTATCTGGGCTTAAAGTCCGCCGCATCATCATTCGGAATCATATAATCCTCGTAAATGCCTTCTCCTTTTTCTTTCAGCCATAGCTCGTGATAATATCGGTTGGTCTGATACATATAGTCCTGCCCGTTCAACATCTTGAATGAGTTTTTCATTCTTTGCACAGAGACATTGGCTGAGTAGTTGACGCTTGCTTTTCCTTCTTTTCCCCGTTTGGTAGTAACGATAATCACACCGTGTCCGGCCCTTGCACCGTAGATAGCGGTAGAGCTGGCGTCTTTCAGAACCTCTATCGACTCAATGTCATTCGGATTGATAGATTCGAGAATATTATCGGTTTGCCCCGCTTCGTAACGATTGCCCGAACCAAGCGTAGAACTGGAAGAAACGGGAAAACCGTCAATGATGATAAGCGGATCGTTCCCGGCGCCGACAGAGGCTGCTCCACGTATATTGAAACTACTGCCGCCGCCTACCTGTGCACTCGTCTGCACTACTTGCAGACCTGCTGCTTTTCCGGCTAACGCATGGCTGACCGTCGTGAAGGTCTGCACGGGAGTTTCATCCATTTTGATAGAAGAAATGGCACCGGTCAGGTCTCTTTTCTTCATCGTTCCGTACCCTACAACGACAACTTCATCCAACGCCTGCGCGTCTTCTTTCATTGAGATAGCCAGATGCGTTTTGTTTCTGGTATTCACTTCCTGCGTCAGATATCCCAAGTAAGATATTTGTACGCTACTACCTTCGTCGACAGTGAGCTGAAACTTTCCGTCAATATCGGAGATAGTCCCATTTGTACCATTTTTTTCTTTGATATTGGCACCGATGATCGGTTCCCCGTAATTGTCTGTGATGATTCCGCTGATTGTACTTTTTTTCTTCTGTTGTGTGGCTTGGTTACTTTTCTTTTTTATAATGATGTCTTTACCTTGAACTGTATAACTAACATTTTGTCCTATTAAAATCTGTTCCACTACCTTCTCTATGGGTAGGTTCCTTGCTGTTACCGTAATAATCTTCTGGGTATTCAGATCGCTTGCCGCAAATGTAAATGAATATCCATTTTGCTTCTGTATGGTTTCAATGGCCTGTTTTACAGTCACGTTCTTCAACTGCATACTGATATGCTGTGCAAATGAGTTCAGATGAAGACATAACATGAGCAGGACCATGAAAAAAAACTTTTTCTTAGTTTTCATAAGTCAATGAATAAATAATTGATAAATAGGATGAGAAGTTTAGGATTTTATTTATATTTGCCTAAGCTTTCATCGATAAAGTCACTGAGGCTTTTAAGACAGAAAGTTAAAAGGAGGTCAGGGGTTGGAAAGGAACCTGACCTTTTTTTATTTCTATCTGGGAGAGTAAAATCATGTTTTTTCAAAGTTGCTTTTCATATTCTTTTAAGTTTTCAAAGGTTTAACATTCAGTCTCATTCAGGAAGTGTGATCACAATATTTTTTCCCTCAATGATATAAGTCATTTTATCGGTAGATGATAGTACATCCATAATTTCCCGGATACTCTGTTCCCTTCTGCGGAAATTACCATAGAAACGGACGGAGTTTAGAGCAGCGTCTGCAATAGTGATTTTTATGTTGTAGCTTCTTTCTAGTTCCTTCACAATATCGGGGAGCAGCGCTTCGTCGAAATAGAGACGGTCGTTTGTCCATTCGGCACTGTAAGCAGCTTTAGTACTTGAAATCAATAATTTTCCGGTCTTCTTGTCTAATAGGGCTTGCTGATCCGGGTGAAGTATCGTTTCCTTTTGTTGGGTGCTGAGAGCCACTTTACCTTCGAGCAAACAAACTTTCGCTTCCAGATCATCCTGATAATTTCTGAAATTGAATTTGGTTCCTAATACCTTTACGTCCAGTTCATCAGTATGTACTTTAAAAGGAATATGTTTATTCTTGGTTACTTCGAAATAAGCTTCTCCGGTAAGATTCAGTGCCCGTTCGTTGATACCGAAGTCTTGCGCATAACTCATCTTCGAACCGGCATTGAGCCAGACCAGCGTCCCGTCCGGAAGATATAATTTGGTTTTTGAGCCGTATGGGGCTTCAATGGAAATTTGGGTTAACTGCTTGCGGATAACACTCTTTCCTGTCTGGAAAGCAATCGTTCCGCAAATAAAGACAATGATAGTCATCGCGGCAGCATACATCCATGGGCGAAGTTGGAAAGCCTTGCGTTTATTGATACCTTGTTGGGTAGTTTCTCCGGTTCGTCTCAGGAATAGTTGATAAGCTCTGTCTTTGTTGAAGCTATGAACATCGTCTGCCTCATTCGAGGCGGCTATCCATACCTCCTGTATATCGGAGAAATATTTTCTGTTTTCTTCCGAGGCATTCAGCCATTCTTGAAATGATTGCATTTCTTCCGGTGTCAGGCTATTGGTCAGATATCCGGTAATCCAATCGTGGACTGTGTCTGTATGTAGTGATTGTTCATCCATAAATAATGATTGCCTTTATATATACTACAGTTTTTTAGAATAAGAGGGTAGGGTAAAAAGCGAGAAAAATGCATAAAAAGTTCCAAATTCTTTCTTGAGTACTACTAATGCGTTCTTTATGTGATATTTAACCGTATTGACGGAGATGCCAAGTTCCTGAGAAATTTCTTCGTAGCTCATCTCTCGGAAGCGGCTCATCATAAATACCTGCTTGCAGACAGGGGGAAGTTTTTGAATCACTTCCTGAATTTTATGTTCCAGTTCTTTCTTTATTAGCGTCCCTAGAGGTTGCTGATTGTCTGGGATGATATTTTGCAGTTGGATTCCTGCCCGTTCCATAACAGAAAAACGGATTTCCACTTCTTGTTGTTTGAGAGCCAGATAATTCAGGCATTTATTACGTACGGCTATAATTAAGTAATTACGTAGAGGAGGAACAAGTTCCAGATTCTCCCTAATCTCCCATAAGTGAAAAATAACATCACTGACTATACTTTCTGCTTGTATTTTATCCTTCAGCATATAATAACTAAGTTTGCAGAGAGCAACATAATGATAGTCATACAAATACTTGTATGCCTCGTTGTCTCCTGCCTTTAGCTTTTTTATTATGATTTTTTTCATCAACTGGATTCATAGTGTGCTTTTTTCATCTCTGCAATATTCGGATAATATATTGAAAGATGCAAATTAATTGGAGGAAAAATACTCTCTCCCCATTTTCATTTATGATATATTCTTCCACAAACTAAAAACTGAGGATATGAAAAATTAATGATGATTACTGATTGAAATATAAATACATTTATATCTTGTATTTTAATTAATTTTTTCTATATTTTTGCAGGGTATTTTTGAATATTTGTGAAAGACATGAATGGTTTTGTAAAAATGGGAAGATGTTTGTTTTTGTGCTTCTTCTCATAAGTAGTACTGTAAGTAAAGGGCAGATTTATAAGTATATAGGTCTGGAGGACGGTTTGAATACCAAAAAATATACCATATCCAAAAGGACCAACGGGGCTATATGTGGTTTCTGACTCAGGAGGGGATAGACCGTTATGTTGGCAAACATATCAAGCATTACAACTTTTCAGACGACAGTATGAAACTGGATTCACGTATTGCCTTAAACTGGCTCTACATGGACAGCGAAAATGTATTATGGGTAATCGGTCAGAAAGGTCGTATTTTCAGGTACGATTTGCAACATGATAAATTCGAACTGGCTTATGTGCATCCGGAGTTGATTAGAAATAAGTCGCAGGCATTTCTGAATTACGGTTATTTGGACAAGAGTGACCGTATATGGTTATGCTGTAAAGATAGTATTATCTGGTATAATATTCGTACCGGAACAACGACACATATGCCGGCGCCGGCTATTGGTGAAATAACTACCATTGAACAGGCGGATGGTAACCATTTTTTTATTGGTACGGGAAGCGGTCTGTTTCGTGCCGGAATAGGAGATGGGAGTTTGAAACTGCTATCCGATGAAACGGTGGAAAGTATCAGTACACCAGTGCATGAACTCTATTATCATGTCGTCTCAAAACAACTGTTTATAGGAAGCTACAAAGAGGGTGTACTTATATATGACATGGAGGGGACAGGGAAAATCATTCCTTGTCAATCACCCAATAATGTAGAGATAAACCAGATAGTTGCTTTGAACGCTCATGAGCTTTTGGTAGCTACGGGTGGAAAAGGTGTATATAAACTGGATGTGAATACCTATATGAGTGAGCCCTATATAACTGCCAATTATAGTAGTTATAACGGGATGAACGGAAACAATATCAATGATATCTATGTAGATGAAGAAGAACGTATCTGGCTTGCCAATTATCCTACCGGTATTACCGTTCGTAACAACCGTTATGGAAGTTATGACTTGATAAGGCATTCTCTTGGCAATAGCCGCTCACTGGTGAACGATCAGGTTCATGATGTATTGGAGGACAGTGATGGCGACCTTTGGTTTGCAACCAGTAACGGTATCAGTATCTATCAGACTGATACAAAAGAATGGCGTTCTTTTTTCAGTTCTTTTGATCCGGTACCTGATGATGAAAATCACATTTTCTTAGCGTTGTGTGAAGTCTCTCCCGGTGTGATATGGGCGGGCGGTTTTACATCAGGTATTTACAAGATAGAAAAGAAGAAGGGGTTTAAGATAAGTTACCTTTCTCCTGCTGCTATTGCAGGGGTACGGCCCGATCAATATATTTTTGACATAAAAAAAGACTCGGGCGGTGATATATGGTCCGGAGGGTATTATCATTTGAAACGCATCAATCTTGAGACTAAAAGTGTGCGTTTATATCCGGGAGTAAACTCTATCACTACCATTCAGGAGAAGGATTCCCGGCAGATGTGGATTGGTACCCGAATGGGGCTCTATCTGCTTGACAAACAATCCGGAGTTTACAGGTATATTGACCTGCCTGTTGAATCTCTCTATATATGCGCATTATACCAAAGAGAAGACGGAATTTTGTATATTGGTACCCGTGGAGCCGGACTTCTTGTTTATGACATTAATAAGAAGAACTTTATTCATCAGTACCGAAGTGACAACTGTGCACTGATCTCCGATAATATTTATACAATTCTTCCGCGTCAGGACGGGAGTCTCCTGATGGGTACGGAAAATGGCATAACGATTTATTCACCTGAGGAGCACTTCTTTCGTAACTGGACACGGGAACAAGGATTGATGAGTGTTAATTTTAATGCAGGCTCTGCTACGACCTATAACAAAAGTGCGCTTGTTTTCGGGGGAAATGACGGTGCTGTCAAATTTCCAACAGACATACAGATACCGGAGCCACATTATTCGCGTTTGCTATTGCGTGATTTTATGATAGCTTATCATCCTGTTTACCCGGGTGATGAAGGATCACCTTTGGAAAAGGATATTGACGAAACTGACCGGCTGGAACTAGCTTACGGACAAAACACGTTTTCTCTTGATGTAGCTTCTATCAACTATGATTATCCTTCCAATATTCTTTTTTCATGGAAAATCGATGGTTATCATAAAGAGTGGAGCCGTCCGAGTCAGGATAACCGGATTATCATCAGAAATCTGCCTCCCGGCAGTTATACATTACAAATTCGTGCCGTATCCAATGAAGAAAAATATAAGACTTATGAGACAAGAAGCATTCAGATTATTATAACGCCTCCTGTATGGGCCAGTGTATGGGCTATGGTGGGATATGTAATTCTGTTGGTGTTGGTTATGGGTATTATATTCCGTATCATCATGTTGCATAAACAGAAGAAGGTGTCGGACGAAAAAACACGGTTCTTCATTAATACGGCACACGACATACGTACACCGTTAACATTGATAAAAGCTCCATTGGAGGAAGTCTTGGAAAATCGCATGGGGGCTGAACAGGCACTACCTCATATAAATATGGCTCTTAAAAATGTGAATACATTACTTCAGTTGACAACCAACCTGATAAATTTCGAACGGATAGATGTCTACTCTTCCACTCTTTATGTTTCTGAGTATGAGTTGAATACTTATATGAATGATGTTTGCGCCACTTTCCGCAAATATGCCGAGATGAAGCATGTCAGGTTTGTTTATGAAAGCAATTTTGACTATTTGAGTGTGTGGTTTGATAGTGACAAAATGGGCTCTATTCTGAAGAATATTCTCTCAAATGCATTGAAATATACACCTGAAGACGGTAGTGTGTGTATTTACGCTTCCGAGGAAGGAAATAGTTGGAGTATTGAGGTGAAAGATACGGGAATCGGTATTCCAACGTGTGAACAGAAGAAATTGTTCAGAAACTATTTTCGGGGTAGTAATGTCGTTAATCTGAAGGTGACAGGTAGCGGAATCGGACTGATGCTGGTATACAAACTGGTTAAGTTACATAAAGGTAAGATTCAGATTCAGAGTGCTGAAAATCAAGGAACTTGTGTACGGATTACTTTTCCGAAAGGAAATAGCCATTTCCATAAAGCAAAATTTATCTCTCCCAAAACACCGGATGAACGTTTGGAGACTATTGTAACAGGTGATACGCCGGGATTACCGGATATGGAGATATCCCGGATCAACAGTTCCTTGCAGCGTATTTTGATAGTGGAGGATAATGATGATTTGCGTAATTATCTGGTGGATATGCTTCGGACGGGTTATAATATCCAGTCCTGTCCGAATGGAAAGGAGGCTCTTATTATAATCCGGGAATTTAATCCGGATCTCGTCATATCCGATATAATGATGCCTGAGATGGGTGGAGATGAACTTTGTGCAACTATAAAGGGGGATCTTGAGATGTCTCATATTCCGGTTGTTTTGCTGACTGCGCTGGGGGATGAGAAACATATGCTCGAAGGATTGGAAATCGGAGCGGATGCTTATATTACCAAACCTTTTAGTGTGGGGATACTCAAAGCAACGATTAAGAACATACTAACAAATCGTGCTTTGCTCCGCCGGGTTTATAATAGTATCGAAGATGAAGAACCGAATTTTCCGGTTAATTGCACTAATACCTTAGACTGGAAATTCATTGCTTCTGTCAAGGAATGTATAGAGAAGAACATGGGGGATTCGGACTTTAATGTGGAAATGCTCAGCAACCTGCATTATATGAGTCGTACGAGCTTCTTCAACAAACTCAAGGCATTGACTGGCTATGCTCCGGCTGATTATATCCGGCTGATACGTTTGCAACATGCTGCACAGTTGCTGAAGCAGGGTGAATATACAATAACGGAGATTGCCGACAAAGTCGGATTCTCGGATGCGAAATATTTCCGTGAGGTATTTAAAAAGTATTATGGAGTAAGTCCGAGTAAGTATGTAGAGGCGGAGAAGATACATTCTCAGTCTTCAGAGCAAGACTGACTAGTAAAAAGCCCTGTAAGAATGATTGGTTCTCACAGGGCTTTTTCTATGTCTTAATTTTATGGAAAAGGGGTACTTAAATTTATAACATCTTATTAGAACCAAGTATAATCAACATGGTATATCCAAGTATCAGTCCGATAATTCCCATGATTATACCGACTTTCTCCATATCCTTTTGTTGGATCATGCCTGTGGCATGTGCCAAAGCGTTGGGCGGAGTACTGATAGGCAATATCATTGCTAATGATGAACCGATTGCCACTCCGATCAATAAAGTTTCTACACCTCCCAGCGAAGACAGGTTCTCACGCATACTGCTTCCCGCAATGGCAAGAATGGGAACGAGCAATGCGGCAGTCGCCGTGTGTGAGATGAAGTTTGCCATGGCGTAACAAATCAGTCCGGAGCCGACAATCATTAATACAGGAGGCCATGTGTTGAATGGGATTGCTTCGATCATGTGTTTGGCGAGTCCGGTTCCTGTAAGGCAACCCCTAGTGCGAAGCCGCCGGCTACCATCCAGAGTACGCTCCAGCTGATTTCTTCCAGGTCGCGTTTGGTGATAACTCCTGTTATACAGAACTACGGCTACCGGAATCATGGCTACCACGTTGGAGTTAACTCCTGTCACCTTGTCGAACATCCATAATACGACCGTGATGGCGAAAGTAATATAAACTACGATCGAACGCCAGTCCTTTTTTGCTTCGCCTTCAATTTGTAATTCAATATTCTTTTGTTTGAAAGGGAACAACCGCAAAAGAATAAACCATGCAATAAACAGTACGATAATGGTGTAAGGCAGCATAAAACTCATCCATTCTCCGAAGCCGATATTCAAGTTCAACCCTTCCGGATCATTCAGGTATTTTAGTGCAATGGCGTTGGGTGGCGTACCGATAGGAGTTCCCATACCGCCTACATTAGCAGCTACGGGAATGGCCATGGCCAGACCGATTTTTCCTTTGCCGTCTGCCGGAAGTGCCTTTAATACAGGGGTGAGGAAAGTGAGCATCATGGCAGCTGTAGCCGTGTTGCTGAGGAACATTGAAAATGCAGCCGTAACAAGAATGAATCCTAATAATACATAGCGTGATTGTGTTCCGAAGGGGCGTAACATGACACGTGCCAACAATACGTCCAGACCGCTTTTGGTCGCAGCAATGGCAAGTATGAATCCACCGATAAATAACATGATGATAGGATCGGCAAAGCAGTGCATAATGGACTTATATTTAACTGTCTGTCCCAATTCTCCTGCTGGAATATCTTGAGTGAGGAACCATAAACTGCTGTCGGAAACGGTAAGTAATAGTAATACGACAATCAGTACGGAAGTAGTCCATGCAGGGACAGCTTCGAAAACCCACATAAGTGTGGCAAAAATAAAGATAGAAATCAGTCTTTGTTCTATAACGGTTAACCCTTCTATACCAAATGTGTCGATAGGGAGGAGCCATAGAATAAGGGAAATGGTAATAGCTACGGTTAACTTAATACATCTGGCCACTGCCTGATTCTTTGCCAACCGTCTGGCTTTCTTTAAATCCTGATAAGCTTCCACTAGATGGAAGCCATGAAAAATCTTGTACATAATATTAGTTTAAGATAAAATTAAAAAACGGTGCAAAAATAGCTTTTTATTCTATATGTCATAATTTAGCGAGAAAGTTTTTTCAAAGCCTTTCCTATT
>ENA-OQJF01000405-OQJF01000405.1-human-gut-metagenome-genome-assembly--contig:-NODE-405-length-11334-cov-2.885786_pt1 | contig 11334 bp, 9 predicted proteins | sample MGYA00242595_ERZ504761 | MGnify/ENA primary metagenome ERZ504761 (study PRJEB26092, sample SAMD00036367) | human gut metagenome | host: Homo sapiens | study: EMG produced TPA metagenomics assembly of...
GCGTCGCCGACCCGGACGACAAGCTGGACAAGGTCACCGTCGTGGACGACCAGCTGGGACGCCTGACCTTCACGCGAGACATGGCCGAGGCCATCTTCCACGTGCTGGGGACGCACGCCCCCTACGGCACCTATAACTGCACCGGCTCGGGTGCGGTCAGGTCCTGGGCGGACATCGCCCGCGCCGTCTTCGATGCCGCCAACGGCAACGGCGACAGGGTCGTGCCGGTGTCGACCGCCGACTACTACGCGAGCACCGCGGGCCCCGTCGCCCCGCGCCCGGTCCACTCCGCGCTCGACCTGTCCGGGCTCGAGTCGGTCGGCTTCCACATGCCCGACTGGGAGGAAGAGCTGGGGGAGTATCTCAAACTGTGTTAGTTTGATATTTCGATAATTTTGAGTTTTTGGTATAGGGGCGGGGCGAGTTCGCCCTTATACCCTTTTTATTAGTAATTATTTAACGCCTGTAATTTCACTCGATTCCATCAAGTAATTCAGGGTTCTTATTATGGTAGGCCTGGCTACAACCTTGGGGCCAATCTGTTCTAGAGGGTTGGTGAACCGAGCTACGGCTATTAATTAGTGTTCATGTTTCCAGGTCTCTCTATCTATCGCTCTCTGCTGTAAAAATTCGGCTTGAAACGAATTAACAGAGTATTGCTAATTTCAATTAGTTGTTTATTCGCTAATTGAAATTAGCAATACTTTAATTATGTTCGTGTGACAGCGCTTTATTGTTACGTATGTTCTTTAAACTAGGGTTGACATTCTGCTGCCATCTTTGAGGGTCTATTCGGGATCTCTCTGATTCTTGCTTGGCATATGTAAGCTAGGCGAAGAAACGGTGTCTACTATGCGGGTGTCCATGTGTTTCCCTTCGTCTGGTGTGATGCAGTCTCCACCTATATAATTATCATATGACTTGATTACTCATGAGATATATTGAATGGTTGTTCAGGTTCAACTGTTTTGTCACGAGAGAATGGTGCTCGATTGTCGTCTAAATCGAATGTGCTTATTGCGATTCCTGCTTATAACGAAGAGGAGTGCATTGAAGGCACAGTAAAAGAACTCCGTTCGGTTGCTCCAGAGTTTGATTTCATTATCGTCAATGATGGTTCCCGCGACCGAACGGCTGAAATATGTGATTTGTTGGGTTGTAATGTCATCACGATGCCTATCAACTGTGGCCTTACAGTTGGTTTTCAGACAGCGGCTCGATATGCCGTTGATCATGGATACGACTATATGATCCAGTTTGATGCCGACGGGCAACATCGCCCAGAGTATTTGGTTGCTCTTGTTGAGAAAGCGGTAAATACTGGTTCCGACATTGTTATCGGTTCTAGGTTTCTGACTGTTCGCAAAGATAAATCGATGCGCATGGTTGGTTCACGCATGATTACCGTCTTGATTAAGATGTTGACCGGTCATCGCATTAGTGATCCCACATCTGGCTTCAGGCTGTTTAGTCGCCCTGTACTCGAAAGATATTATTACGACAACACTCTTAATCCCGAGCCAGAGTCACTTGCTTTGTTTTTAAAACAAGGATACTCGGTTTCCGAAGTTCAGGTTTCAATGCGTGAACGTCAAGGTGGAGAGAGCTACTTAAATCCGGTTAAATCTATGCAGTATATGCTCCGGGTATTCGTAACGCTTCTTATTGTTCAGTGGTTTAGGTGATGGTTATGTCTATATCACTTCGCGTGTTGCTAATTGTTAGCGCTGCTGTTGTTTTGTTATTTGTAGTCCGAAAGCTTAAGAAGTCCCAGATGCAAGTTCTGGATTCGCTTTTTTGGCTGTTGTTTAGCTTGAGCTTTGTGATACTAGGCATTTTTCCTGAAATAGCAGTCGCTTGTTCGGAGCTATTTGGTTTTGTTTCGCCTTCAAACTTAGTGTTTTTGTATGTGATTGCCGTTCTCGTTGTTCGCGATTTCTGCAATTCACTGCGCTTGGCCAAGTTGGAGGAACGCTTAAACTCCCTTGTTCAAGCGTTCGCTTTAGATAAATAGCACCTTCTTTTAGGTAATAGGATTGTTTATGAGCATTTGGATTTCGTTTATTGGCGCAATTGCAGTCGCCTCTATTCTTCTTTTTTTTTCCGGGATATCTTCTGCTTTCCTCTTTTAAAAGCATTCGATTTCCAAAATTGGCAATTGCTCCAATTGTTTCTATATTCATTGCTTGCGTAACCGGGATTATTACATCGAGGTTATTTCATTCTGTTAATGTTTGGGTTTATATCAGCCTTGAGCTAGCTATTCCGATTTTGGTTTTTGCCGCATCCTTTGTCTGGCACCACGCGGGATTTGTTCAGATACCTGTGGGCTCTTGTTCTGGTTATTTGAATAATAAAGACGTTGATTTTTTTCAAGCCCTGTATTTAGTCATCGGGTTTATTGCTGCCTTTTATGTCTTTGTGACCGTTCTCGGTTCGCCTGAGTATTTTTCAGTGTCGATAGACAATTCGTATCATCTCAATGAGATTCATGCTCTTGCTACCACTGGCTGCTATTCTCCTACGGGAATAAGTGTTTATCCAACCGCTCCTGGGTACGGTTCTTCTGGAGCTGGGTTTTATCCTGCTGCATGGCACGTAATCTGTGCATTGGTATGTAACGTTCTTTCTGTTAGCGCTGCTGTCGCCATCAACGCAGTAACTTTTTCGTTCGTTGCTTTCGTATTTCCGATGAGCTGCTTCGCTTTGCTGAGCGCTGTTACTGAAAAAAAGACTTGTCTCGCATTGGGAGCTTTAATCTGCATTTCAGCCTATGCGTTCCCGTGGAGACTGCTTACCTTCGGTGTCCTCTATTCAAATCTAGCCGCTTTTTGCCTCGTATGCTCAGTCTGTTCTTTATTCTTGAGCCTAACTAAGGACGAAGGCCTTTCTATCCAAAACAGATTGTTGTTGGCCGTTTTATTTCTTTTCGGGTTATTCGACCTATTTCTGCTTCAGCCCAATGGGATTTTTTCAGTTGGTGTTTTATTGCTTCCGTATGCGGTTGCAAGGTTATATAGCTTATGCATCGCGAAGAACCTGTCTTCGTTCAAATCGTTTGCGGCTGCGTTCGGCTTATCTGCTTGCTTTGCTGCAGCCTGGATCGTTGCATATAATTTACCTATGATGCATGGAATTGTTAGCGTTAGCTGGAATCACTATGCATCGGCTTCGCAAATGTTGGTCAATTTTCTCTGTCAATCGTATTCACCGGATGCGCCTAGCAATTTGTTGCTTGGCATATTCGCTATCGTGGGAGTTATTTACAGTCTGGAGCGCGGTGAGCTCCGCTGGATGTCAATCTCCTATATTCTCACCTTGATTATCCATTTTTCAACTGGAGCTACGGAAGCTGCATTTAAACAGTGGCTTGCTGGATTTTGGTATACGGATCCGTATAGAACAGCTACATTGTGTACTCTTGCTGCGTTTCCCTTGGCCGTCTTTGGTGCTTCGGTTCTTTTTGATGGGCTAAGGAAGAGCCTTTGTGGAGGCAAACAACAACCAGTTGGTCCACTTAATCGGCTCTATCCCGCATTTTTTGTGGTGTTGTTCGTCGCTGCAGCTTTCTATCCTTCTTTTCAGATACCTGGTTTGTTTAACGTTGAAACCGTATTTGGTAAAACCAGGAACGTTATTAAACAGAACTATGACATGAGCAATTTTGAGGAACTGAACGCGAAAGATCTTGAGTTTGCATCTTCAATAAAAGAGATCGTTGGCGATTCCATTGTTTTAAATTCGCCCTACGATGGGTCTGCTTTTCTTTATGGGTCCACTGATATTCAGGTGTACTATCGATCTTTAAATTGTTCGCCGGAGAAAGATTCTAATGAACCAGCTGCCAGCAGAGTTATTAGGCATGGGTTGTACAGGTTTGAGGAGGATATGGAAACACGGGAAGCTGTTAAAACTTCCGGTGCTCGTTACGTACTCTTGCTTGATTATGATAATTGTAAATCTCGGAAGCACGTTTTTACATATAACCCGGATGACTGGAAAGGCATTGAGTCGATCAGCGATAAAACTCGAGGGTTTACACTATTAAAAAAATCGGGGCATTCTAGGCTGTATCGCATCGATTTAGAGTAATTATTGTTTAAGTATCAATTGTAATTGGAGCTTCATGCAGTTTAAGTTGGCGAATCTCATCTTCAGCGGTAATCGGGCGTTTGATCAATTCCCGACTCTCTCTTTTAGAGAACTAGCCGGTAGGGCGATTTTTGAATCCCCGTCTTCTTTGAGATTACTGGGTTCTTCTTGGATTGATTTTTCTACTTATTTTAATTCTCTTTCAATAATGAAGTGGAAAGAGTACTCGAATGCTGGGCCCTTTTACCTTCATTTCAAATATCGGGGTGCCGGTTTCGATCTTCAGGAGAGGACCGTTGGTAATCTTGATTGGTGCTCCCGTATTGTTCCGGGCTCCAATCGCAGCTTCCCTTCTTCTGATGCTTGGGCTTCTGTTGATATCGAGATTACCGAGCAGGCTGGTGAAACACTTCATTCCTTTAGCATTGAAAGTGCTGGCGAATTGACGCTTGATGACGCGTATTATTATACGGATGTCGATCCATGTAACCTTCGCCCGGTAGAATTGGCTCTTGCTATTACAACATTCAGAAAAGAGCAGTACGTTCTTAACAATCTAAATCTCATTAAAGAAGGGATTCTTTCTGGTAATGAGTCACTTTCGGAGCATTTTCATGTCCATGTTGTCGACAACGGCAAATCTTTAGACTGTAATTCTGGCTCCGATCGTATTTCGATTCATCCAAATCCTAATGTCGGTGGATCCGGTGGTTTCGCTCGCGGGATGATTGAGTCACTTGAACAGACTCCTAAAGCGACTCATGTTCTCCTGATGGATGACGATGTCGAGGTTCTTCCCGAGAGCTTTATCCGCACGTTCAACCTGCTCTCTCTTCTCAAAGAAGAATATGCTGAGGCCTTTTTATCGGGTGCGATGATGAGCTTGGAAGAGCCCAATTTGCGTACTGAGGATTTGGGGTTCTTTACTGCTAAGGGAACTTTTTCTCCCCTTAAGCCTGAGGGCTATATGACTTCACTTCATGATGTGGTTGAGACCGAGATATATAAGGCCCCAACTGGCCTTTATGAAGACACTACTCAACAGTATGCTGGCTGGTGGTATTGCGTTATACCTACCTCAACGATCGAACGCGAGGGATTACCTTTGCCTTTATTTGTTCGTTCGGACGACGCTGAGTATGCGCTTCGTTGCAAACCCAGATTCATGTCCATGAATGGTATTTGCGTTTGGCATAATTCCTTTAAGTTTAAGTATAGTGCTGCCGTGGAGCGTTATCAGGTAAGCCGAAATACGCTGATTAGCCAAGCGACGACCGGCGTTGCGCCCCTTGCTGATTTTCTTTATGAGATTCGTCGAGAAGTCGAACTCGACTTGAAGAAATTTGACTACGATGACGCGCTCCTCGCCGTAAAGGGCCTTGAAGATTTTTTAAGAGGTCCCGAGTGGATTTCTCATCCTGTCGCTGAATCCCGCTTTATGGCGGCAAATCATGAAAGGGAACAGTTGATTCCCATCGAGCAGCTCATCCCTCAGGCACTAGAATTGGGTGTCGACTTGACGCAACTGACTTTTGGCAATTTGAGCCTTGGGGGCGACAGGTCTAGGCTCCAGGCATTTAAGGATTATCTGACCATTAATGGCCACCGTTTTGTTAACGACTCCGCTAAGCGCAGAGGCAAAGTTGCTGTCATCGACGCTGCGGGATGGGTTTATCCCGCCGGTAAAATCAGGGATGTTGACACGCTTATTGTGGTAGATATGCCTAATAAAAAGGGCGCCATTAGACATATGGATAAGAAACGATTCAAAGAGGTTTGGACTCGTTTTCGTAAAGCCGAGAAGGTATTCAAGCGTAACAAAGATAAGATTTATGCCGAATACGCTTCGTATAGAGATGTCTTTACTTCGATCGATTTCTGGAAACAGTATTTGAAAGAGGCGTCGGAGTAGTCTTCATGTGAGTGGGTTTCAAAGTGGGACCCACTCATTCTTTTGTATCATATGAGTAATTGTGCTTCGTACATTGTTTGTCGTTGGGAAGGTTAAGCCATGTCCTTTCTTTCTGCTATTAAAAAGATTCTTCCCGGCTCATCGCGATCATTGCATGCTATGCATGAGGATATGGACCGTCGTTTTGAAGAGATTTTTGCCCGTATTGAGCAGGCCGACAACGGTATCAATATGAATATCAATTACAAATTCGATACTCGGTTATTTCCAGAAATTGAATTGCTCAAGAAACGCCAACAAAGTCTGTCAGAGCAGATGGCCCTTCGCTTTGAATTGTTGGCACGACGTGCGTACCCCGATATCACTCCTTTTGAGCTCCGTTGCAAAATCTTTGATGCGTTACCGGACGCCGAGGGCGATATTCGATTGATGCAGCAGGCTAACGCTGCCTTGATGAGTAAACTAGATGCGATTTGTGATGCCAATAATATCCAATATTGGCTTTCTTACGGCTCCCTTGTGGGGACCTTGTCTCGTTCGGGTTTTATTCCTTGGGATGATGACATTGACATCTGCATGATTAGGTCCGATGTGGATAAGCTTGCTACCGTCTTAAAAGATGATCCTGATTATCAAGTCACCCTTGTATACGACTGGTTTGTAAAGTGTCGTCAAGTTCGTTTTTGTTCCACCAACCCGCTTATACCTTGTTTTGTAGACATTTCGATTTATGACTGGGCTGCCGAGAATTCTAAGCGCGCGAACGACCGGCTTAGGCAACTCAGAATTGAGCTTATGGATTTCTTTGACCAGCATGAACGTGATTTCAGTTTTTGGAGAGACAATCCTTGGATGTTCCATCCCGAGAGCGGTTATTGTGTTCAATGCGGAGATGTGGACCTAAAGACGCAGAGAGCTGCCATAACTAAGGCGGATGTCGATCGAGTTCAGGAAGTATTTGATCAATTTAATGATAAGGCTCATGAACTCTGCTTGTTGACTAGTGATCCTTGTGGCGATTTTGCATATGCAATAGACAATATGTTTAATGCACCAAAGCGGAAAATCATCTGGGACCATAACGATATCTTGCCCGTCGGTAAGCATGCTTTTGAGGATTTCTCCTTTTCAATTCCTTCGAACGCTGAGGGAGTTGCGGATGATTGTTTCCCTGGATGGCCTTACATGCCAATGGACATCTGTGGGCATGATCATTTTGCAAAGAATGTTTTGTCTGATCCCGATGTTCGCTCCGCGATGGCAAGGTTTGTCGACGAATGTAATTAATAGTTACAACGGCTTTGATTAAGGTATTTAAAATGCAGTTTAAACTTGCGAATGTTGTACTTAAAGTTGAAAAGCATGCAAAGGATTTTCCTGAACTCTACTATCGCGTGCTCTCTGGTGATGCTTCGTATGATGACGACATTCATTCACTTCATGTCAATGGACATGTTGACTATCTGACGTATGTAAATGGCTTATCTGCTGGCAAATGGCGTCAGTATGCGTCTGTTGACGGCGTCGTCTTGCATATGGCTTTATTTGGCAGGGGCCGGGTTGTCGTTCATGGAGTGAGATCTGGCGAGCTGAATCCTGTCGAGCTTAAATCGAATCCTTTTTATGGTGATGAAGTTGATCCTTGCGTTCTCGATATTGATATCGATACAACCGGCTACGACTTGATCGGTTTTAGGATTGAGTGTGATAGGGGCTGTTCTGTTGACCTCTTGAACGCCTCTTATCTGACCGATGTTCCTGAGGACTCAATTAACCAGATCAATCTTGCTCTTTCTACTACTACATTTAAAAATGAGCAGTACATTCTCCCTAATATCGAGCTCGTTAAAGCCGGTATCTCTAAAGAGGACGGTCCGATTCGCGACCACTTTCACATGTTTGTCGTCGACAATGGGCAGACGCTCGATTCTGCATCACTTTCCGATGAGCTAGTCACTGTTCTCCCGAATCCCAACACGGGTGGCTCGGGAGGCTTTGCACGAGGAATGATGGCGGCTACTGAAACTCCTGATCAGTTCACACATATCATTTTGATGGATGACGATGTCTCCATCATGCCCGAGAGTTTGATTCGTACGTTCAATCTCCTCTCTCTTGCGAAGGGCAAATATAAGGATGCCTTTATTAACGGCGCCATGCTCTCAATGGAGGACCCTACTCGTCAGTTTGAGGATGTCTCGTATGTGGCGACTACCGGTGCTTATCGTCGCGTAAAAGATGATCTGAATGTTGGCAAATTGTCTGATATCCTCGAAAACGAACGTACAAACGTCGAGGTTGACCAGGCTTACGGGGCCTGGTGGTATAGCTGCATTCCGGTGAAGGCTATCGAAAAGAACGGCCTTCCCATGCCTTTCTTTATCCGCTGCGATGACGTTGAGTTCGGCATGCGCAATAAGCCTGTCTACATGACCATGAATTGCATTTGCGTGTGGCATGCAAGCTTTGAGGGGCGTTTCCGCGCTTCGGTTGATTGCTACCAGTACTTCCGCAACTTCTTTGCCATGATTTCACTCGATGATTGTGCTGATGAGAAAATGTTTGTCCTTCGTATTCAGCGAGGGGTACGTCAGAACTTGCGCGATATGGATTATCAGGCTGCTGAGTTTATCCTTGATGGCTTTGAGGACTATCTGCGCGGCCCTGAGTATCTCCAGAAGCTTGATGGCGCCGCGACGATGATCGGTAAGGGTAGGTTAAACGAAAAGCTGATTCCTGTTTCCGAAATGGATCCAGAGCTTCTTCGCAAGGCTGGGGTTACGGAGCAAGTGCTCGCTAATGTTAATCTGGAATTCCATCCTTCAAAGTTTATGAAGTACTGGAGATCCATTCCTTACGACAAACACTATCTTCCCGATGCGCTGTTGCGCGGAAAGCCCGGCTATGTGGTCAAGAACGGCAGCTGTACGCTTGAGGGCAACTCGACACGTTGCAAGACGCTGGTATTTCTTGATCCGACCCGCGAGAAGGGGGCGGTCCGCACGATGGATCGAGCGCGGTTCAAGAGTATTCGCCGCCGAGAGCACGAACTGATGGCGCGATATCGTAAAGAGGGCAAGAGCGTCAGGGGGGCATGGAAAGATGCCATGCCGTACATGACTTCGCGAGAGTTCTGGGAACAGTATTTAGGTCTGAAATAAGAAGAGGTCCGGATTAAGTCCGGACCTCTTCTTATTTTGAATAGGTTTTATAGGCTTGTAGCTCCCATTGTTTTCTTTCGACTTTTGCTACTGAGTCGAGGATTAGTCCCGTTGCTAGGCTCAACCCACACAGGAACATGAATGAGGCCGCAAGTATGGCCGTGGGGAAACGGGGGACTAAGCCGGTTTGGAAGTACTCCATAACAATTGGAATTCCGAGGGCAAGGCCTATGATGGTGAAGATGAGCGCTATAAGTGTAAAGAACTTGAGCGGACGATAGTCTTTAAAGAGCGTTCCAATCATTGCGATGACCTTGATGCCGTCGCTGACCGTGTTGAGTTTGGATTCAGAGCCGGCAGGTCGATCTCGATACTCTACCGGCACGTCTTGAATGCGCCAGCGGTGGTCGACGGCATGGATGGAGAGCTCGGTTTCGATCTGAAAGCCCTCGCTCAAGACGGGGAACGTCTTGACGAAGGGTTTGCTCATGGCTCTATAGCCGGTCATCACGTCGTCAAAAGCTGTAACCGTATATCCATTTAATCATGGCGCGAACAAGGTTGTTGCCAAAGCCGTGAAAGGCTCGTTTGTTCTCTTCGGCATAGGTGCCGTTTGACAGGCGATCGCCAACGGTCATATCCGCTTCGCCGTTAAGGATGGGATTGCAGAGTGACTTGGCAGCTTCGGCGGGGTAGGTATCGTCGCCGTCGACCATCAAGTAGCATTCGGCATCGACATCACGGAACATTTGGCGGCACACGTTGCCTTTGCCCTGCCTGGGCTCGTGGCGCACCGTAGCCCCGTGCTGCTTAGCGATATGCGAAGTGTCATCGGAAGAGTTGTTGTCGTAGACATAGACAACTGCGCCGGGCAGCTCTCGATGAAAATCGTCGACAACTTTGCCAATCGTCAGTGCTTCGTTGTAACAGGGGATTATGACGGCGGTATTCGAATAGTCCATGTAGGACCTCCTTTAATGACTCATCTGGTCGAAAGTATACCTATCGCCTGCCCCTTTGATTAGATATGGGTTAGTTTTCCAGATTTGTTGCGGTGGGTTATCGTTAACGTGGGAGGGCTATACTTTCCAATGTTATGTTTTACGAGACAAGGAGATGGTCCGTGGCTGACAATGTAGAGAGTCAGAAAGCGGTGGCTAAACCGGCCTCTCACGCTAAAAATGATTTCGAAAAGGACAAGTTCATTCTTAAGCAGCTTGTCACCAAAGATTTTAAAATTAAATATCGTCGCAGTGTTTTGGGCGTGGCATGGTCTGTGCTTAACCCACTGCTGATGATGGTTGTTATGTCGATTGTGTTTTCGACGATTTTTGGCCAGAGCCGCAATGGATCAATTACGCCTGAAATGTATCCGTTGTATCTGATTGTCGGTAACATTACGTTCTCCGTCATGTCCGAGTCGACGAACCAGGCGCTCATGTCCATCATTTGGGCGTCTTCTCTGCTTAAGAAGGTTAAGGTCCATCGCTGGGTGTTTCCGGTGCAGAAGGTGCTGTTTTCTCTTGTCAACTTTTCCTTCTCTTTGGTTGCCGTCGCCCTTGTTATGCTCTTTTTCCGTGTTGTCCCTACCTGGCATTTAATTCTGCTGCCGGTTTGCTTGCTGTTGCTTATGTGTTTCTGCATGGGCTTGGGCATGATGCTGTCGGCGCTGGCGGTCTTTTTCCGGGATGTTATGCATCTGTGGACTGTTGTTATCACGGCCTGGATGTATCTGACGCCTATTTTTTGGACGACCGATTACATCAGCCAAATGGCACATTGGATTCAGGTGCTCGTGGTTGTCAATCCCATGTACAACTATCTCCAGTTTATGCGTGATATCTTCCTGTTTAATACCGTGCCTTCTGCGCTTACCTTTGGGCTGTGTGTTGTTTGGGCTGTTCTTGCCCTTGCTATTGGCTATACCGTGTTCCATAAGACCGAGCACAAGTTTATTCTCTACATCTAAGGAGTGCTGTTCATGACTGAATCTGCTATTGATTACAGCAAGCAGCCCCTTGCTGTTGAGGTCAAAGACGTCACCATGATCTTTAACATGGCGTCTGAGTCGCTTACAAACCTCAAGGAGTACTTTATTAAGCTCGCCAAGCACGAGCTGTTCTTTGAGGAGTTCCGTGCACTTAAGCACATTTCGTTTGATGTGCATCG